>Ga0208242_100437_pt1 | contig 27863 bp, 27 predicted proteins | sample SubbioAug_CSW13A_FD_184825 | JGI IMG/M metagenome (GOLD analysis project Ga0208242, IMG submission 184825) | Serpentinite rock and fluid subsurface biosphere microbial communities from McLaughlin Reserve, California, USA - CR12Aug_CSW13A (SPAdes) | ecosystem: Environmental > Terrestrial > Deep...
TGGCTTAATGAAATGGCTCAATTCCATATGTGAATAAGAAATGTTATGGTGAGTGTCTTATGGAAGAAAGCCTTTAATTAGGGCATATTTTAGGGTCACTCACCATAATCTAACACTCTACATAATGACGCAGCCTTTGGTTGGCTGCGCCACTGGTTGTGGCTATTCTTCTTCCATAAAAGGATATTTGTAGTCCTTGGGTGGATTCAGGGTTTCCTTGAGTGATCTGGGAGATAACCACCGGGTTAGATTCCAGATAGATCCTGCCTTGTCGTTGGTGCCGGAGGCCCGGGAACCGCCAAATGGCTGTTGACCGACTACAGCAGCTGTGGGCTTATCATTGATATAAAAATTGCCGGCAGCATGCGTGAGGGCTTCCAGAGCTTTCAGTTGCGCATCCTTTTCCCTTGCCATGATGCATCCGGTCAAAGCGTAAGGGGATGTTTCATTGCAGAGCTTTAGAGCCGCTTCGTACTGATCATCAGGGTATACATATACAGTGAGAACAGGTCCAAATATTTCTTCTTCCATCGTTTTGAATTTTGGATTGCTTGTAAGGATAATGGTGGGCCTGATAAAATAGCCCTCTGAGTCATCCCATTCTCCCCCGGCTATTACTTCAGCCTCAGCAGAGTCTTTGGCATAGTTAATATATCCTATGATTTTGTCAAACGAAGCACGGTCAATGACTGCGTTGACAAAATTGGTGAAATCCTCAACAGGGCCCATTTTAATGTTTTCCACTGTATTTATGAAAGAGTCTTTTATTTCTTCCCAATTTGAGGCCGGAATGTATGCGCGGCTGGCTGCGGAACACTTCTGGCCCTGGTATTCAAAGGAGCCCCTGACAAGGGCGGTGATTAATTCATTTTTTTCCGCAGAACTGTGGGCCATGACAAAGTCTTTCCCGCCGGTTTCACCCACAATCCGGGGGTATGTCTTATAGTTGCCGATGTTTTCCCCGACTTTAGTCCACATGTTACGAAACACTTCCGTAGAGCCTGTAAAGTGAATACCGGCTAAATCCCGGCTGGCCAAAACATAGTCGCCGATTTGGGCGCCGGAGGCGGGAATGAAATTAATGACACCATCTGGCAGGCCGGCTTCGTGCAGTATTTTCATAAACAGGTAGTTGGAATAAACAGCCATTGAAGAAGGTTTCCAGAGAATCGTATTTCCGGCCATGGCCGGTGCAGTAGGCAGGTTGCCACCTATCGCCGTAAAATTAAAAGGTGATACTGCGAAAACAAACCCCTCCAGGGGACGGTATTCCATCTGATTCATAATATCTTTAGTACTGTCCGGCTGATCTTTATATATTTCGCTTAAAAAGTAGACATTGAACTCCAGAAAATCCACCAGTTCACAAACGGCGTCGATTTCAGACTGGTAGATATTCTTCCCCTGACCCAGCATCGTGGCCGCATTGATTTCAGCACGGTAAGGTCCGGCAATTAACTGTGCCGCTTTTCTAAAAATTGCAGATCTTCTGTCCCAGGGCATTTTCTCCCATTTTTCTTTGGCCGCGGCTGCTGCTTCAATAGCCATAACCACTTCTTTTTTCCCGGCTTTATGGTAGCGGGCTATAATCTTGTTATGATTATGGGGTATTCTGATCTCACCCATATTACCTGTTTTTACTTCTTTACCGCCAATAATTAAAGGTATCTCGATGACTTTGGCCTTTAATTCTTCAAGCTTCTCTTTTACTTCCCGTTTCTCTTTGCTCTCAGCTCCATAGCTGTAGATAGGTTCATTCTTTGGCCTTGCAAAAGAAAACACAGCGTTGTTGGTCACTTACATCACCTTCCCTTTCATTTATCAAACTACTGCAGGCTCTAAAATAAGTTGCCCGCTGGCAAAGCGGTGGTAGTTAAGTATATCAATATTTATTTCAGGCTCTTCCCCAAGTATTGCCTGGGCCATCAGCTTGGCAGTATACGGAGCTATCATAAAACCATGGCCGCTAAAGCCAGATGCAGTAAAAAATCCTTTTACTTCAGGGGATTCTCCCAGAATTGGCTGGGCATCAGGGCACATGTCATACAGGCCGGCCCATTGACGAATAATATTCAAACTCTTCAGGTGAGGTAAAACAGAGGTAATTTTTTTTGCCAATTCCACGGAAAACTGCCAACTGGGGTTAATGTTAAAGCCCTTGGGTTCATTGGGATCACCCTGACCCATGATAAACGAGCCGTGGGTTGTCTGCTGAATATAGAAATGATGGGACATACAGATAACCATGGGAACCTGAAAAGCATCGACAGGTTCACTAATCATAATCTGATGTCTTTCCGGATAGACGGGCAGATCTAATCCTACCATTTCGCCAATGACTGCGGCATGACCTCCTGCTGTATTGACAACAATTTCACAGTCAATACTGCCCTGACTGGTAACGACCCGGCATACTCTTCCTTTGTCTTTTTCTATTGAAAGAACTTCGGTATTTGAATAAAGATTAACTCCCATTCTTTCTGCAGCCCTGGCATACGCAAACGTAACATGAAACGGGTTGGCATGACCATCGGTGTGGCAATAAGCTCCTCCCAGCAGCCCATCAATATTTAAATGAGGCACAATATCCCTGGCTTCTGCTGAAGTTACCTGACGTGACGGGATCCCAAGGCTGTTCTGCAAGGCAACATTTTTGCTGAATTGTTCTCTTTCTTTTGGTGAATAGGCCAGCAACAGATAGCCGTTTTGACGGTAATCGATACCGTAAGGATACTCCAGTTCCTCAGCCAGGGTCTCAAATATACGGACACTTTCCCTGCTTAAAATGCAGTTCATTTCCGTGCCCCACTGCTGGCGTATTCCAGCACCACACCGGCCCGTTGCACCACTGGTCAGATAGCTTTTCTCCACCAGAACGATATCTTTTAGGCCCTGCCGTGCCAGATTGTATGCGACAGAGGCCCCCAGTATACCGCCGCCGATAATTACTACCGTAGCCTTTTTTTTAATCATTGCCATCACCGGCCAGCGTTTTTAATGACACTGGTTTAACTGGTGGACGGAATGTTGGGATAGTGAGCTCGGCAGGCGACATTTCGGAAACCCTGGACAGTTCTCTCAAAATATGTGTACGGCAGGTTCTGCCCTGGCAGGGACCCATACCGGCCCTGGTCAATCTCTTAATCTCCTCAATATTCGTATACCCCATCTGGAGCCATTCTCTAATTTCCTCTAACGTAATGTCTTCACATCGGCAGACAATTGTGTTTTTAGGCATATTTTTCTCCCCCTATCCACTTGCTTTCCCTGCTTCAGAGCTATACTTCTGACTTCAAAAGCCAGCTCCCTGGGAACGACCAACCACAGTATATGAGCTCTATTTTTCTTGGGGGAAGGCTGGACCTTTTTAATCCTAACCCGGGCCACCTCACGTCCCTCCCGGTTCAGTCCCGCTACTTCTTCACCTTCCTCTGGCAGGCAAGAAAACTCCCAGGGGATTTTCACCAGGGATTCGTTCTCAGAATATGTGTCGTCCACAATAAAAATAGCGAGCCCCGGACAAAAACCGACACATCTGCCGCAACCGTTGCATGTCTCCCAATCGATACGTGGCAGTTGGTTAATATCTTCAAAAGGTAAAATTGCCCCTGTGGTGCAGGATGTATAGCAAGGGTCGCAAGGTATTTCCTGAAAACACTCCACCACAGCCACCGGGCCTTTTGCCAGCCGTTTTTTCGGCGGAATCGTGCTTAAAATATGATCAACGCTGGGAATTCCTGTCTGCTCCTGCATTATACTGCCTCCCCTGCTGCTATCGTTAGCGCCCAGAGACCGCTGCGCACCTTCTCGCCCGCAGGCCCCCGCCTCAAGCCGGCAAGTTCATTTTTAGCATCTTTTAATTTGGCTTCATAATTATTTTGTTTATAGCCCAAACTCCCGGCTGCGGCCAAGCCTGCGATTTGCCCTGCCACCATAGCAGCACTTGCCTCTTCAACAGCGCAAACATCTCCGGCCACATAAATCCCGGCCACAGTGGTTTCCAGGTTTTCGCTTCTATAAGGCACATGGCCACCGAGTTGAGGGACATATTCCATCTTGCAGCCAGCCTGGAATAATAATTCTGTAAGAGGTGACAAGCCTACTGATATGCAGAGGACATCAATCTCCAGTTCAATCTCTGTGCCCTTTACAGGCTGCCATTTTTCATCCAGACAGGCTATGGTTATCCCCTCCAGGGATTCCCGGCCATGGGCTTCCACAACAGTGTGCGCAATATAAATGGGGACTCCAAGTCGTCTGACCTTTGCAGCGTGAACATGGTAGCCGCCAATTCGCGGCGCTGCTTCAATGATGGCCACAACTTCAACCCCGGCCTGTAACAACTGGTAACTGACGATAACGCCAATGTTACCTGCGCCGACCATGGCTACTCTTGCTCCCGGCATAACGCCGTGTACGTTCATCAGCGTTTGCACAGCACCCGCACCATAAATCCCCGGCAGGTCACTGTTGGGGAAGATAAGGGTATTTTCCTGAGCTCCTGTAGCTACGATTACACGTTTTGGGTAAACAGTTTTAAAGGTACCCTTTATTTCCAGAGCTACGCTCTTGTCTTCAAAATAACCCAAAGCCGTTGTATCCGTTAACACACAAATTTTATCCGAATTGAGCACTTCCCGGGTCAGGATTTCCGCTATGGTTACTCCTCGTTCAGAGGCATACTGTTTTTGAGAGCCAAAAAACATATGCGTTTGCTTTACCAGTTGCCCGCCAAGATAAGGATTGCGATCCACCAGCAGAACATCCGCTCCCTGTTCCGCGGCACTGAGAGCCGCTTTTAAGCCAGCAGGGCCTCCGCCTATGATTAACATTTCTGTATCAAACATTAAGTTTGCCCTGACCTTCCTGAGACTCCACAACCATACCTTCCTCTAACGGCTCTACACACACCCGCACATTGGGAATTCCATTGACTTGCATATTACAGGAAGAGCAGTTCCCGATTGCGCAAAAAAAGCCCCGGGGGCGGTTATGCCGATGGCTATGCTTCAATACCCGAATCCCAAGAGCATGCAAAGCTGCGGCAATTGGCTCACCTTGATACCCTTCCAACTCTTTTCCATTGAAAAAGAACTTTACTTTCTGTCCTTTATTAAATTGTAATATGGGATGATTCTCAAGACGAATTGCAGCCCCCTCCTCTCGTTGTAAAAAATTAAATGCTCAGTACCGGGTCATATAATGGGTGCTTCTCAAGGCGAAAGATATTGGGTTGCTTTCTATCGTATTTATAGCGAAGGCTGAAATTGCAACAGTTTCTGTTAAATCCACTGGCTTTACTGTCCTCAGTGGTACCGGAAAGAGGTATTTGATTATTCAGACAATCTAACAAGAGTAACGCCTCCCGCTTATTAATAAATCTGCGATAATTCATAGTACTACTATTACATTTCGCAATATCTGTGCCAACAATATGTACCGTCATACATAGCTTCATTAAATACCTGTGTCAGCTTTTTGTACAATTAGTCAATTATTTGGACACTAGTGAAAAACAATGTAGCTGTGCTTTGCAACTCGAGAACCGTCCCCGGGTTGCAAATAAAAACCCGCTATGCTATGCATAGCGGGTTGAGTTAGAAGGACTGATGCTCTGTTCTGGCAATAATTTCATCCTGGAGAGCTTTGCTTAAATCGTTGAAGTAATCGCTGTAACCGGCGACCCGGACGATCAGGCCTGCATACTTTTCTGGTTCGGCCTGAGCTGCGAGCAGGGTCTCTTTATCAACTACGTTAAACTGAATATGGTGGCCGTCCAGCTTAAAATATGCCCGGACTAAGTGGGATAGATTGTTGATACCCTCCTCGCCCTCCAGTATCTTTGGTGTAAATTTTTGATTCAGGAGAGTACCTCCGGTAAGCACCTGATCAATCTTACCGGCAGACTTAATCACGGCAGTGGGCCCCTTTTTGTCTGCCCCCTGAACCGGAGACATCCCCTCTGATAAAGGTTCCCCGCGTCTTCTGCCATCGGGAGTGGCGCCAACTACCGTGCCAAAGTAAACGTGGCAGGTCGTCGGCAGCAGGTTAATTCTGTACACACCGCCCTTAGTGTTTGGCCTGCCGTTCACTGACTGATAATAGGCATCATATACCAGCTTTAAAAACTCATCGGCGTAATCATCGTCATTGCCGTATTTAGGTGTTTTGTTCAACAGGAGTTGGCGTATTTTTTCATTGCCTTCAAAGTTGTTTTCTAAATCAGCCAGCAAATCATCCATGGTGAGTGTTTTATGCTCAAACACATGATAATTGATGGCAGCCATGCTGTCTGTCAAGCTGCCGATACCAACACCCTGAATATAATTGGTATTATATCTTGCTCCACCATTATTGTAATCTGTGCCGTTTTTAATGCAGTCATCAATAACGACAGAAAGAAACGGTACAGGCAGATATTGTGCATAAAGCCTTTCAATCACATTGTTGCCCCGCATTTTAATATCTATAAAATGCGTTAGCTGCTTTTTATAAGCCTCAAATAGCTCTGCAAAGCTTCTAAACTCTCTTGGTTCGCCTGTAGGTAACCCAATTACTTTGCCTGTGCGAGGATCTATTCCATTGTGCAAGGTAATCTCCAAAACTTTCACCAGGTTAAAATAACCGGTAAGTATATAGGATTCTTTACCGAAAGCACCGGTTTCCACACAACCACTGGCTCCGCCGTTACGGGCATCCACCACTGACTTACCCTGGGTTAACAGCTCTTTTACAATCATGTCGGCATTAAAAACAGAAGGCTGACCCCAACCCTTTCTGATAATCCTGCCAGCCCTTTTAATAAAAGCATCTGGATTTTTCTTGCTGAGCTGTATGTTAGTGCTGGGCTGTAACAGTCTCATTTCGTCTATAACGTCCAGGATAATGTAGGTTACATCATTCACGCCATCACTGCCGTCCGGCTTTAAGCCCCCGGTGTTGATATTGGCAAAGTCCGTATACGTTCCGCTTTCTGCTGCGGTAACACCAACTTTAGGCGGGGCAGGATGGTTATTAAATTTAATCCAAAAGCATTGCAAAAGCTCCCGGGTACCTTCATCTGTCAGGGTACCTTCTTCTGTCCCTTTCTTATAAAAAGGATATAAATGCTGGTCAAGTCTCCCGGGACTTAAGGCATCCCATGGGTTAAGTTCGATGATAACTCCCAGATGGACAAACCAGTAGGACTGGATGGCCTCCCACAGATCCCTGGGCGCATAGGCCGGAACATGAGCACATACATCAGCAATTTTTTGCAGTTCTGCTTTTCTTTGCGCATCACTTTCCTGCTTGGACAATTCGCGGGCTTTTTGGCTGTAGCGATTGGCAAAGGTTATAATTGACTCTGCACAAATCTTCATAGCCGTCAGTTCTCCCTGCTTATTGTAAGCGGATGGGTCGTTTAAATAATCTAAGCTTTTCAGGCTCTTTTCTATATCGTCAATAAAATCCACAAAACCCCTGCGATAAATTTTATCATCTAAAACCGTGTGACCAGGCGCCCTTTGTTCCATAAACTCAGTGAAGATACCTGCCTCATACGCATCCTTCCACTCCTTTGTCATATGAGTGAAAATAAGTTCCCGCATCGTTCTGCCCTGCCAATAGGGTTCTACTTCCTTGCGATAAACAGCCCTGGCCTCTTCACTGACTGCAAAGGGAATTTTCTCCCTTGTGTCAAGAATTTCTAAGTCCAGCTGGGTATGGCTGCATATTTCCGGATATGTGTAGACAGCCTTTGGAACCGGACCTCTTTCTCCGACTATTAATTCTCCGTCTTGAATAACAATCTCTTTATTTTCAAGGATATATCGAAAGGCCAGTGCACGCTTTACAGGAATTGACGCAGTCCTGTCTGTTTTGTAAAACGCAGTCATTAATTCTGCCCTTTCAGTAGATATCCCTGGAATGGCATCCATACTTTGTTGACGTAATTTCGCTACCCTGTCATTCATATCGTCAACCCCCGATTTTAACGGTTAGACCGTATCCTTTTAACGTTTGAGCGACTGCCTCAACCTCTTCACTGTCAGGTTGACAGGTCTTTTCCAGCCGGTATTTTTTCTGCAACCTATAATATTTATCAACGCCCATATGCTGATAGGGAATGATATGAATCTGTGAAACACTCGGCAACAATGCAGTAAACTCTCCTATCCTTGCTACATTGTCGGAGTCATTATTTACACCGGGGATTAAGGGAAACCGGATATGAATATCGCCGTGATACTTTGCCAGTTCTTTTACGTTCTTTAAAATGAGTGCATTTGAAACGCCCGTATATTTTACATGCCGGTCTTCGTCCATAATTTTTAAATCATATAAAAATAAATCTGTAAGCTTGCTGATGCGAAGCAGAGTCTCCGTGCAGGTATACCCTGAGGTATCTACCGCTGTATGAATATATTTTTGCCTGCATGACATCAGAAGGTGCTCTAAGAAGTCTGGCTGCATGAACGGTTCTCCTCCGGAAAACGTTACCCCTCCCCCTGATTCATCATAAAAAATGATATCTTTTTCAATGTCCTTCATGACCTCAGATACAGTAACCAGTCTGCCGGCCATCTCCCTGGCTCCGCTGTGGCAAACGGCAACACACATTCCACAGGCTTTGCATCTTTGGGCGTGTTGGCCTTCATCACCCATGTCTGTGGTCACATGATTAGGACAGGCCTGCAAGCAGTCGTCGCAGCCTATGCACTTGCTGTCCCAGATCATTAACTCAGGCTCACCACATTGGCTTTCCGGATTATGGCACCACCAGCAGTTCAGGGGACACCCCTTTAAAAAAACTGTGGTGCGTATGCCCGGGCCGTCATGCACGGAATACTTCATGATGTTAAAAATCATTCCGGTGGTCAAAAAATCACCCCAATATTTATCTGGCAGCCGAGCTTAATGTCCCAGATAAGCCTTGACGATGCTTTCGTCTTTGCTTAGCGTAGCTGCGTCACCTTCTGCTACAATGTTGCCCGTCTCTAAAACATAACCTCTGGTGGCCAGTTTCAATGCGATTTTAGCATTTTGTTCCACCAGAAGAATGGTGGTGCCTTCTGCATTAATTTGTTTAATAATTTTCATGATACTTTGCACGATAATGGGCGCAAGTCCCATCGAAGGCTCATCTAGCAGCATAATTTTGGGCTTCACCATCATGCCGCGGCCGATAGCCAGCATTTGCTGCTCCCCGCCCGACAGGAGCCCGCCCATTTGCTTTTGCCGCTCTTTGAGCACAGGGAAAAACTCGTATACATGCTCAATCCGCTTCTGCCTTTCCACATTATCCTTCAGTGTAAATGATGCCAGTTCCAGATTTTCCAGAACTGTCAGCTCTTTTAATATTTTACGGCCTTCCGGCACGTGGATTACACCCATCTGCACAATTACATGGGGTTCCTCATGGGTAATATTTTTGCCCATAAATTCTACACTGCCCCCACAAGCCCGGATCAGACTGGAGATGGTCTTGAGAGTGGTACTTTTGCCAGCGCCGTTTGAACCTAAGAGCGTTACAATTTCACCTTTACGCACTTCCAGATTGATACCTTTTAATGCGTAAACGGCGCCGTAACGGGTTTCCAGGGTTTTTAGGGAAAGTACTGTCTCACTCAAGTTCCTCGTCCTCCTCTTTCCCCAGATACGCTTCGATAACACGTGGATTATTTTGCACTTCCGTCGCTGTACCCTCTGCTATTTTTTGGCCATAATCCAAAACAAAGATTTTTTCCGATATTTTCATGACCAAACCCATATCGTGTTCAATTAAAAAGACGGTAATCTTTCTTTCATCTCTGATGCGTTTGATCAGTTGAATTAACTTTTCTTTTTCATCATAGTTTAAACCGGCAGCAGGTTCGTCCAGCAACAACAGTTTCGGCTGCGTAGCCAGAGCCCGGGCCCACTCTACCTTTCTTTGGTCCCCATATGGCAAGTTTTTAGCGATTCTGTCTTTATGGTGCAGGATACCTACAAAATCAAGGCATTCCTCCGCCACTTCCCTAATTCTTTTCTCTTCCTGCCTTTGCTTGGGAGTCCTGAGTACTGCTCCCAGAAACCCTGCATTGCTACGGCAGTGCATACCTGACATCACATTTTCCAGGACAGGCAAGTTCTTAAACAATCTCAGGTTTTGAAAGGTCCTTGCCATACTCATCGCCGTAATTTTATGGGGCTTTTTATTCATAATGCTTTGTCCTTCAAGCAATATCTCTCCCTGAGTAGGCTTGTAAAAACCGGTCAGGCAGTTGAAAACTGACGTTTTTCCTGCCCCGTTGGGGCCTATAAGGCTTCTAATGGATCCTTCCTCAATATCAAAACTGAGATTATTGACGGCGGTCAGACCGCCAAAGCGTAACGTAATATTTTTTACTTCCAATAACGCCACATTCATCCCGCCTTTATCTAAAGATCGCTCTTGAATTCATCATGAAAGCAACATGGCAACTGTGCATCCTGTTTCGACTAGGTTCTATGGTCCGGCCACAGGCCCTGCGGGCGGTAAATCATTAAGAACAGCAATAATACGCCGAAAATAAGCATCCTGTATGGGCCAATTTCCCGGGAAAGCTCAGGAAATAAGACCATCACCAATGCTCCCAGGATCACACCGGGGATTTTCCCCATGCCTCCCAGGACCACAGCCAAAAGAATCATAATAGACTGCATAAACGCAAAGGTTTCCGGTGAAATTGCCGTCATTTTGGCTGCCATAACAGAACCGGCAATGGCGGCAAATACAGATCCAATAATAAAAGCATATAAGCGTACAGACACCACATTGATGCCCATGGCTTCCGCGGCGTCTTCGTCTTCACGGATATACTGCCAGGCACGGCCCAATCGCGAATCATACAACCGATACGACACGAATATTGCCAATACCGCCAAAACAAAAAACATGTAATAAAAATGTTGAATCTGGTAAAGTGTAACGCCAAAAAGTACCGGCCTTTCAATACCAATCAGGCCGCTTGCCCCACCGGTTATCCGCAGGTTCCTGACTACCAGCCTGGTTATTTCACCAAAACCCAGTGTTACAATGGCCAGATAGTCACTTCTGAGTCGCAATGTGGGACCACCGATAACAATTCCTGCAATAATAGCAGCCAGCGCACTAAATGGTAACGTAGCCCAAAAGTTTATACCATAATGTGAGCTTAAAATACCGGTTGTGTATGCGCCCACAGCGAAGAAAGCCGCATAGCCCAGGCTGAGCAAACCGGCAAAACCCACAATTATATTCAAGCCCAAACAAACCACAATATAAAACCAGGCGTTTGTCAAAACCTCCTGAGTATACCTGCTGCTCATTTGCGGAAGCAAAAGCGTCAATACCAGGATTAAAACGATAAAGGAAAAACGGACACGTTTGTTTTCAAAAATGCCGTAAACCGTGTCTGACAGGCCCTGCAGAGGAGTTTTCTTGCGTACAACGGGCTGAGTTTCACATGCTTCCAATTTCTCTGTCATATGCGCTACATCCTCTCGCTTTCTTTTTTACCCAACAGGCCTGTGGGCTTAAAAATCAGGATTAGAATTAAGATTGAAAAGGAAAATACATCCTTCCATTGCGAACCGATAAAAGGAATTTGCGTGCCGAATGACTCCAGCAGGCCGAGAAGTATGCCTCCCAGCATAGCGCCGGGAATGATCCCAATACCACCGATAACAGCCGCAGTAAATGCTTTAATGCCGATAACAAAACCCATAAAAAAGTGGAGACTGCCATAATATACGCCAGCCATCATCCCGGCGGCAGCAGCTAACGCGGAGCCGGTGAAAAAAGTAAGTGCAATGATTTTATTGACGTTAATCCCCATAAGTCTGCATGTGTCATGATCCAGGGCAATCCCTCTCATGGCCTTACCGTACATGGTTCTGGTAATAAATAAGTGCAAAACAAGCATTAATGCCATCGAAGCCACAATTAAAATGGCCTGGGTATGCGTCACATAAACGCTCCCCATATTAAACCCGCCATATCCCAGCCCTGTCTTGTAAGCTCTGTATTCACCACCGGTAATTACCATCACAGCGTTATACAAAATCATCGATACGCCAAGTGCCGTAATAAGGATGGATAGCCGTGGCGCATTAAACATGGGCCTGTAGGCTACTCTTTGAATCGCCACCCCCAGCAGCCCCACAATAATCATGGTGAGTATCATCGCTGTGACAATCCCCAGCCAGGCATTGCCCAGAAATGTGCCGCCAAAAAATTTCAGTATGGCAAGACTGATAAAACCACCCACCATATAAATATCAGCATGAGCAAAGTTTAAGAGTTTAATAATGCCGTAAACCATCGAATAACCTAACGCAACCAGACCGTAAAACGAGCCCAGCAATAGGCCGTTGAATAACTGCTGCAAGAAAATTTCCTGAAAAGACATATGCCCACCCTTTCATCAGCTACTATAAGGAAACGCAGGTCAAGCATTGCTGCTTGACCTGCTTCCTCTTATGCATTATTCAGCAAGTACCCATTTTCCGTTTTCACCTTTAAGCATAATAAAGTTGCTGTTCACCAGTGTCAGTTCCGGTGTGAAGGTGATGTTCCCTGAAAGGGTTGGGAAATCCTTTGTGTCTACCAGGATAGCGCGGATTGCGTCTCCATCCACACTGTTTGCCTTTTCAATGGCACTAAACAGCAGATTTGCAGAATCATAAGACAGTCCGGAATAAGGGCCCGGTGACTGCTTCCATTTCGCTGTGTAGTTTTGGATAAAGCTACTGGCTGCCGGCAAGAAATCGACGATCGGAGGAGACGTACAGTAAACACCTTCGCCTGCCTGTCCGGCAATTTCCAGGAGTTGATCGGAACTGGAACCGTCACCTACGACGATATCACCAGTGTAGCCGCCCTGCCTCAACTGCATAATTAAGAGGGCGCCGTCAGCATGGTATGCAGTCCAGTAAACTACTTCAGCACCTGAGGATTTGATTTTTGTAACCAGTGCGGAGTAGTCCTGTTCACCTTTGTTTACTACTTCATACGCAACAACCTGATTGCCTTTGTCTTCCCAGTTTGCTTTGGTCAGGTTCGCCAGGTCTTCGGAAAAACCGTCTCCCTGGTGAACCAAAGCTACCTTGGTGTGGCCTAATGTTGCAAACCACTGTGTGGCTTTTTCAGCCTGGTGGTAGCCGGGGCTGTTTACCTGGAACGCCCAACCCTGGTTCTCTTCGGCGATCTTGGTTGAGTTTGCAGCGGGAACGACCATGGGAATTTTTGCATCTGCATAAATCTTCAGCGTGGGCAGAGTGGCGCCGGAGCAATATCCGCCCACAACAGCCACAACATCAGAGGAAACCAGCTTGCTTGCAGCAGCACTGGCCATCTGCGGGTCACAACCGTCATCACCGGTCGTGGTAACGACTTTCTTGCCAAGCAATCCGCCTTTGGCGTTTATCTCTTCCACAGCAAGATTGATGGCGTTTTCCATATCCTTACCATAAGTAGCTTCTGACCCTGTTGTCGGCACCATGATGCCAATCAGCAGTTCGCCGTCAAACGCCGGCCCTTCTGTTCCCGGTGCCGGTGTAACCGGTGGCTGTGTAGCAGGTGGCTTGCTCCCGCAGGCAACCAGTGCTACAGACAACAATAGAATAACAATGACTAAGACCCAACTCTTTTTGATCATTCAACAACCTCCTCTTTTTATTTTGCTTATTAACCCCCGGTAATCCTAAAGCCTCCCGGCAGCGGATCATCGAGTTCAAGCACAAGTTGATTAAAGCCCATGATTTGTGCTGTCCCGGAAACTTCAGAGATTACAGCATCAAACCGGTCAACCTTGGTGAATTCTTTGATCGAACCCTCAAAAACAGTATCTATAATACTTTTATTAGTAAGAACCCCACCTTCTTTTAAATCTCCCTTTTGGTGTAAAAGGGCTACCCTGGCAGAAGTTCCGGTACCTGTAGGAGAGCGGTCTATCTGGGCATCGGCAAAAATACACACATTGTTGGACACAAGATTACCGCTTTTATCACCCTCAACACCCCCGGTTATGATCGTTCCATATATGCCATGGAGCTCCGGCTCCAAGGGATGTACGACATCCATCATGTCCATAACACTATACTTGAGTTCCATCCCCAGCCTGACAAGGATGTCTGTCTGCTCCGGAATTACCTGCAATCCCAGCTTTTGGGCCTCAACAAAAACATAGAATGCGCCGCCAAAAGCAATATCCACGATTACGTCACCAATACCTTTTACCGGAACGGTTAGCCCTTCTGCATACACAAACGATGGTACATTATAAAAGCTGACCTTGCCAACTTTACCATCCTTCATATGAGCAAACGCTGTTATTCTGCCTGCAGGAGAGTCAATCCTGACTTCCTGCTTGGTTACTCCGGGAGGTACTTCTATCATGCCTGTCTCCACAGCCACTTTTGTGACCGCAATGATACCATGGCCGCACATGGTGCTATAGCCCTCATTATGCATAAAAAGCACACCAAAATCGCCATCGTCCGTGGCGGGAGGCGTAACCAGGCAGCCATACATCCCGCTATGCCCCCGGGGTTCCAGCATTAAAAAGCTGCGCAGATGGTCATAGTTTTCTTTGACGTAGCGCCGCTTCTCAAGGATTGTACTGCCTTTAACCGGAGGAAACCCTGAAGTAATTATCCGTAAAGGCTCCCCCGCCGTATGCGCATCAACGGTATGAATCATGCGGGAAAACTGTAGCAAATCATTCACCTCGCCCTGAAATGTAAACAAAACTATAGAGCTATTTTTTTCCCGAAACCCTTTTCCATAGCTTTTTCATAAATAAGCTGGGAGACGACCAAATCAAAAATAGCCATCCCCACCGACTTAAATAATGTAGTCTCTTTTTTTACCGCATCCCTGTCCTGGTCCTGCATTAAAAAACCGCCAAAAGTCTGGATTTGTTCCTTCGTTATCCACGTTTGCTCCAGGGGATAACATACATCTCCTGATTCGGTTACTGCATGTTCTGTATCCACATACACCTTATTGATAATGCTATACAAGCTCTTAGGAAATTCCCTGACATCAGGCTTGAAAGAACCAATGCCAACATAGTGTTTTCCTTTAAGTAAGTCTTCTCGTTCAGGTAAGACAGGATGAACTGCTGTGGTAGCCGTAATCACAATTTGTGAATTCTCCAATAATTCCTCCGCAGATTTTGCCACATATGTGTTGATTCCGGGAAGATGTTCGTTTATTTTTTGCTCGAATGCCGCACCCGTCTGGCTGTTCGTAGATAAAATCGTAATGTCCGTCAGTTTTCTCACCGTTGCAGCAGACATGACCTGATAAAAAGCCTGCACACCTGCGCCAATGATTCCCAGCTTTGAAGCGTGATCCGGTGAAAGGTGCTTTACGCTGACAGCACCCACCGCTCCCGTCCGCAGTGCTGTTAAAATCCTTCCATTGATTAAAGCAAGGGGCTCACCATTATGTGCATTGTTTAAGACAACAACTCCGTTAACAACATGTATGCCTGTTCCCACATTTTCCGGATAAACCGTAACGAGCTTTGTACCGAAATAATCCTTGCCAAAGCATGGCATGAGTAACAAGGTATTTTTCCCTTGGTCGATATGCATCCGATGAGGCATGGTAAATTCCTTTTTCTCATATAGCAGGAAACTTTCTTCAATCGCTTCAATAACATCGCCATACGTCACACATTTCAGCATATCTTTTTCAGATATTACAATCATGGCTTGTTCCTTTCAAAAAACATAAATGGACAATCAATAGCTCGTTACATTCTCTGTACGTTTATTTTTTTCCTCTTTGAAAGCACAGTCTTTTCTGTTAAAAGAGATGAATTTGCCCGTTGGAAATTATTACATGCCTTCCGGAGATAAGTTTCTGGAAATCTTCATCCGTGATGCTGATAATTGGTATATTCCAGCCAAACATCACCTGGGCCACAATAGCCCCTACAGCAAGGATCTTTTCACTCTCCACATTAATGATGGCCACAGGAGCTGTTCCTTGCCTCAACGCTTCCAAAATGACTCCCGCAGTACTGCTGGAGCCCTTGCCCCTTGGGTATGCAAAGATTTTTCCTTTTAAGTCCGCACCGTAAATATCACTTTTTGGCTCTACCACTTCACCCAGGTTAAAATCAAACCCGCCGAAAAAACTAAATGTTTGCCTGGAAACGACCAATTCCCCCTCAGCGTCTCCTTCTATAACTGTGTTGGCTTTTATAATACAGGACATGTGTTAAACCCCCGGCTTTTCTGATTCTTTATAAACCGCATGCATGCACTCATCCAACCCTGCAAAAACAGCTTTTAATCCTGTCCGTCCAGTCATGTAGTGAGCATATTTTGCTGAATTTGTCATGACCGTCGCAAAATTCCACATGCGCAAATCTGTATTAATAAAGCATGTATCTTTAATAATTTTCACACCCTTAGCCTTTAACTCCGGCACAACTCCGCTTACAGTGAGCCAGTGATTGACGGCCCTGCTTGTGTAAATCCACAGTTCTCTGTCGCCTCTCAGTTTTTTATCCCTCAGCATTGCCGCGATTTGCATAATTTCAGGTACCGACGCATGGGGACAACCAATTAGGACAGCATCGACATGGCCCCCCTGACCGCTGGACAATTGCTCCCTGCTTTTGCTGATCATTTCTCCCGTAATTTCAATCTCCTCACCGGGTTTACGGCCCTGAAAGGCCGTTTGTTCATCGGGCGCTTCCGGAGTAATGCCCACCATATGAAATAAGGCCACAGCGCCGGAAGAAGCTGCCGCCGCACAGAAAGACTTTAAATGATCTCCTGTGACCCACTGGGGCAAACCCTTAATAACCGGTATCTTGTCCTTCACCAAATCCCCGATAAGATAGCCCAGCACGGCAAAATAATCTGCTGAATTCTCAAAAGATATACTGCTGCAGTCAACCAGCACCTGACCTGCCCTGTTCTCTGACTTATGCAGGCCAAAAAACGGCACCCTGCCTGTTATGGCACAGCAGATATCCGTGTAGTCACCGTACCTCTCCGTCCGGGCCCCTATGACAGAATTAGCATACAAGATAGCATTCGATTCGGCCCAGGCTATTTGCTCTCCAAAGCGGGGTATCAATCCCGCCTGATACGGAGCGCACGTCCAGACAGGGATAGCCCCCATAGCCAGGTACGCGCTTTCCATGCGAGTATTCTTTTCGGCAAATTCCGGGTCAACACCATGCTCCTGCCAATCGTCAATATCCCGTGAAGTTGCATTCAGGGTTGTGGGAACACGAACCTTTGCATCTAAGCTCTGCAGTTTTTCGGCAAAAATTAGTCCGGCTTCTCCCACTGCCGCATATAGACACCCATCAATGTGCGCCTGGGAAACAGGAATTAATTCACTCGCCCCGTATAGCTCTCCCAGCCTGACAATGATCTCCATGGCCACCTGAGTTCCCTTACCCTCTTTACCGGCCAACATATCTTCTTCAAATCTGGTTAGTTTCATAGCTATTCCTCTCACAGATGCATTCCTTCCCTATATTGCAATATTCATTCCAACAGCAAAAGCCTAATAAAACCGCACGATAATCATTAATGTTGCAATTTTCTGAAGATATTCACTGAATTCCGTCAGTTTTTTGGACACTTTTATTCTTCACCCAGCAAACCCAACGTATGGAGCCGATAATAAAGAGTACTTCTCGGGATTCCCAGAACCTGAGCCGCTTTTGTTTTATTTCCCCGAACGTCCCGAAGGGTTTTCATAATGATTTCACGTTCCACATTTTTTGTGGCTGTATCCAAAAGTATGTCTTGGGATTCCCGGGCTGTTTTATGTTTGAGTTTCTCAAGCAGCAGTGGGGGTAAATAATCTTTATTAATTAAATTACCTTCTGTTAATATCACCAGTCTTTCAATGATATTTCTCAACTCCCTGACATTCCCCGGCCAGTTGTATTTAAGAAAGGCAGCCATCAAGTCCGACGAAATATCATCAACTTTCTTGTTGTGACTTTGAGAATATTCATTAATAAACTCGTACACCAGTTCAGGAATATCACCTTTACGCTCACGTAACGGAGGGATTTCCATGGAAACCACATTTAACCTGTAATAAAGATCCCGGCGAAAAACACCCTCTTCTACCATCTTCTCCAGATCTTTATTGGTCGCGGCAACAATCCTGACATTTACTTTCACTTCTTTAGCGCCGCCAACCCGGAAGAACACATTCTCCTGTAGAACTCTTAATAATTTAACCTGCATCGTATATTGCATTTCGCCAATTTCATCTAAGAATAATGTTCCGCCATCCGCCAGTTCAAAGGCTCCTTTTTTGCCTTTTTTATCTGCGCCCGTAAAAGCGCCCCCATCATAGCCAAAAAGTTCACTCTCAAAAAGATTAGGGGGAATGGCTCCACAATTAATCGCAATAAAAGGGCATTCTCTTCTCCTGCTGACTTTATGAATAGCCCTGGCAAAAAGTTCTTTTCCCGTACCGCTTTCTCCCCTGATCAAAACGGCTGCGTTTGTCAGAGCCACCTTATTTGCTACGCTGACTACTTCCTTTAGCCGGGGGCTATGGCCATGAATGCCACTGAAGGCTTTTCCCTCATCGCTATGAATCTTATCTATTTCCTTCTGCAAGAAGCTTAACTTGCTGTTTGCCTTCGTAACTTCTTTATTTAAATTCACCATTCTCGTTATGTCCTGTTCAAGAGATACTCCTCCTACCAGTCGGTCCCCCGCCTTTACCGGCAACGAGTTAATTAATACATAAAGCCCGGGTTTTGGCTGGTGATAGCTCTCCTGGACAGGCACACCCGAAAACAGCACATCCTTTAAAACCACGCTGGGGAAAAACGACATTAAATTATGTCCGATTACGTCCTCTTTCTTGATATTATAAAAAGACTCCGCTTTCTGGTTTAAATAGAGAGCCTTAAGCTGATCATCCGTAATAATAATGATCTCGCCTGATCCCTCCAGAACGGTTAAAAAATATTGCCTCAGTTCCTCTAACCTGACTGCCAGAAGTTTCGTCAGCATCCCATGTGTTAAAAACCCACAGGGACCTTTTTTTTTGTCAACAACAAGGGCAACAGAACAACGCGTAAACATATCAATGACAGATTTCAGGGGTTGTGTACCCTCAATTATTTCATAAGCATGAATCTGTTCAATCTTTGCAGATTTACCCGCCTTATTTCCCATCACCATATAAATCATCTGCGGTTTTTTGTTTTTTAACACGACTAATAATTGTTCATTTCCCTCACGCAATAGACTCTCTGCCTCAGTAAGATCAACAGAGTTATTTATCACCAGAATTTCCTGATTACAGATTTCTTTCATTTCAATATCTAAATGAAATTGCATTTCATCACCTAACTTAGAATATATTGCCTGAGGCGGCTGTTTCCCTTATATGTTCTACGTTTAAAATTTGACAGAAACTCAATTTTACCTTTATCACCGCTATTAATTTTGCAACTGCGATTTAGCGCACCTTGAAAATAGCAACATGTATTGTAGTCCTACATTTTTAGCGTACATTGAAAATAGCAACAACTATTTCATTTTGTAAAATATCATGATAAAATATCATTGTTGTTTCAAAGGAGGCCGATCAATTGTCGAGGGAATGGCGCAGATACCTATTTGCAGATGGGGCACTGATAGGTGTAGCCGCCATTTGGGGTCTGACTTTTGTCACAGTAAAAAATGCCATCATATTATTGCCCCCTTTTAGTTTCAATTTTTATCGGTTTAGCCTGGCAGCCTTTGTTATGTTGCTCTTCGCTGTCCCCCAGTGGAAAAGTATAGACAAATCTACGGTCAAAGCCGGCCTGTTACTGGGGTTTTTCCTTTTTGCCGGTTATTCTTTTCAGACTGTGGGACTGCTCTATACATCCGCGTCAAATGCAGGTTTTATTACAGGGCTTTCGGTCGTATTGGTGCCGCTGTTCGGCATCTTTTTATCCAGGCAGATTCCCGGCACCGGTGTTATTTTTGGCGCAATATGTGCCACTGTTGGCCTTGCATTTCTATCACTCGGTGATGTAAATCGTTTTAACACCGGAGATATTCTTATTCTTTTCTGTGCCGTCTCTTTTGCCCTTCATATTATTTTTGTGGGTAAATATTCGCGGCATCATTCCACGGTATGGCTTGTTACCTGGCAGATTGCAACAGTCGCAGTACTTAGCGGAATCTCGGCCTTATTCTTTGAGCCGGGTGTCAATCAGTTCGTTCCGGCTGTCTGGCCTGCCCTTATAATTACTGCACTTCTTGCTACCTGCCTGGCGTTTTTTATGCAAAACTACATGCAGCGCTTTACCTCTCCCAGCCATACAGCCATCATTTTTACCACTGAGCCTGTTTTTGCGGCTGTATTTGCCGTCTTGCTGCTGCAGGAAACCCTGCACATCAGGGCCTACTGGGGTGGAGCTTTAATTTTGGCAGGTATGCTGCTATCAGAATTCAGGTCGATTCCCGGGTTGAATGTAACAGCGATTTCCTTGCCTGGGCAGGGGGAAGATTAAACAACCAGTCAGCAGTAGTTCCTTAGCATGTGGTGCCAAAAAAATAAAGAAAATACTGGGTTTAGTATTTTAAGCAGGAAAAAAGGCTATTAAGGTAGAAGAAATATACTTGTTTTAAGTAAATATACTTAGAGCGAAATATATAAGAGAGAGGGAGGTCATTTTTTTGAGTAAGATTGGTAAAGTAATAGCATTTAGTGCCTTAATACTAACAATGGTTTTGGCATTAACAGGATGTGGTGGCAGTAATAATACTGGTGGCAGCAGTAAAACCGAAGCACGGAGGTTTGAGACTACGCCTCTGGCATTAATGGAGCTTATTAACGGCGGCGTAGATGCGGTAGTCGCAGATTCCCCTGTTGTTCTAGAGTTTTTAAAAGAAAACCCCACTGCAAACTTAGATGCTTTTGGTGATCCAGAGTTTGAAAAAGAATTTTACGGCATGGCTATGCGTCAGGAAGACACAGAAACACATCAATTAATTAATGATGGTTTAAAAGCACTGCAGGATAACGGAGTATATGATAAGATTTTCAATAAATACTTCGGTGACGGAAGTGACTATCAGGTTGCCGAATCCGGCAATGCTTTAGGATTAACGTTTAATGTCGCTCAGGATATGGCTTATGCACCTTTTGAGTACATTAACGATGACGGCAAGCCTGAAGGTTTTGATGTAGATCTGATCCGGGCTATCGCAGCTGAGATGGGTTTTGCCGTTAATTTAGTTAACACCAACTGGGATGGTATTATTCCTTCCCTCCTTTCCGGCAATTCTGATATCATCATTTCTGCCATGACGATTACTGAAGAAAGGTCAAAAAGTGTTACATTTTCCGACCCATACTTTGAAGCTACACAGTATATTGCTGTAAAAAAAGGGGCTCCCATCAAAAAGCTTGCTGATTTGGAAGGAAAGAAAATCGGAGTCCAAAACGGCACAACCGGAGATTTTGCTGTTACTGAATATTTCAATTTAGACTAATCGAATATAGGAAGCTTAAAAACGTTAGCGGGTGATACTTCGGTACGCCCGCTAATTTTATACTCTGTGAAACAGATAAATAGCACGCCTTTCTTGTTAATGACGACTGATTGCATCTTTTACAACTAGGCTAGGAAAGAAGTGGTATAATGGATTTTCGTTGGAACATTATTACGAATAACCTCCCCTTTCTGTTTAAAGGAGCAAGTATCACGCTCCAATTAACCATCATCTCGGTTGCTATCGGTACTGTGATTGGCTTATTTGTCAGTCTCATGCGCGTGTCGCGGTTTAAACCGTTTTTATGGTTATCTATGAGCTACATTGATTTCCTGCGGGGCACTCCTCTTTTGGTGCAAATTTTCTTAGTTCATATGGGTTTCCCACAAATATTAACAGAACTCCTGGGTACAACAATTAAATTTCCAGTTTTTGTTTCCGCCATTATCGCCCTAAGCCTAAACAGCGGTGCCTACATCGCTGAAATTTTTCGGGGAGGAATTCAGTCTATTGAGAGGGGTCAGATGGAAGCCGCCCGCTCATTAGGTATGACATATGGACAAGCTATGCGGTATATTATCTTGCCTCAGGCCTTTAAACGAAGCATACCTCCTTTGGGAAACGAGTTTATAGCTATATTAAAAGATTCATCACTCGTCTCTGTTATTGCGCTACAAGAATTAATGATGGTAGGAAGAATTATTGCCGGCAGATCCTTTCGCCCCTTTGAAACATTTGTCGGCATAGCAATATTTTATTTAATCATGACAATGACCATTTCCCAGTTAGTCTCTTACATGGAAAGGAGGCTTGGTAAGAGTGATCACTGTCAATAATTTAAAGAAAAATTTTGGCGCCTTAGAAGTGCTACGAGGTATTTCTTGCCAAATCGCACATAAAGAAGTTGTTGTCGTAATCGGTCCCTCTGGTTCCGGAAAGAGTACCTTCCTCAGATGCCTAAACCAACTTGAGGAAGCCACAGCGGGAGAAATATTTATTGAAGATGTTAATATCACTGACCCCAAAACAAACATTAATAAGGTGCGTGAGGAAGTAGGCATGGTTTTTCAGCGCTTTAACCTGTTTCCTCATAAAACTGCTCTGCAGAATGTAGCCTTAGCGCCTTTGAAGGTAAGAAACCAGTCGCCCCAACAAGCGGAAGAACTGGCGATGAAGCTTTTAGTCCGTGTAGGCTTAGAAGATAAAGCCCATCAGTATCCAGATAAACTTTCCGGAGGGCAACAGCAAAGAGTTGCTATTGCCAGAGCCTTAGCCATGCACCCGAAAATTATGCTGTTTGACGAACCCACCTCCGCTTTGGACCCTGAAATGGTAGGCGAGGTTCTGGAAGTTATCAAGGATCTTGCCCGGGAAGGTATGACCATGGTCGTTGTAACCCACGAAATGGGTTTCGCCAAAGAAGTTGGCGACCGGGTACTATTTATGGATGAAGGATTAATTGTGGAAGAAGCTCCTCCAAAAGAATTGTTTAATTCCCCTAAGAATAAACGGACCCAAGCCTTTTTAAGTAAAATACTGTAGAGAATGAAAAACAAAATATTTGCCTGATCTCATCAAAAAGACCTGGTTAAGTCAAAACTTAAACAGGTCTTTTTTCTGTTTCATGTTATAATCATTCTAAGGACTCCCGTCGGGAGTTCTTTTCATTTCTTTATTATCGATGTCATTTGTGTTATTGTTGAACTGCGAAGGACGGTGGAGTCGTTGGCATCCAAAGGGCAATGTACGTTATGCAGTGGGGAAACTGGTTTCTTTTATGAAGAAAAACATAAGAAGTACTATAAATGCTGCAACTGCTCATCGATACTTTTAGACGCCGAAGCGTACCTCTCCAAAGAACTGGAACAAAAAGAATATGAAGAGCACAATAATAACGTAAATGACATCCGATATCAGGAGTTTGTCGCACCCATTACAACTGTGATACAAAATAAATTTAACAAAGAACATGCCGGGCTGGATTTCGGCGCAGGGACCGGCCCCGTTATTACAAAGATTTTACGCGATAGCGGATTTAATATCGAATTATATGACCCGTTTTTCTGGAATAACCCCGCATTACTTAATAAAAAATATGACTATATTGCCTGTTGCGAAGTGATAGAACACTTTCGTAACCCTTTCAAAGAGTTTGGCTTACTACGATCCCTGCTGAAACCAAATGGATCTTTATACTGCATGACAAAAATTTATACAGAAAACATTGAGTTTCAGAAGTGGCATTATAAAAACGACCCAACCCATGTATTTTTCTATCATGAAAAAGCCATTGCATGGATTGGGTCGCACTTTAATTTTTCAACAGTCAGTACTCAGGACAGACTGATTCATTTTGCAGCCTAACCCTCAAACTAGGACCTTGTATGCCGTTAGAAACTACTGGGGAGCTCTTCTAATGAATTAAAGGTTACAGAGGGATTTCTCCTGATTGCCCATTCTAATGCAAAATCGTTCTCATAAAGAATTACACTATTACCATCCTCATCTTTTACCAGGAAGCCTCCCAAACTTGAGGGTGGTTGTTTTACCCAGCGGGCTCGTTGATATGGTAGTCGCTGCATGACCACATCCACACCATATTCTGACTTGAGTCGGTACTGGAAAACTTCAAACTGAAGTTCGCCGACAACGCCCAGGATAATTTCCTCTCTGTTTGTAGCCTTATAAACCTGGATTGCGCCTTCCTCTGCCAATTGGGACAAGCCCTTATGAAACTGCTTATACTTCATCGCATCGCGGGTAGTCACGCTGGAGAAAAGTTCGGGAGAAAACCGGGGTGGCTTTTCAAACTCGAAAGAATTCTCCTGGGACAGAGTATCTCCAATCTGATAAATACCAGGGTCATATATGCCAATAATGTCTCCCGGATATGCTTCTTCAACAATGTGCCGATCCTGTGCCAGGAATTGCTGTGGTTGAGAAAGACGAATCTTTTTCCCGGTCCGCACATGGCCAACGGTCATATCCCGTGTAAATTTCCCGGAACATACTCTCAGAAAAGCGATGCGATCACGGTGTGCAGGATTCATGTTGGCCTGGATCTTGAAAATAAACCCGGAAAAGTTGCTTGAATGCGGGTCAATTAAGCCAACACTGCTATTTTTTTGTGCCGGAGATGCCGCTAGTTTGAGAAATTCGTGAAAAAATGACGGAAGGCCAAAGCTGTTGATGGCACTGCCAAAAAACAACGGCGTTAAAGTCCCCGCCCTTACTTTTTCTTCATCAAACGGCTCCCCTGCAACATCCAGAAGTTCTATTTCTTTACGGAAGTTTTCATAAAGATCCACTCCCAGAGTTTGTCTCATTTCAACTTCATCCATAGTTTGCCCACCGCCAGGAGTTAAGCCACCCTTCTGCCATCCCCTGTACAGTTCCATGGTTTTCGACCTTCTGTCATAGAGACCGTAATTGCCGGAGGTTAGCCTGACTGGCCAGTTGAAAGGACAAGAACCAATACCGAGAACTTTTTCAAGCTCATCCAGCAGGTCAAAAGGGTCTTTACCTTGGCGGTCAAGCTTATTAATAAAGGTGAAAATGGGAATGCCCTGTCTCCGGCATACTTCAAACAATTTTACAGTCTGTGGCTCAACTCCTTTTGCCATATCAATGACCATGAGGGCACTATCCGCTGCAGTCAGCGTACGATACGTGTCCTCACTAAAGTCCTGATGACCAGGTGTATCCAGGATATTTATCCGATACCCACTGTAAGAAAACTGCAGGACACTGGAAGTAATAGAGATCCCGCGCTGTCTTTCCATCTCCATCCAGTCAGAGGCCGCGTATTTCTGTGTCTTTTTTCCCTTAATGGAACCGGCCAGGCGAATCGCGCCCCCTAATAACAACAGTTTCTCGGTTAGTGTCGTCTTTCCGGCATCAGGATGGGAAATAATCGCAAATGTACGTCTGCTATTTATCTCTTCAATATCGTTGTTAGTTAGTAAAGTCAATGTTCCTGTCCTTTCTTTTACCAATTGCCCCTTCACGTGCTGACATAGCTTCAAATCTATTGATGAGGCCATTTATTTCAACCGTTACATTATAACACCTTAGCCGATGGTTTTGTAGTATAGAGTAAGTATGTCAGTTGAAAGGCTATATGACATTTGATAACTTCGCCAGTTCAGTTACCAAAAGTACGGAAGCTTTCTCATCGGTTAGGCCAATCACAGGGAGTCCGCAGGCGGCAGCAACTTGGGCATGCTTTTGCGGGTCAGCTTCGGCATTGTAAGCTGTGACTGATGGAAGAAACATGGAGTTCCCTGCTCCGTGCGGGATATCATAGAGACCGACATTCATTTAGACTCTGCAATTTTTTCTGCCAAATCGTTAAGATAGATCCAGCGATCCATTTTTAAAGCTAACTTTTTTTCGAGTTCTTCTTTCTGTGGCAATAATTCCCCTAGCCTGGAATAGTTACTGGCTTCGCTTTGAATCGTCTTCTCTATTACCTTAAGCTGTTCTTCAAGGTCAGCAATAACACCATCTATTTCTTCAAATTCCAGTTGTTCTTTATAGGAGAATTTACGTTTTCTTTCAGTTGTCCGGGTCGCGTTTCCACTGTTATTGTCTTTTCCATTGGGCAAGTGTTGGTCTTTTCCTGCTTCCTGCTTCTCCTGTTTGGCTTGTGCTGTACAGTTCTCTAAATAATCGGTATAACCGCCTACATACTGTTTCAAGGTTCCGTCACTTTGAAACTCAAAGATCCGGTCGACTACCTTATCTAAGAAATAGCGATCATGGGATACGACGACTACAGCTCCATTGAAGTTTTCCAAATAATCTTCCAGAATCACCAGGGTTTCAATATCCAGATCATTGGAAGGCTCGTCCATCAGTAAAATATTCGGAGCATCCATGAGAACCTTTAGTAAGAATAGTCTTCTCCTCTCTCCCCCGGAAAGCCTGTCAATGCTATTCCACTGTAAATCCGGAGGAAAAAGAAACTTCTCCAACATCTGTGAAGCAGTTAAAGTACCATCCACAGTCTCAATATTTTCGGCAATCCCCCGGATATAGTCAATCACCCGAAGCGTTGTGTCCATCTCTTCACTTTCTTGTGAGAAATAACCAAGCTTAACAGTATCCCCCTTAACAACTGTACCACGGTCAGGGACGGCCTCACCCGTAATCATCTTCAATAAGGTGGATTTTCCACACCCGTTTTTGCCAATAATCCCTATTCTATCGTCGCGCAGGATGATATGGTCAAAGTCTTTAATTAGTTGCTTTGCCCCAAAGCTTTTGGATATATTGTTAATCTCCACAGTCTTTTTCCCAAGGCGAGTCGTCACTGAGCTAAGATGCAGTTTCTCACCTGCCGTAGGCTTTTCCCTTGCACTTAATTTTTCAAACCGCTCTATTCGTTCTTTACTTTTCGTTCCCCGGGCTCGCGGCCCACGCCTAATCCATTCCAATTCTTTTCTGTACAAACTCTTATTCTTCCGTTCTGTGCTGATTTCCATTTCCTCTCGTTGGGCTTTCAGCTCCAGATACTGTGAATAGTTTGCTTGATAATTGTAGAGATTTCCCTTACTAATTTCAACGATTCGATTGGTGACTCTATCCAAAAAATAGCGATCATGGGTAACCATTAAAATAGCGCCCGGATACATTCGGAGATAATTCTCAAGCCACAAGACCATGTCGTTATCCAAGTGGTTGGTTGGCTCATCAAGTATGAGGATTTCGTATGGATTAATCAGGGCACTCGCTATGGCTACCTTTTTTTTCTCTCCCCCGGATAAACGGCTTACATCTATAGAAAAGTCCGTAATACCCAGTCTGGTTAAAATCGATTTCGCCTCGTACTCCTTCAGATCTATAGTTTCGCTGGCAGAGCCTTTAAATACCTGCTCCAAAACGGTCAACTGGTCGCCATAAACAGGGTTTTGTGGTAAATAGCCTATCCTAACCCCAGTGGCCTTGCTAATCGTTCCACTGTCAGGCAGCTCAAGTTCTGCTATGATCTTCAAAAAGGTAGATTTGCCGGTGCCATTAATTCCGATTAACCCGACTTTATCCCCTTCACTTAAATATAAGGTAATATCGTTGAGTAGCTTTTTCTCGGTATAGCTTTTAGTGATTTTTTCTGATGATAATAAGATCAAAGAAACCGCACCTCTCACAATTCTTACGCCTTACTAAATTAGAAGGCAACACTTATTATAGCATTTTCTCCTTTTTAATTCATCCATCGATCACATTTAACATGATAACTAAAATAAGGCCTCAATTGCAAAAGTAAATTCAACCCTACTATTAGCAACCCATTGAATTTAATCTTACAAATCAACATGTAGAATTTAATTATGCATAAACGGCTTTCATTCTATCCGGTATAATGTTTGTAGGGC
>Ga0208242_100438_pt1 | contig 27745 bp, 33 predicted proteins | sample SubbioAug_CSW13A_FD_184825 | JGI IMG/M metagenome (GOLD analysis project Ga0208242, IMG submission 184825) | Serpentinite rock and fluid subsurface biosphere microbial communities from McLaughlin Reserve, California, USA - CR12Aug_CSW13A (SPAdes) | ecosystem: Environmental > Terrestrial > Deep...
CGCGTGCTGGAGAAGATAGGGTTCCGCTTCATCGATGTCCGCCATCTGGACGGATGGGACCAGCCGAGCGCCTACTACCAAGCCTGAGGACATCGGAGGGGGCTCATGACCATCAGCACGCGCACGGTCGAGGCGAACGGTTTCGCCTTTGCCGTGGATGAGGCGGGTGAGGGCGACCGGTTGGCGCTCTGCCTGCACGGCTTTCCCGAGAGCCGGTTTTCCTGGCGGGCCCAGATGCCGGTGCTGGCGGACCTGGGCTACCGGGTCTGGGCGCCCGACCTGCGTGGCTATGGCGAGACTGAGCCCGAGCCTCAGGATGTGGACAGCTACCGGATGGAGCGGCTGCTGGAGGATGTCGCCGCCCTGACCGATGCGGCCGGGGCCCGGGAGGTGATGCTGGTGGCCCATGACTGGGGCGCGGCGGTGGCCTGGACCTTCGCCGCGCGCAAGGTCCGGCCCCTGACCCGGCTCGTGATCATGAATGTGCCCCATCCTGCGGTGTTCGCGCAGGTCCTACGCCGGTCGCCGAAACAGATGCTGCGATCCTGGTACATGGCCTTTTTCCAGATCCCCGGACTCCCCGAGCGCATGCTGTTAGCGAACGACGCCCGCGCCATCCGGCGAGCGTTTTCAAGCATGGCGAAGGACAAGAGTCGGTTTCCCGATGCCGTACTCGATCGTTACGCCGCTGACGCCCAGCGACCGGGCGCCATGACCGGCATGATCAACTGGTACCGGGCCGCCGCGCGCCACCCGGACTTCATGCGCGAGGCCTGGGCGAAGATCGAAATCCCCACCCTGGTCATCTGGGGCGAGGCTGATGCGGCGCTCGGCCTGGAGACGCTTGAGGGGACGGAGGCCTTTGTCTCCGATCTGCGGATCGAGCGTCTGCCTGGCATCTCCCACTGGGTGCAGCAGGAGGCGCCTGAGGCGGTTAACCGCCTTCTGATCGACTGGCTGAAGGCCTAGGCGCCCAGAAGGCGCGCCGCGTGGGGGGCGAAATAGGTGATGGTTCCGGCCGCGCCGGCGCGCTTGAAGGCGCCGAGGCTCTCCAGGATCGCCCGGTCCTCATCGATCCAGCCATTGGCCCCGGCGGCCTTGATCATCGCGTATTCCCCCGAGACCTGGAAGGCGAAGGTCGGCAGGGCATAGGCCTCAACCAGGCGGCGCAGGATGTCGAGATAGGGCAGGCCTGGCTTGACCATCACCATGTCGGCGCCCTCGGCGATATCGAGGGCGACCTCCCGCAGAGCCTCCTCGGTATTGGCCGGGTCCATCTGGTAGGTTTTTTTATCCCCAGGATTATCCACAGACCCTGTGCCCAGTTTTCCCGAGCCGATGGCGTCGCGATAGGGGCCGTAGAAGGCCGAGGCGTACTTCGCCGCATAGGACATGATCATCACGTCCTGCAGGCCGTCGGCCTCCAGGGCGCTGCGCAGGGCGCCGACCCGGCCGTCCATCATGTCGGAGGGGGCCAGGATATCGCAGCCGGCCTTGGCCTGAACCAGGGCCTGCTCCACCAGCCGCTCGATGGTCGCATCGTTGAGGATGCGCCCCTGCGCGATGACCCCGTCATGGCCGTGGTCGGTGAAGGGATCGAGCGCCACGTCGCACATGATCCCGACCTCAGGGGCGGCGTCCTTCATGGCCTTGACCGCCCGGCAGATCAGTCCGTCCGGATCGGCGGCCAGGGATCCGGTGGGGTCCTTCCGGGCCATGTCGATGTGCGGGAAGATGGCGATGGCCGGGATGCCCAGGCGCCTCGCCTCCACGGCGGCCTTGGCGGCCTCGGCCACCGACAGCCGGGCCACGCCTGGCATGGAGGCGACGGGGACCTGCCCTTCGCCCTCATGCACCACCATCGACCAGATCAGGTCTGCAGGGGTGACGACCGTTTCGCGGACAAGGCGGCGGATCCAGTCGGCCTGACGCAGGCGGCGCAGGCGCAGGGCGGGGTAGGCGGCGAGGGGAGGCAGGCTCATGGGACCCGGCTCTTACCCATCCCCTGGTCGGAGGCAAGCCTGATCGCCCCGATGACCGAGGCGCCGATCAGCCACAGGCCCGACAGGAAGGCCAGGGCGATGGCGCCGACGATCATGAACAGCAGCGAGGCGTCGATGGCCACCTGGCCGATCACCACCTCCATCTTGTCGAAGCCGTCCCAACCGAGCGTGTTGGCTACGCCATAGAGCGAGGCCAGCACATGGATGACGGCGGCAAGGCCGCAGATCCCCGCCAGCAGGGCGAGGACAAAAGACACCCAGAAGCATCTGATCTGAAAGGTGAAGTGACTGCGGCCGGGCTCAGCGGCCGAATCGCGCTGGGTGTAGGCGATGATGACCGCCACCAGGGCCGGCACGCCGGCGAAAAAAAACGAGGCGAACAGCAGGCCATAGTTCATCAAGGCCAGGTTGCGGGCGGCTTCGCGGGGAGCCCCGCCGACGTTATCGAATGTCATGCTTTAGTCCCCCTGTCGTTGACAGGGTGCGCCCCCCGGGCAAGTTCCTCAAGCCTACGGAGCAGCCAGACCATGGATTTCGAGTTTTCCGAGGATCAGCGGGCCCTGCAGGGCGCGGCCCAGGCCTTTGCAGCGGCCGAGCTCGCGCCGCATTCCGCGCGATGGGACACCGAGTCGCACTTTCCGGTGGAGACCCTGCGCAGGGCCGCCGGGCTTGGCTTCGCCAGCATCTATCTGTCGGAGGATCTGGGCGGTTCTGGCCTCTCACGCCTGGACGCCTCGCTGATCTTCGAGGCCCTGGCCTATGGGGACGTGGCGTCCAGCGCCTATCTGACCATCCACAATATGGCCGCCTGGATGATCGACCGGTTCGGCGACGAGGATTTGCGCCGCCGCTACGTGCCGCGGCTTTGCACGATGGAGCTGATCGCCTCCTATTGTCTGACCGAGCCCGGCGCGGGCTCGGACGCCGCGGCCCTGACGACCTCGGCCCGCCGTGAGGGTGAGGCCTATGTGCTCGAGGGGGCCAAGGCTTTCATATCCGGCGGCGGGGTCTCTGACCTCTATGTGGTGATGGCCCGCACCGGCGGACCAGGCGCGGGCGGAATCTCAGCCTTTGTGGTGGAGAAGGGAACCCCAGGCCTCTCGTTCGGCGCGCGGGAGCGGAAGATGGGCTGGAACGCCCAGCCCACGGCCCAGGTGAACTTCGACGGCGTCCGAATCCCGGCCGCCAACCGCATCGGCGGCGAAGGCGAGGGCTTCCGCTTTGCGATGATGGGACTGGATGGCGGGCGGCTGAACATCGCCTCCTGCTCCCTCGGCGGCGCGGCCCTGGCCCTGGACACCGCCCAGGCCTATCTCGCCGAGCGCCAGCAGTTCGGACGCCCCCTACGTGACTTTCAGGCCCTTCAGTTCAAGCTGGCCGACATGGCCACAGAGCTGGAGGCCGCCCGCCTGATGGTTCGCCGGGCGGCTGCGGCCCTGGACGCTGGGCGCCCCGACGCCACCAAGCTTTGCGCCATGGCCAAGCGCTTCGCCACGGACGCCGGCTTCCAGGTCGCCAACGAGGCCCTGCAACTGCATGGCGGCTACGGCTATCTCGCCGACTACCCGCTGGAGCGGATCGTCCGCGACCTGCGCGTCCACCAGATCCTGGAGGGGACGAACGAGATCATGCGGGTGATCATCGCCCGGGAGATGTTTCGATGAACGATGCGCCTGAGGTTCTGACCCATGTTGAAGGCGCAGTGGGGCGCATCACCCTGAACCGGCCCCAGGCGCTGCACGCCCTGACGACCGGCATGTGTCGGCTGATCATCGACGCCCTGGTGACCTGGCGCGCCGATCCGGCGGTGACGTTCGTGCTCATCGACCATGCCGGCGAGCGGGGGTTCTGCGCCGGCGGCGACATCCGCATGCTCGCCGAGAGCGGCGCCCGGGACGGTTTCGCGGCGCGCGAGTTCTTTTTCACCGAGTACCGGCTCAACCACCTGCTCTTCGAGTATCCCAAGCCGGTGATGGCCGTCATGGACGGCGTCACCATGGGCGGCGGCGTGGGCCTCGCCCTGCCGGCCCGCTATCGCGTGGCCACCGAGAAGACCACCTTCGCCATGCCCGAGACTGGCATCGGCCTCTTCCCAGACGTGGGCGGCGGCTGGCATCTGCCACGCCTGCCGGGGAAGTCCGGGCTGTGGCTGGCCCTGACCGGCGCCCGGCTCAAGGCCGCTGACTGCGAACTGCTCGGCCTGGCCACGGACTTCATCCCTTCAGGCCAGCTGGAGACGCTAAAGGCGCAGATCATCGCCGATCCGGCCGCCGTGGAGACCCATCTCACCGTGCTGGAGGCCGACGCCGGCCGCCCGCCCATCGGCGCTCACCGCGACGAGATGGACCATCTGTTCGCCGGCGACAGCGTCGAGGCGATCTTCGCGGCTCTGGAGGCCGATGCCGGCGACTGGGCCAGCGCGCAACTGGCCGTCCTCAAGACCAAATCGCCCCAGACCCTGAAGGTGGCCTTCCGGCAGCTGGCCCTGGGGGCTAAGGCCAGCACCTTCGCCGAGAATATGGAAATGGAGTACCGGATCGGCGCCCGGGTGGTCGGCCTCTACGACTTCATCGAAGGCGTGCGCGCCGTGATCATCGACAAGGACAACGCTCCGCGCTGGAACCCGGCGTCCCTGGCCGGGGTCAGCGAGGCCATGCTGGACGAGATCTTCGCCCCCCTGCCTTCCGCCCAGGCCTGGCGGCCGATACCCTTCGACTAAGGGTGGCGTGCGTTCGCCCGACGACGGGAGGACTGCGATGCGACAAGCCAAGGAGGCCGGCATGACCAGCTATGCTTTGATCGGCCTGGGCAATATGGGCGGCGGCATGGCCGCGGTTCTGGCCGCCAGCGGGCATCGGGTGCAAGCCTTTGACCTGTCGTCCCAGGCCCTCGCAAAGGCGGCCGAAGCGGGCGCGACCCCCTGCGCCTCGGCCGTGGATTCGGTCACGGGCGCCGAGGTGGTTCTGACCATGCTGCCGGCCGGCGCCCACGTGCGGGAGGTCTACGGGGAGGCCATCCTGCCCCACGCCTCGGCCGACGCGCTGCTCATCGACTGCTCGACCATCGATGTGGACAGCGCCCGGGCGATCGCGCGACAAGCGCAGTCTGCAGGGTTTGCGGTCGCCGATGCCCCTGTCTCCGGCGGCGTGGCTGGCGCAGCGGCCGGAACCCTGACCTTCATGGTGGGCTGCGCAGAGACCGACTTCCCCAGGATCAAAGCGGCCCTGTCGCCGATGGCTAAGTCCGTGGTCCGCGCGGGCGAGGCCGGGTCGGGGCAGGCGGCCAAGATCTGCAACAACCTGCTGCTGGCTGTGTCGATGATCGGGGTCTGCGAGGCGCTCACCCTCGCAGAGGGACTTGGTCTCGATCCGGAGCGATTCTTCGAGATCGCGTCCACCTCCTCAGGTCAGTGCTGGTCCCTGACGTCGTATTGTCCGTGGCCGGGGCCAGTGGAATCGGCCCCATCCAACCGCAACTACGAGGGCGGATTCGCCACGGCGATGATGCTGAAAGACCTGCGTCTGGCTCAGGGCGCGGCAGCGTCGGTGGGCGCGTCGACGCCGCTCGCAGCCCAGGCTCAGGCGCTTTATGCGCTATTCGACCGGCTCGGCTATGGCGAAAGGGACTTTTCGGGCCTACTTCAGCTGTTGCGTGGACGCTTGGACGACTTGGCCTGACCGTTCACGCAGAACTGACGGCTGTTGACGCAGATCAAGCGAGCGCGACACAGCGCCTTGTAGACTTTTTCCGAACCCGGCGCCAAAAACCGGGCGGTTAATAGGGGACTGGTTGCAGCGTGAGATCGTCGAGCGCGCGGCCGGATTTCGTTGCGATGGATTACAGAGCCGCTTTCCAGAACGCCCTTGAGCGCATTCACGCCGAGGGTCGTTACCGGGTTTTCGCCGATCTGAAGCGGCATCGCGGCGCCTTTCCCCGGGCGACCTGGACGCGTCCTGACGGCGGTTCTCAGGACGTGGTGGTCTGGTGCTCCAACGACTATCTCGGCCAGGGCCAGAACCCCGTGGTCATCGACGCCATGAAGCAGGCCATCGACGAGGCCGGCGCGGGCTCTGGCGGCACGCGCAACATTTCTGGCACCACGCACTATCATGTCGAGCTGGAGCATGAGCTCGCCGACCTGCATGGCAAGGAGGCCGCGCTCCTCTTCACGTCCGGCTACGTCTCAAACGAGGCCTCGCTCTCGACCCTCTACAAGATTCTGCCTGGCCTGATGATCTTCTCCGATGAGCTGAATCATAACTCGATGATCTCGGGCATCCGCGCCGGGGCTCGGGAGCAGCGCCGGGTGTTCCGCCACAACGATCTGGCCCATCTCGAAGAGCTGTTGGCGGCGGCGCCCGCCGACGCCCCCAAGCTGATCGCCTTTGAAAGCGTCTATTCCATGGACGGCGACATCGCCGACATGAAGGGCATGGTCGCTCTGGCCAAGCGCTACGGCGCCATGACCTATCTCGACGAGGTCCATGCGGTGGGCATGTACGGGCCCCGCGGCGCCGGCGTCGCCGAGCGCGACGGCGTCATGGATCAGATCGACATCGTCGAAGGGACGCTGGGCAAGGCGTTCGGCGTCATGGGGGGCTACATCGCCGCCGATGCGGTCATCGTCGATGCGATCCGCTCCTTCGCCGACGGTTTCATCTTCACGACCTCAATTCCGCCGGCCCTCGCAGCCGGGGCCGTGGCCTCGATCCGCTACCTGAAGGAACATGACGAGGTCCGTCAGGCCCATCAGGCCCGCGCCCAGGCCCTGAAGGTGCGGCTGACCAAGGCGGGTATCCCGGTGATGCCGTCAGAGAGCCATATCGTTCCGGTGCTGGTGGGCGATCCCGTCCACTGCAAGATGATCTCCGACATCCTGCTCAGCGACTACGGGATCTATGTGCAGCCCATCAACTATCCCACCGTGCCGCGGGGCACGGAGCGGCTGCGCTTCACGCCGTCGCCGGCGCACTCAGACGAGATGATCGATCATCTGGCCCAGGCGCTGGAGACCCTCTGGGTTCACTGCAACATCAAGCGCGTGGGCGGCGTCGCGGCTTAAGACCTGCGGCGGACGCCCTTGCCAAGGCCGATCTGCTTGGCGAAGTCCGAGCGCTTGGCCGCATAGGCGGGCGCCACCATCGGGTAGTCGGCGGGCAGGCCCCAGCGGCGGCGGTAGTCCTCGGGGCTCATGTCGTACCGCGAGCGCAGGTAGCGTTTGAGCATCTTCAGGCGCTTACCGTCTTCCAGACAAACGATGTACTCGTCCTGCACGGAGCGGTTGACGGGAACGGCCGGCTTGGGGCGTTCCAGCGGGGCGGCCGGTTCGGCCTCACCCAGACGATTCAACGCCGAATGCACCGACCTGATCAGGTCGGGCAGGGCCTCAGCGCTGACGGCGTTGCGGCTGATATAGGCGGCCACGATATCGACCCCCAGGCGAAGGGCGTCGTTGGGCCGGCCGGCGGCTTCGTCATCAGCGTTCATTCTGGAAATCCCCTGGGCGGTACGCAACTGCGCCGTGGCGCGGCTAGTCGGCCCCGGCGATGGGTTTCGAACGCGCAGCTGCGGGCTTCGTTCCACCCAGGCGCCGCCATGGTTGGAACCGCCGGGAGATAGGAGTAAAAGGCGCCTCCGCCCCCACCAGATTCCGACCCGAGGCCCGCCCTTGACCGCACAAGCCCAGACCGCCGCCGCCGCCGACGCCTTCTTCGGCCAAGGCGTGGCCAGCACCGATCCTGAAATCGCCCACGTCCTGACCAAGGAGCTGAAGCGTCAGCAGGACCAGATCGAACTCATCGCGTCCGAGAACATCGTCTCGCGCGCCGTGCTTGAGGTCCAGGGCTCGGTCCTGACCAACAAGTATGCCGAGGGCTATCCGGGCAAGCGCTACTATGGCGGCTGTGAAGAAGTCGATGTGGCCGAGACCCTGGCCATTGAGCGAGCCAAGCGCCTGTTCGGCGCGGACTACGCCAATGTCCAGGCCCATTCCGGCAGCCAGGCCAACCAGGCGGTCTTCATGGCGACCATGAAGCCTGGGGACGTGTTCATGGGCATGGATCTGGCGGCTGGCGGCCACCTGACCCACGGCAAGGACGTCAACCAGTCGGGCAAATGGTTCCGGCCGGTGGCCTACAGCGTGCGCCAGCAGGATCATCTGATCGACTATGATGAGGTGGCTGAGCTGGCGGAGCGTGAGAAGCCCAAGGTGATCATCGCCGGAAGCTCCGCCTATAGCCGCGTGATTGACTTCCAGAAGTTCCGCGAAGTTGCCGACAGCGTCGGCGCCATTCTGATGGTGGATATCGCTCACTACGCCGGCCTTGTGGCGGGTGGGGTCTACCCCAACCCGATGCCGCACGCCCATGTGGTGACCTCGACCACCCACAAGACCCTCCGCGGTCCGCGGGGCGGTCTGATCCTGACCAACGACAAGAAGCTGGCCAAGAAGATCGATTCCGCGGTCTTCCCGGGCCTGCAGGGCGGGCCGCTCATGCATGTGATCGCGGCCAAGGCGGTGGCGTTCGGCGAGGCTCTGAAGCCGGAGTTCAAGCTCTACGCCCGCCAGGTGGTGGATAACGCCCGGGCCATGGCCGACGCCCTGGCGGCCTCGGGCCTGAAGATCGTGTCCGGCGGGACCGATAGCCACCTGATGCTGGTGGACCTGACGCCCAAGGGCGTGACGGGCGCCGACGCCGAGGTGGCCCTGGAACGGGCCAACATCACCTGCAACAAGAACGGTATCCCCTTCGACCCGCTGCCCTTCATGCAGACCTCGGGCCTGCGGCTGGGTTCGCCCGCCGGGACCTCCCGCGGCTTTGGCCCCGCCGAGTTCCGTCGGATCGGTCAGCTGATCGCTGAGGTTGTCGATGGTCTGGCGGCAGGCGGCGACAATTCCGCCGTCGAAGCCAAGGTGCGCGAAGAGGTGGCGACCTTGACCCGGCGCTTCCCGATCTACAACTAGGCCGTCTGGGATGCGGTCCGGGAGGGGCTGAACCGATGCGATGCCCGTTCTGTGGCCATGCCGAGAGCCAGGTGAAGGATAGCCGCCCGTCGGAAGACGGCGCGGCCATCCGCCGCCGTCGCCTGTGTCCAGCCTGCGGCGGCCGGTTCACTACCTTTGAGCGGGTTCAACTGCGCGAACTGGTCGTCATCAAGCGATCTGGCCGGCGCACGGCCTTCGACCGCGAAAAGCTGCTGCGTTCCATCGACATCGCCATCCGCAAGCGTCCGGTTGATCCAGAGCAGGTGGATCGGATGGTCAACGGCATCACCCGCCAGCTGGAGAGCATGGGCGAGACCGACATTCCCTCCGAAGTGGTGGGCGAGCTGGTGATGAAGGCGCTCAAGTCCCTCGATGATGTGGCCTATGTCCGCTACGCCTCGGTCTATCGGGATTTCCGCGAAACGCGCGACTTCGCCGACTTCCTCGGCAGCGAGGGCTTTGGCGAGCCCTCCGAGGAGGAGCGCTAGGCGCGATCCGCCCGGCGCCGGCGTCCGGCGATGATCACCTTGAAACTGGCCACCTCCCTCGATGGGCGCATCGCCACCGCCCAGGGGGAGAGCCGCTGGATCACCGGTCCGGAGTCGCGACTTCAGGTCCATGTCCTGCGCGCCGCGAATGACGCGGTTGTCGTGGGCGCCGGCACGGCCCTGGCCGACGATCCCGATCTGACAGTCCGCCTGGAGGGCTATGACGGCCCGCAGCCGGCCCGGGTCGTGCTCGACACGCGCCAGCGACTGTCGCCGGGCGCTCGCCTGGCCCTGACGGCGAGGGATATTCCCACCTATCTGGTGTCTTCCGAGCCCCTGCGGCCGGAACTTGCCGAGGCTGGCGTGCGGGGGGTTCAGATCCCGCCGCGGGAGGCCGAGCGGCCAGAGATGGCGCAGGTGGTCGAGGCTCTCGCCAGCTATGGATTGCAGCGTCTGTTTGTCGAGGGCGGCGGCGAGGTGGCGGCGAGCCTCCTGCGCCAGGGGCTCGTGGACCGGCTTGAGTGGTTCCGCGCGCCGGTCATCATCGGCGGGGAGGGGCGTCCCGGGCTTGGCGACATGTCGCTCAACAGGCTTGCCGATGCGCTGCGCCTGCGCCGCGTTGACCTTCGGGTCCTGGGTGACGATCTGTGGGAAAGCTACGAGAGGATCTGAATGTTCACCGGCATCATCACAGACATCGGCAAGGTCCGCGCCGTGCGCGACACCGACCGCGACCGCAGGTTCGAGATCGAGACCCGATTTGATCTGGCGACCATCGATATCGGCGCCTCCATCGCCCACGCCGGCTGTTGCCTGACCGTGGTCGAGAAGGGCCCCGGCTGGTTCGCCGTGGAGGTCTCGGGCGAGACCTTGGACAAGACCACCCTGGGCGACTGGACGACCGGCTATCGGGTGAATCTGGAGCGGTCTGCGCGGGTCGGCGACGAACTGGGCGGCCACATCGTCTCTGGCCATGTGGACGGGGTCGGCGAAGTGGTGTCAGTGCGCGCCGAAGGCGGCTCCCATCGCGTTCAGATCCGCGTCCCACGTCCGCTTCACCGCTATATCGCGCCCAAAGGCTCCATCACGGTCGAGGGCGTGTCGCTGACGGTGAACGAGGTGGAGGATGACGTGTTTGGCGTCAACCTGATCCCCCACACCTGGGACGTCACAACCCTGGGCGAGCTGAAACCCGGTTCGCGGGTCAATCTGGAGATCGACATGCTGGCGCGCTATCTCGCGCGTTGGCGCGAAACCGCCTAAAGGCAGGGAGAAGATCGCCTTCCGCGGTCGCTGGAATCCAAGATGCAAGACCAGAAGCTGCGCGTCCTCGTGGTCGAGGCGCGGTTTTACAGTGAGATCGCCGACGCCCTCCTGGCCGGCGCGACCGACGTGCTGAGCGCCCATGATGTCGATTTCGACGTGGTGACGGTGCCTGGCGCCCTGGAGATTCCGGGCGCCATCGCCATTGCGGACGCCTCGGGCGCCGGCGCCGGCGTGGCCTATGACGGCTATGTGGCTCTGGGCTGCGTGATTCGCGGGGAGACCTACCACTTCGAGGTCGTGTCCAATGAGTCTGCCCGCGGCCTCATGGATTTGACGATTAGCCGCAAGCTCTGCATCGGAAACGGCATCCTGACCGTCGATGAAGAGGCTCAGGCCTGGGCCCGCGCCCGGGCGAGCCAGGCCGACAAGGGCGGCGGGGCGGCGCGCGCCTGTCTGGAGATGATCAGCCTGAAGGCGCGGCTTTCCGGGCATGATCAATGAGCGACGACCTGCCCACGCCGCCGCAGCCGCCCCGCCAGGCCCGCTCTGTCGCCCGTCTCGCCGTTGTCCAGGCGCTTTACCAGATGGAAGTCTCGGGGGCCGGCGTTGAGGCGGTGATCCGTGAGTTCTCCGACCATAGGTTCGAGCGCGACGTTGAGGGCTTCGCCTTGACCGGCGCCGATGAGACCTTCTTCGCCGAGCTCCTGCGCGGCGTGGTCACCCACCAGGCGCAGGTGGATCGCGCCGTGGTCCGACGCCTGGCCACGGGTTGGCGTCTCGAACGTCTTGACGCGACGGTGCGCGCCATACTGCGATCGGGCGCCTATGAGCTGTCCGAGCGGCCCGACGTGCCCACCGAGGTGGTGATCGATGAGTATGTCGAGCTGGCCAAGTCCTTCTTCGAAGGACCCGAGCCCGGCTTCGTGAACGGCGCCCTGGACGGCGTGGCCCAGGATGTCCGGACCTGATGAGACCGGCCATCCGCCGGGGGAATTCGAGCAGATCGCCCGGCTCTACCGGCCACTGACGCGGGGGGCGCCAGAAGCGCTGGGACTTCTCGACGATGCGGCGGTGATCCCGTCGCGGCCCGGTTATGATCTGGTTGTCACCAAGGACGCCCTTGTGGAAGGCGTGCATTTCCCGTGGGGTGAGGCCCGCGACCTTGTGGCGCGCAAGCTGCTCCGGACCAATCTGTCAGATCTCGCAGCCAAGGGGGCCAAGCCCTTCGGCTATTTTCTCGCCGTCGCCTGGCCGCCGGAGACCGACTTCGCGACGCGCGAAGCCTTCGCCCACGGGCTGCAGGTCGACGGGGCGGCCTTTGACGTCTCCCTGCTGGGGGGCGACACGGTGTCCACCTCCGGTCCCCTGAGCGTGAGCATGACCTTGCTGGGATGGGTCCCCGAGGGTCGCGCGGTGCTTCGGTCTGGCGCCCGACCCGGAGATCTGGTCATGGTCAGCGGCCCGATCGGCGACGGAGGCCTGGGGCTCGCCGCTGTGGAAGGGCGATTGGCGGACGTCGGCGGCTATCTGGCCGGCCGTTACCGGCTGCCGACCCCGCGGCTGGACCTGCGGGAGAGTCTGGGGCGTTGGGCCTCGGCCTGTGCGGATGTGTCTGACGGCCTGATCGCCGACGCTGGTCACATCGCCACGGCAAGCGGCGTCGCTCTGCGGCTGGATCTGGCGCGGGCGCCGGTGTCGCCCGCCGCCGCAGGGTGGCTGGCGGGCCAGCCCGACCAGGGCCTGGCGCGGGGCCGCCTGGCCAGCTTTGGCGACGACTACGAACTGGTGGTCACGGCGCCGCCCGCGGCGGCGGCGGCGCTTGGCCTGTCGGTCATTGGAGAGGTCGAGGCCGGGGCGGGTGTCGACGTGACCTTTGGCGGCGCGCCCGTGACCGTCGCGGCCGCCGGTTGGACCCACCGCTGATCGTAAGACTACGGCAACCCTGTCTGGATTAGGCTCGATCCATGCATCGTCGAAGCCTGCTCGCCCTTCTCCCCTTCGTGCTGGCGGCCGGTCCCGCCGTGGCGGCCGGAGGCAAGGCCGCCGACAAGGCTGGCGCAGCTCAGTATATCGATATCTCGCCGGTCGCCCTGCCGGTGACCATGGGCGACAGGGTGGTGAACTACATCTTTGTCGGCGTTCGCCTGAACCTCACCGCCATGGCCAATGTGCAGAAGCTGCGGGAACGGGAACCGTTCTTTCGGGATGCGCTGGTCCGCGCCGCGCATCGGACCCCATTCACCGGCAAGACCAACTTCACGACCATCGATGTTGATCGGTTGAAGGCCGTGATGCTGAAGGAAGCCGTGCGCCTCGGGGGCAAGGACATTCAGAGCGTGGCGGTGACGTCCCAGACGGCTAAACGACAGAGCGGACTGCCCAAGCATCCAGGCGCTCCGCCGGGCTGAGTCCGCGCTTCTGCACAACCCGTTGCGCCCCTATCGCAACCTTGGCACAGTCGCCGCGCGATAAAAAAATAAGAGGCGCCGCAATGACGGCGTCTCAACCCAGAGGAAACGTTGCGGCCTGTCCTTCCCGCCTCCCGGCGGTGAAGCATCGTGTCGCGCCATTGAATAGGGGCGTCTGAACTATGAGTCTCGAGCTTATGCTGGTGATTGCCGCCGGCTTGCTGGCGGTGCTGTACGGCGTCGTCCAGTCCGCATCCCTGATGCGGGCCTCCCCTGGAAACCCACGCATGCAGGAGATCGCCGCCGCGATCCAGGAGGGCGCCCAGGCCTATCTGCGTCGCCAGTACACCACCATCGCCATGGTGGGCGTGGTGATCCTGATCGGCGTCGGCGTCCTCTTGGGCGTTCTGCCGGCGATCGGGTTCCTGATCGGCGCGGTGCTGTCCGGCGCCGCGGGCTTCGCCGGCATGTGGATCTCTGTGCGGGCCAATGTCCGCACAGCCCAGGCCGCGTCTGAAAGCCTCGAGAAAGGGCTCTCTCTGGCGTTCCGCTCTGGCGCGGTCACCGGCATGCTGGTGGCGGGTTTCGCCCTGGTGGGCGTGGCCGGCTACTTCTTCGTGCTGACCGGCCCGCTGGGCTTTGCACTGACCAGCCGTGAAGTGGTCGACTCCCTGGTGGCTCTGGGCTTCGGCGCCTCGCTGATCTCCATCTTCGCCCGTCTTGGCGGAGGCATCTTCACCAAGGGCGCCGACGTGGGCGGCGACATGGTGGGCAAGGTGGAGGCCGGCATTCCCGAGGATGACCCGCGCAACGCCGCCACCATCGCCGACAATGTGGGCGACAATGTCGGCGACTGCGCCGGCATGGCCGCCGACCTGTTCGAGACCTATGCGGTGACCACCGTCGCCACCATGGTGCTGGCGGCCATCTTCTTCCGGGGCACGCCCCTGGTTGAGACCATGATGATGCTGCCCCTGGCCATCTGCGGCGTCTGCATCATCACCTCGATCATCGGCACCTTCTTCGTCCGCCTGGGCAAGTCTCGCAACATCATGGGCGCCCTCTACCGCGGCCTGATCGTCACCGGCGTGCTGTCGGTCGGCGCCATCTGGTGGGTCACTACCCGCATGGTGCCTGACATGGTCACCCTGGGGACCCGCAGCTTTGATGGCCTGTCGCTGTTCTATTGCGGCGTCGTCGGCCTCGCGGTCACCGCGGCCATCGTCGTCATCACCGAGTACTACACCAGCACGGCCTTCCGCCCGGTGAAGTCGGTGGCCAAGGCCAGCGTCTCTGGCCACGGCACCAACGTGATCCAGGGGCTGGCTGTCAGCCTGGAGTCCACGGCGCTTCCGGCCCTGGTCATCATCGGCGGCATCATTGTGGCCAATGGCCTGGCGGGCCTGTTCGGCATCGCCATCGCCACCACCGCCATGTTGTCGCTCGCCGGCTTCATTGTCGCGCTGGACGCCTTCGGTCCGGTGACGGACAACGCCGGCGGCATCGCCGAGATGGCGGGCCTGCCCGCTGACGTCCGCGTCTCCACCGACGCCCTCGACGCGGTCGGCAACACGACCAAGGCCGTGACCAAGGGCTACGCCATCGGTTCGGCCGGCCTTGGGGCCCTGGTGCTGTTTGGCGCCTATACCGAAGACCTGAAGTTCTTCGCCTCCACCGCCGAGCCCGGCTCCTTCTTTGAAGGCATGGGCGCCATCGCCTTCGACCTGTCCAACCCCTATGTGGTGGTGGGCCTGCTGTTCGGGGGGCTGCTGCCCTTCCTGTTCGGCGGCATGTCCATGACCGCCGTGGGCCGGGCGGCCGAGGCCGTGGTGGTCGAGGTTCGTCGGCAGTTCAAGGAAAACCCCGGCATCATGACCGGCGAGGTCAAGCCGGAGTACGGTCGGGCCGTGGACATCCTGACCAAGGCGGCCATCCGCGAGATGATCGTCCCGAGCCTTCTGCCGGTCGTCTCGCCCGTGGTGCTGTTCTTCGTGATCATGGCCATCGCCGGCAAGGCCGACGCCTTCTCCGCCCTCGGCGCCATGCTCATGGGCGTCATCGTCACCGGCCTGTTCGTGGCCATCTCGATGACCTCCGGCGGTGGCGCCTGGGATAACGCCAAGAAGCTGATCGAAGAGGGCCACCACGGCGGCAAGGGGTCGGAGGCTCACAAGGCCGCCGTCACCGGCGACACCGTCGGCGACCCCTACAAGGACACGGCCGGCCCGGCCGTGAATCCGATGATCAAGATCACCAACATCGTGGCCCTGCTGCTGCTGGCGATCCTGGCCCATGGGGTCGGCGGCTAACGCCCCGCGTCACCTCTGAACGAGAAACGCCCCGGAGAGTGATCTCCGGGGCGTTTTTCTGTCTGGCGGCCTGGCGGCCTGGCGGCCTGGCGGCCTGGGGGGCGGGGCGGGCCTGCGGTCCTAGCGACGGTCGCCCGGACGATTGCCCGGCACTGATTCGTCGTCCCGCGGCAGCATGCCGCCGCGTCCCACATTGCCCAGCAGCTGCTCGAGGATGGTCAGCTCGCGGCCGCGGGTGGGGGTCTCGCGGTCGTTGAAGGCGACGACCTTGCCGTCCTCGAGGGTGTAATGATCCACCGCCTCGACGACCTCGCTGTCGCCATTGAAGCGGATCGCCACCACCTCGCGGTTGACGACCCGAGGTTTGCGGAAGGCCACCTGCTCCTTCACCTGGGCGATGTAGAACCAGATGTCGTCCTCGAAGGTCGAGGTGGTCGAGGGCGATCCGAGGCGGCCGCGCACAGTGGACTTGGTGTCCTCGCCGACCTTCACGTCCTTCGGACTGGCGTCGATGGCCTGGAAGCCGGAATAGCTGGTGATGGGGGCGCAGGCGCTGGTGGCGAGCAGTCCGGCCGAGAAGACGGCGAAGGCGACACGGCGAAACATGAGGGAACCGGACCTGTTCAAGATTTCAAGACTTTGACCTATCGCCCGCGGGGCCTTAGTTCAATGCCGCCGTTAACGCCCTGTGGCGGCGAAATCGAGGCCAAGATGATCCTGGAGCGTCTCTTTCGTCCCAAGCCCGCGAAGATCGCGGGGCAGAAACTCTATGCCGGGCTGGTCGCCCAGGCCCGGCGGTCGGACTTCTACAGCCAGCTTGCAGTCCCCGACACGGTGGAGGGGCGCTTCGAGCTCTACTCTCTGCATGTGGTGCTGCTGCTTGATCGCCTGAAGCGGCAGGGGGCCGCGGCTGGCGTGGTCGCCCAGGCCCTGTTCGACGCCTATGTCTCGGCGCTCGATGACGCCCTCCGGGAGATGGGGGTCGGCGATCTTTCGGTGGGCAAGAAGATGCGCAAGCTGGGCGAGGCCTTCTATGGCCGGGTGAAATCCTATGAAGCGGCCCTGGCCGCTCTGCCGGATGAGGCCTCCCTGGCCGGCCTCATCGCCCGGACGGTCTATGCCGAGGCCGCTGACGCCCAGCCTGAAGCGCTCGTGGCCTATGTGCTGCGCCAACGGCAGGCCCTGGCCGACCAGCCCCTGGACGGCATCCTGGCCGGCGATGTCGTCTGGACCGCGCCATGAGCGAGTCTCCCATCTGGTCGCACAGATTCCGGATGTCAGACCTCTCGCGAGGTCCCGTGGTCGTCCCTCTCGAGGCTGATGAGGCCACGCGCGCGGCCCTGGCGAAGCATCTCGGCCTGCGGGCCATCAAGTCGCTGACGGCCGAGGCGCGGATCCGACCGTGGCTGGACGGGGCGGAGATCGGGGGCCGCTTCAAAGCCCTGGTCGAGCAGGAGTCGGGCATTTCCCTGGAGATTTTCGATCAGGTGGTCGAAGGGCCGCTTGAGGTTCGGCTGGTCCCGGCCGGGAGCCCCAACGCCCCCGACCCGGAGGTCGAGATCGAGTTGGACCCCGAGGCCCCCGATCCGCCCGAAATCCTGGACGGCGACGTGATCGATCTGGCCGCCTATGTGGTCGAGCATCTGGCTGTGGAGATCGATCCCTTCCCCCGCCAGCCCGGCGAAACCTTCGAGTACGCGCCGCCGCAGGATGACGACTCGCCCTTCGCCGTGCTTAAGCGGTTGAAAGACGATAATGGGTGAGCGCCCGCCGGAGGCCGCCAGAGCGGCCCGCTTCGGGCGGCGAATTGGGGCTGAAATCACGCCGTGAGCCAGGTTTTCACCATTTCAGTCGACGCCATGGGCGGCGATCACGGCCCGGCGGTGACGATTCCCGCCCTGTCGCGGGCCGTGGGGCGCCTTGGTCCTGATGTGCGGTTCCTCGCCCATGGGGACGCCGCCCTCATTGAAGGCGAACTCGCCCGACTGCCGGATCTTGCCGGTCGCGTCGAGGTCCGTCACACCGACAAGGTGGTGGCCAGCGACGAGAAGCCCGCTACGGCGCTTCGTCGGGGCAAGGGCTCCAGCATGTGGAACGCGGTAGAGGCCGTGAAGCTGGGGGAGGCCGGGGGCGCCGTCTCGGCTGGCAACACCGGCGCGCTTATGGCCATCTCCAAGCTGATCCTGCGCATGAGCGCCGATCTTGACCGCCCTTGTCTCACCGCCAGCTGGCCCACCGTCCGAGGCTTCACCACCGTCCTGGATGTGGGCGCCAATGTGGACTGCGACGCCGCCCGACTGGTCGAGTTCGCCATTCTCGGGGAGGCCTTCCACCGGGCGGCCCATGGGATCGAACGTCCGACCATCGGCCTGCTGAACGTCGGCTCCGAGGACATCAAGGGCCACGAGGAAGTCCGGGAGGCCCATCGCATGCTGCGCGAGGGCGCAGCGGGCTTGAACTATTACGGCTTCGTCGAGGGCGATGATCTCACCCGCGGCGTGGTGGATGTGGTGGTCACTGACGGGTTCACCGGCAATGTGGCGCTAAAGACGGCCGAGGGGGTGGCGAAGTTCATTTCCGGCGAGCTGAGGAAGGCGCTCACCTCATCCCTGACCTCCAAACTTGGCGCGCTCCTGGCCCGCAAGGCCCTGCTGGCTTTCCGCGAGAGACTGAACCCGCCGGCCGCGGCGCCCTTGCTTGGCCTCAATGGGGTGGTGGTGAAGAGCCATGGCGGCGCCGAGATTCGAGACTTCGCCGACGCCATCCAGGTGGCGGCCGATCTTGCGCGGAGCGACTTCGCCGCGGAGATCACCCGCAGCATGACCAGGCTGGGCCTCGGCGCCCAACCGATGACCGCCGCGGCGGGCCAGGGAGGCGAGTGAGTTGAGTTCCGTGCGTCGCAGCGCCGTGACCGGCGTGGGGGGCTATCTCCCCGACGAGATCGTCACCAATGATGATCTCGCCAAGTTCGTGGACACCAGCGATGAGTGGATTCGCGAGCGGACCGGCATCCAGATGCGCCGTCGGGCGGGTCCCGACCAGGCCGTATCCGACCTCGCCGTGGAAGCTGCGCGCCGGGCCCTGGCCGCCGCCGGGCGGACCGTGGACGAGGTCGATCTGATCATCGTCGCCACCACCACGCCTGACCTGACCTTCCCGGCCACGGCGGCCATCGTGCAGCGCAAGCTGGGCTGCCCGGTGGGGATCGCCTTCGATATCCAGGCCGTCTGCTCGGGCTTCGTCTACGCCCTGTCCGTGGCTGACGGCTTCGTCGCGGGCGGCCGCAGTCGGTGCGCCCTGGTGATCGGGGCCGAAATGATGACCCGCCTGATGGACTGGACGGACCGTGGCACCTGCGTCCTGTTCGGCGATGGCGCCGGCGCCGTGGTTGTCGAGCCGGTGGACGGGCAGGGGACCACCGCTGACCGGGGCCTGCTGGGCTTCGCCCTGCGGGCCGACGGGACCAAGCAGGACCTGCTCTATGTGGATGGCGGCCCGTCGACCAACGGCGAGGTCGGGAAGCTGCGGATGCAGGGCAATCAGGTCTTCCGGCACGCGGTCGTGAACATCTCCGAGGCGGTCACGGCGGCTGCGGCCGACGCCGGCGTCGAGGTGGCTGAGGTGGACTGGTTCGTGCCCCACCAGGCCAATATGCGAATCCTGGAGGGCGTGGCCCGCCGGTTGGGCATCGAGGAATCGAAAGTCATCACCACCGTGGCCGAGCACGCCAATACCTCGGCAGCCTCGATTCCGCTGGCCATGTCGGTGGCCGTCGACGATGGCCGGATCAAGCGCGGTGATCTGCTCCTGCTCGAAGCCATGGGCGGCGGCCTTACCTGGGGCGCGTGTGTCGTGCGCTTCTGAGCCTCGGCTCAAAACTAGACGGGAACCCTTTGACCTTGCCCGACAATCACGGCATGACGGGGCTTCATGGTTGTCCGGGGCGGGGTGCGTATGAAGGGCTCGACATTGACGCGGGCTGATCTTTGCGAAGCGGTCCACGACGAGGTTGGACTGTCTCGCCAGGATTGCGCCACCCTGGTGGAACGCACCCTTGAACTGATGATCCAGGCCCTGGAGGCCGGCGAGCAGGTCAAGCTGTCGGGCTTTGGCGTTTTCCAGGTCCGCGCCAAGCGTGCCCGCATGGGCCGCAATCCCAAGACCGGCGAGCCGGCGGCTATCGAACCGCGCCGCGTCATCGGTTTCCGGGCCTCCCAGGTGATGAAGGCGAGGGTCGACAAGGCGCTCGCTGGAGGCGACTAGACCGTGGCCAAGAGCCCCGAAGCCTTCCGGACCATCTCGGAAGCGGCTGAGGAGCTGGACGTGCCTCAGCATGTCCTGAGATTCTGGGAGACCAAGTTCTCCTTTATCCGCCCCATGAAGCGGGCCGGTGGCCGACGATTCTATCGGCCGCAGGATCTCGCTGTGCTGAAGGGCGTGCGTCGTCTGCTGCACGATGAGGGCTACACCATCAAGGGCGTGCAGAAGCTGCACAAGGAGCAGGGGGTTCGCCGCCTGCTGGATATGGCGCAGGTCGAGGCCGCTGACATCAGCATGGACTCCTCCCCCCTCAGCGACGATGGCCAGGCCCGGCTCTGGCGGGTTCTGGAGACGCTGGAGGCGGCCAAGGATCGGCTGGATCAGGGTCTTGGGGACAGGCGCGATCTGGGCTGACTTTGCGGGTTGCCCGGGACCGGGCGCCCGCCTATAAGACGCGACCTCGCCGCTGGCGACGGAGCGTAGCGCAGCCTGGTAGCGCACTTGACTGGGGGTCAAGGGGTCGTGGGTTCGAATCCCGCCGCTCCGACCATCGTCCCAAAGGGCGGGGTCGATTTGGGGGCCAAGCGGCGCTTAGCGCCAGGGCCTGGGGGGCTCAGTGGCCCCGGTTCATCCAACTGATCAGCGGCAGAATCGGGACGCCCCAGGCCAGGCCGGCCACCGCGAAATAGACCGTCTGAATCCAGAGGCTGTCGGGCAGGCGCTCGCCGATGGCGATCGCGGCCACGGCATAGGCGGTCACGAAGGCGACCATACCAAACAGGCCGATAAGTTTGCGCAGGCGGGCGCTCATCAGATCCTCGTGAGACTGGCGGCGCCGGGACGGCGCGACCCCCATATAGGGTGCGCCGTCGGCCGATGTCACTTGCGCCGGATGAGCCCCAATATGGCCAGGAGCAGGATTGCGCCGATGGTGGAGACTATCAGGCTGCCGATAAAGCCGTCGAAGGGGAAGTCGATGGCGTTGGCGATGAACCCGCCGATCAGGGCGCCGATCAGGCCGACCACCAGATTGGTGAACAGGCCATGGTCCCGCTTCATGACTTTTTCTGCGATCCAGCCGGCGAAGATGCCGATGATGATCGCCCCAAGGATTCCCACGCCGCTCATCGTATCGTCTCTCCCATACGCGGCGCGCCTCGCCGCTTCTTCAGAATGCGGTCAAGCTTGGGGAGTTCCAAATCCACTGGCAAGGCACGGGGGCATGGACGGATATCCCCCGGTGCTTTAGCCCATGGCCCAACTTAAACCCCAAAGAGGCGCGATCCCGCCGCAATGACCTCGTTCCTTCGCTCGGACCGGTCGACGCCGGTCGCCATTTGGCTGTCCATTGTTGCAGCCCTCGTTCTGGTGATGGTGGTCGTCGGCGGGGCCACCCGCCTAACGGACTCCGGCCTGTCGATCACCGAGTGGAAGCCGGTGACCGGCGCTCTGCCGCCGATGTCCGACGCCCATTGGGACGCCGAATTCGACAAGTACCGGCAGATTCCCCAGTACCAGCTGGTCAACCGGGGCATGTCCCTGGAGGAGTTCAAGGTCATCTACTGGTGGGAGTGGGCGCACCGGTTCCTTGGCCGCCTTGTGGGCTTGGCCTACGCCCTGCCGTTCGCCTATTTCGTGATCCGCAAGCAGATCCCCAAGCGTTTGATCCTGCGCTGCGCCGGCCTGCTGGCCCTGGGGGGACTGCAGGGCGCCATCGGCTGGTGGATGGTCTCAAGTGGTCTGGCCGACCGGGTGTCGGTCGCCCCGGAACGTCTGATGGTCCATCTGGGCCTCGCCTTTGTCCTGTTTTCCGCGCTCATCTGGACAGCGCTTGACGCCTGGCGCGGCGAGGCGCGCCAGCCCTTGCCAAGCCCGTGGAGCCTGATGGCCCTTGGGCTGATGGGGCTCATCTTCCTGCAGATCCTGCTGGGCGCCCTGGTGGCCGGCAATGACGCAGGCCGGGTCTATAACGACTGGCCGCTGATGAACGGCACGCTGTTCCCGCGGGATTACGCAGGCGAGGGGATCTGGGGGACCATCGCCCATAGCCAGGGCGCCGTGCAGTTGCACCACCGCCTGTTGGGCTATGTGCTAACCATCGTGGTGATCTGGATGGCGATCAGCGCGCGGCGGACCAACTATGTGCCCCCGCCCGCCAAGCGCCTGATGATGGCCACCACCCACGCCACCTTGCTGCAGGTGGTGCTGGGGATCGCCACCCTGATGCTGGTCGCCCCCCTGTGGCTCAGCATGATCCACCAGTTCCTGGCCGCCGTGGTCCTGGGTCTGGCGACGGCCTTCGCCTGGCGGATCCGCCGGGTCTAGAGCATTTTCCGATAAGTGTGACGCGGTTATCGGATCAAAAAATGCTCTAACTTTATGATTTAGAGCCTTTTTTATCGGATCTGATTGAAGCAATCAGATCGGAAAGGGCTCTAGGCCGCCGCCGCACGCCGGGCTCAGGCGCGGAAGCTGTCCCACGGCCCGGTGATCGCCACCGTCAGGCCCGGCCAGTAGATGTTCACGAAGCAGGTGGAGCCGTCCGGGGAGAAGCAGGCGCCGGCCAGCTCGGCGTTCCCCTCGAACACATTGCGGGCGATGGTGTAGACGCGCCCGTCAGGCGTGATGCCCTTCAGGTGATTGCGCAGGGTGTCCGAATAGCGGTCCTCGCACGCGAAGATGTGCCCCCAGGGCGAGATGGCCAGATTGTCGGCGAAGTCCATCACCCGGTTGTCCGTCGGCTCGACAAACAGCTCTAGATAGCCGGGTGCGTCGGCCTCGCCAGTCTGGCCCTCCTGCGGACTTGGAATGTAGCGCAGGACCTGTCCATGGCCGGCCGGGCCGCTGGAGGTGCAGGTGAAATAGACTCCCTCCGGGCTCCAGAAAATGCCTTCCCCGCGACCGATGAAGGCTGCGCCGGCCTTCTGCATGCGGAAGCGGAGGTCTTCATTGGGGTTGTCGGCGCCGTCCACGTCGATCCAGACGCAGGCCTTGCGATCGCCCACCTTCCAGGTCGGCTCGGAGCCCTTCATGTTGCGGGCGTCGCCGCCTTCCGGCGCATCCCTGAAGCCGAGGGTCTGCAGGCGGCCGCCCTTGCTGAGGTCGCGGCGGTCATTGGGCAGGAAGCGGTAGAACAGCCCCTTTGAGTCGAAGGAGTCCTCGGTCTCGTAGATGACCCCGGTGTTCGGATCGACCGCGGCGGCCTCGTGCTGGAAGCGTCCCATGGCCCTCAGCGGGACAGGATCAACGAGACCACGGTTCCGGGCCGGCACCTCGAAGACCCAGCCATGGTCTTTGCCGAGGCCGGCCTTGGGCGACAGGGTGGTTTCCTCGCAGGTCAGCCACGAGCCCCAGGGCGTCACGCCCCCGGCGCAGTTGACCAGGGTGCCGGTCAGGCTGAGATGCTGGCTCTCGAGCTGCTGACGCTTCAGGTCGTAGATCAGGGTGGTGACACCGCCCCCCAGGGGATAGCCGTCGGGCCCAATGTCATAGGCCTGTTCGGGCTTCAGCTTGTCGGCCAGCTTCCGCCCATGACCCAGGGGGCCATAGTTCAGGTCGCGGGGGCTGAGCTCATGATTGCGCAGCAGGGCGATTCGCGAGCCGCCCAAGGGGACCACCCCCATGCCGTCGGCCTTGTAGGGCACGAAGAAGCCGTCATCCATGGTCTGGCCAGCGTGGGAGATCACCCGGTAGGAAAAGCCCTCAGGCAGGTCGAGGATCTTGTACGGGTCAGGCTTCAGCGGGCCGTAGCCATGGACCTCGTTGAGATAGCTCTCGGAGTCGGCCTGGGCCTGGGCGCGCAGGGCATAGCCGGAAAAGGCCGCGCCAGCCGCGGCGGCGCCCAGCAGGGCGCGACGATGAAGGGACATGGGGCTCCAGAGTTCAAAGGCGTTTGAAGCCATTCTAGCCGAAAGCCGTGGCGAGGCGATGACTAGAGCGCGTTCCGATAAGTGGGAACCGGTTATCGGCACGAAACGCGCTCAAGACTTGCAGTGTCGAGCCCGATTCAACGATCGGACGGTTCCGTCCGATCGCATCGGGCTCCAGCGTCAAATCGGGGTTGGAGTGAGTCGATATGACAGTTATCGTGTCAATAGATAGGGGCGAGCATATCGCCTGAACAGCGCAGCGGAGGCCTTCTTGACCCTGACCTACGATCTCTACTGGTCCTTCCGCTCACCCTATTCCTATATGATCACCCCGCGGCTGATGGCCCTTGAGGCGGAGTTCGACGTCCAGGGCGTGATACGTCCAGTCTATCCGCTGGCGGTGCGCACCCCGGAGTTCTTCGAGACCCGGGATCCCCTGTGGTTCAGCTATTTTCTCGCCGATATCCATCGCGAGGCGGCCTTCCTGGGGCTGCCCTTCGCCTGGCCTCGCCCGGACCCGGTCTATATGGACATGGCCACCCGGACCTATCCCAAGGAACAGCCGCACATCCATCGCCTGACCCAGATGGGGGTCGCCGCGGCCGAGCGCGGCCGGGGACTGGCCTATCTGACCGAGGTCAGCCGGACCATCTGGAGCGGTGAGGTCGAGAACTGGCATGAGGGCGACCATCTGGCCCGAGCGGCCGAGCGGGCAGGACTGGATCCGGCCGAACTCGCCGCCGCCGTGGACGCCGAAGCCGACCGGCTCGACGCTGTGGTCGAGGCCAACCAGGTCGCTCAAAGGCAGGCTGGCCACTATGGGGTCCCGATGATCGCCTTCAATAGCGAACCCTTCTTCGGCCAGGACCGGTTTGACCAGTTCAAATGGCGGCTTGAGCAACAGGGCCTGACCCGCCGGGCCGATTGACGGCCAGAAGCAGGTAGGCGGCTTGGCTGGACCTGATACAGTCAGGACCAGGACGGCGTACGGCGTCGGCCTGGTCCGACTCGGGCCTCACCTTTCGACAGATGGTTCATGAGCGATTCCAAACCGCCCTCCGGTCCGCCGGAGCCAACGCCCGTCTCGGCCAAGATCCGGGCGCGGCTGAAGTCCTCCAACAAGCGCTTCTTCGCCAACGACAACATCGCCGCCTTCCTTGAACCTGGCGAACTTGAAGGCCTTCTGGACGAGGTCGAGGGCAAGTTCCGCTCGGTGCTGGACAGTCTGGTCATCGATACCGAGCGCGACCACAACACCCAGGACACCGCCCGCCGGGTGGCTAAGATGTACCTCACCGAGGTGTTCCGCGGCCGCTATGCCGAGGCGCCGCCGGTGACGGAGTTCCCCAACGCCGCGGCGCTCAATGAGCTGATGATCGTGGGTCCCATCACGGTGCGCAGCGCCTGCAGCCATCACTTCTGCCCGATCATGGGCCGTCTGTGGGTCGGCCTGATGCCCAATGAGCACTCCAACCTGATCGGCCTGTCGAAATATTCCCGCCTGGCCGAATGGGTGATGTCACGCCCCCAGATCCAGGAAGAGGCCATCACCCAGATGGCCGAACTGCTGATGGAGAAGGTCCGTCCCGATGGCCTGGCCGTGGTGATGGAGGCCGACCACTTCTGCATGCATTGGCGGGGGGTCAAGGACTCCGAGACCAAGATGACCAACAGCGTCATGCGCGGATCGTTTCTCAAGGACCACAACCTGCGCAGCGAGTTCCTCTCGCTGATCAAGTCCAGCAAGTAGGTAAGGCGTCATGCTCGTCCGTTGTCTTTACGCCAGCCGCCCCTCGGCCGCCCTGCAGGGCGCCGAACTGGATCGCATCCTGAACCAGTCCCGGAAGAACAACCCCGCCCTGGGGATCACGGGCCTTCTCTGCGTCTCCGACAATCTGTTCATCCAGGTGATCGAGGGCGGGCGGGACGAGGTGTGCGAGCTCTACAACGCCATCGTCCGCGATGAACGCCACCAGAACGTCCGCATGCTGGCCTATGAGGAAATCTCCGAACGCCAGTTCGGCCACTGGACCATGGGCCAGGTGAGCATCAAGAAGCTCAACCCCTCCCTGGTGCTGAAGTATTTCCGCCGTCTGGAATTCGATCCCTTCGAGTGTTCCGGAGCCGCCACCCTGTCCCTGCTGAACGACCTGGTAGCGACGGCCTCCATCGTCAATCGCGGGGACTGAGGCGTCTGCGGTAATATGATACCGCGTCAGTTTGGCCCGTGATTTACAAGGCTTTCCGGGCCATCTGTGTTGACAAGGTGGCGTGCGGCACGTACATGCCGCGCCTCACGTCGCCGGCGCTACGCCGCCGTCGCAACTAACGGATCGTCCCCATGATGAAGACCACGGCTTCTCTGAAGCCTGCCGAGGTCGAGAAGAAGTGGATCGTGATCGATGCTGAGAACGCCGTGGTCGGCCGCCTCGCTTCGTTCATCGCCATGCGTCTTCGCGGCAAGCACCGGCCCGACTACACCCCGCACGTCGATTGCGGCGACTATGTCGTCGTCGTCAACGCCGACAAGGTGAAGTTCACCGGCAAGAAGCTGACCGACAAGGTCTACTACTGGCACACCGGCCATCCGGGCGGCATCAAGGAACGCACTGCGGACAAGATCCTCGGCGGCAAGTTCCCCGAGCGCGTGCTTGAAAAGGCCGTGGAGCGGATGCTGCCCAAGGAAAGCCCCCTGGCCCGCAAGCAGATGACTCACCTGCGCATCTATACCAGCGCTGAGCATCCGCACGCCGCCCAGAACCCCGAGACCATCGCGTTCGCCGAGATGAACGCCAAGAACGTGCGGAGCGCCTGAGGCCCATGTCCGAGACCCAAGGTTTCGAGGCCCTGCAAAGCCTCTCGTCCAATCCTGAATCGGCCCCCCGCGAGCCGGTCATCGACCAGTACGGCCGCTCCTACGCCACCGGCAAGCGCAAGAACGCCGTGGCCCGGGTGTGGATCAAGCCCGGCAAGGGCAAGATCACCATCAACGGCCGCGACCAGGAAATCTATTTTGCGCGCCCCGTGCTGCGCATGATGATCGCCCAGCCGCTGGAGATCGCTGACCGTCTGGGCCAGTTCGATGTCATCGTCACCGTCAAGGGTTCAGGCCTGTCGGGCCAGGCCGGCGCGGTCCGTCACGGCATCGCCAAGGCGCTCACCTATTACGAACCGGGCCTGCGTCCAGTCCTGAAGCCGCACGGCTTCCTGACCCGCGACTCCCGCGTCGTTGAGCGTAAGAAGTACGGCAAGGCCAAGGCCCGCCGTAGCTTCCAGTTCTCGAAGCGCTAGTCGCGCGCGAACACCGCGTATGCGAAATGGGGCGCTTCGGGAGACCGGAGCGCCCTTTTTCTTGTCCATCGTCCCAAGCGGGAGACGACCATGGCCCATAAGATCTTTATCGACGGCGAGGCTGGCACCACAGGTCTGCAGATTCGCCAGCGTCTGGCCGACCGGCGCGACCTAGAGGTGGTGTCGATCGACCCTGCGCGGCGCAAGGACGCCGAGGCCCGGGCTGAGCTGCTCAACAGCGTCGATGTGGCCATCCTCTGCCTGCCGGACGAGGGCGCCCGGGAAGCCGTGGCGATGATCGCCAATCCCGATGTGCGGGTCATCGATCCCTCCACCGCCCACCGGACCTCGGCGGGCTGGGCGTTCGGCTTTCCGGAACTGAGCCCGGGCCATCGCGAGACGATTGCGGCCTCGAAGCGGGTGACCAATCCCGGTTGCTGGTCGACGGGGTTCATCGCCCTGGTCGCGCCCCTGGTCCGGGCGGGGCTCATTCCGGCCGAGGCGGCGCTCTCGGTCCACGGCGTTTCAGGCTATTCCGGCGGCGGTAAGGGGCTGATCGCCGAGTTCGAGGACGCTCCGGCGCCGGCGCCCTCGGCCGACGCCTTCCGGCCCTACGGTCTGACCCTGGCGCACAAGCACCTGCCGGAGATGGTCGCCTATACGGGCCTTACCCACCCGCCGATCTTCTCCCCAGCCGTGGGGCGGTACGCCCAGGGCATGATCGTTGAGGTTCCGCTCGCCCTTTGGGCGCTGCCGGGGCAGCCGAAGGTCAGCGACCTGAGCGCGGCCTTGTCCGAGGCCTATGCCGGCGAGACCTTCGTGACCGTCGCCACGGACCTGGAGGTGGCAAGCCTTAGTCAGGCGCG
>Ga0208242_100439_pt1 | contig 27730 bp, 36 predicted proteins | sample SubbioAug_CSW13A_FD_184825 | JGI IMG/M metagenome (GOLD analysis project Ga0208242, IMG submission 184825) | Serpentinite rock and fluid subsurface biosphere microbial communities from McLaughlin Reserve, California, USA - CR12Aug_CSW13A (SPAdes) | ecosystem: Environmental > Terrestrial > Deep...
TCAAGCTCAGGTTGTGTTCAAGCCAGACTTGCATCAAGGCGCGATCTTCCAGACTCAGATGGGTGTAGGTTTTGGGCATGCAACAGATTCTCCAGGGAGGGTGTTGCACTTGGACTTTGAGCGCGGGCTTGTTGCCCACGCGGTCCCTTGCGCAGAATGCCTCCTGCCGCCGCGCATCCCAGATCACCAGCGCAAAGTCGCCTTCAATGTGACTCAGGCAGTCCCTGCCCCACACCTCATACGCGCGCAGCACCAGCTCGGCATCGGCCCGCGTGCGCAGCACCGCGCCTTTGCCCAGCAACTCGCGGCGCAGTTCTTCCCAGTTGTCCACCCGGCCGTCCATCACCAGCACCAGGCTTTGGTCTTCGTTGGTCAGCGGCTGGGTTTCTTCGAGCGACTCGGGCGTGGTGCGCAGCATGCACTGGCCCAGCGCCACGTGGCCCCGGCGCCAGTGGTTTATGCCGTCCGGCCCGCGGTAGTGCATGGCCGCGGTCATGGCTTCCACCTGGCCCGGTTCCACCGGGCGGCCGTCGAAATGGATGATGCCGGCGATACCGCTCATGACTGAAAGGCGTCCAGAGGCACCAGGTCGCCGAACGGGGCGAACTGGGTGGCGATGTCGGGCCGGTCGTTCACCGGCACGCCGCCGCACTCCACCCAGGCGTGGGCGTCCAGCGTGCCCTGGGTCAGGCGCACGCCAATGCGCAGCTCGCTCGCCACGCCGCGGCGGCGCAGCAGCCAGCCCAGCAGCAGCGAGCGCGTGAGGCAGGTGGCGTGAAACGGGGTGTGGCGCGCGGCGATGTTCACCGCCTCACCCAGCGCCTGAATGTCGGCCAGGGCCAGGGCTTGCGCCGGCGTGGCTGCGGCGACAGGCCGGCGCTGCAGCCAGGCCTGCAGGCGCGGCAGCCCCCAAAACCGCAGGCCCAGCCAGCACAGCGGCAAATACAGGCTGGCGGCCAGCAGCGTGCGCTGCTGCGCGGCGCTCAGGGCGCGGAACTGCGCCAGACGGCCCGGCGGGGTTGAGGTGGGTGGGGATGTTTGGGGCATGGCGCTCATGGGGTGTGCCGGATGGCGGAATTCATGCCGCCATCCAGACCGGGATATCCCGCTGGCCATGCAGCACCCGCCAAACGTCGATGTGATCCGGCTGCTCAACGTAACACACAAGGTGCGGATAGTGCGTCAGGGGCCAAAAGCGCAGACCAGGCAGATTCAACGCGTAGGCATAACGCAGGGAGCCGGTGGCAGGGTTGCGTGCGAGGTGGGCATAAGCTGCTTGGAGCGCATCAATGAAACCCAGCGCCGCTTGCTCAGCCGATTCACCTACGTAATAGGCAATGATCTCGTCGATGTCGTCGTTGGCCTGGGCGCGCGCAATGATGGGCTTGGTCGTCACCCGCGTGTGCCTGTCTTGGCGGCCTGTTGAACCCGCTGCCGCAGGCCTGCGAAGTAAGCAGCGTCGGCCACGCCAGCCGGCTCAGAGGCGGCCCCCGCGAGCAAGAGGCTGCGCAACTGCAGCCGCTCTTTGTCCTGGCGAATCAGTTCTCGCAGGTATTCACTGCTCGTGCCATAGGCGCCCTGGCTGACCCGTTCGTCAACAAAAGATTTAAGGGTGCTGGGCAAAGAAATATTCATGGTGGCCATGTCCGGAGTTTATAGACCGTGGCAAAAATTGGCAAAGGTCAGGGGTGCGCCGTACCCGCCACGAACGCCACATCCACCAGCACCCCACCCTCCAGCCGCAGCACCCGGCCTGCCAGCGCCAGGCTGGCCGGGTCTTTCAGCAGCGCACGCGCCAGGGCGGTGCGTCTTTATAATCGTGCACAGTAATACTGCATACGGAGAGATCATCATGACCGCATTGCGCGCCTCCTACTCGATTGCCCCCGACGTTCTGCTTCGGTTCAACGCCTTGGTGCCCGCCAGAAAACGCAGCCAGACGGTGCAGTTGCTGATGGAAAGCATCTTGAACCAGAAAGAATCGCAACTGGAAGCGCTGGCGCACGAGTTTTCCACGCACCCGGACTTTGAGCAGGCCCGTGCTGACGCGCTGCTGTGGGACAACACCGTGGCCGATGGCGTGACGGATATTCGGGCATGAACATCGAGCGCGGACAAATCTACCGCGTCAACCTCGATCCCACCATCGGTAGCGAGCAGCGTGGCGGCGCTCGCCCCTGTGTCATCCTGACCATCACAGCCTTTGCCAACAAGCTGCGCAACGTCAGCGTGGTGCCTTTGACGTCATCTCCCCGCGCGTTGCCACCGCTCATCGTGTCGGTGCCTTCGGCCGGCAAGGCAGAGTCCATGGCGCTGTGCCACCAGATTCGCACCATCGACAAATCCCGCATCGGGAAATGCCTGGGCACCTTGAGTCCGCAAGACATGGCCACCGTCGAAGAAGGCATCAGGGCGGTGCACGGTCTGTAGCTGACCCTGGCGGGTTGAAGCCCGCCCCTACCTCAAACGCAGCCAACACGGCTCTGCGCCACATCCACCAGTTTGCCACCCTCCAGCCGCAACACCCTATCCGCCAGCGCCAGGCTGGCCGGGCGGTGGGTGATGAGGATGACGGTGCGGCGCGACAGCGTTTCGTGGCATTCGGCGATGAAGCTCTTTTCCCCCTCGGGGTCGAACATGGCCGTGGCCTCGTCCAGCACCAGAATGGGCGGGTCTTTCAGCAACGCGCGCGCCAGGGCAATGCGCTGGCGCTGCCCGCCCGAGAGGCGGATGCCCTGGTCGCCCACCACGCTGTCGTAGCCCTGCGGCAGGTGGCTGATGAAATCGTGCGCCTGGGCGGCGCGGGCGGCGGCTTGCACCGCCTCAGCGCTGGCGCTGGGCAGGCCGTAGGCAATGTTGTCCAACACCGAGCCATTGAACAGCAACACATGCTGCGGCACCACGCCGATCTGGCGGCGCAGGCTGGCCAGCGTCACACCGGCAATGTCGTGTCCGTCCACCAGCACGCGTCCGCCCGTGGGCTCCATCAGCCGCATCAGCAGGTGCGCCAGCGTGCTCTTGCCGGCGCCGTTCGGGCCGGTCAGCGCCACCGTTTCGCCGGCGTTGATGTGCAGGTTCACGCCCTGCAGCGCCGGGGCGCGCCCGGGGTAGGCAAAGCTCAGCTGCTCCAGCTGGATGTCGCCGCGCAGCGGGGGCAGCTCGTGGCCGGTGCCGGGCGGCGGCTCGGGCGGCTCGCGCAGCACCTCGCCCAGGCGCTCCAGCGCCCCGCGCGCCTGGCGCGTCTGGCCGTACACGTCGGCCAGCGAACCCACCGGGCGCGTCAGCAGTGCGGCGTACAGCAAAAAACTCACCATCTCGGCCGGCGTGCGCGCGGTGGACGCGCTGCCCAGCAGCCACAGCACCAGCACCATGCCCGCCGCCGCCAGAAACTGCACGCTCGGGCCCAGCGCGGCGTAAATCAGCCGCTCCTGGTTGCCCAGCTGCACCGTGCGGCCAATCTGCCGGCGGTAGCGGGCCGACTCCAGCGGCTCGCGCGTAAACGTCTTGATGGCCGGCAGCATGCCCAGGTTTTCTTCGGCAATGGCCACCGCCTCGGCCTGCGCCTGCTGCAGCGCGCTGGAGAGCGGCCGCAGGCGCCGGCCCAGCACCTTGAGCAGCAGGTAAAACAGCGGAATCATGCCCACCACCAGCAGCGTCAGCCGCGCGTCCAGCCGCGCCATCAGCAGCACCGCGCCGCCCACCGTGAACAGCAGCGGCAACACGCTCAGCAGCGTGCCGCTGAGGTAGCTGGCCAGGCGCTCCACATCGTTCGTCAGCAGCGCCAGGATTTCGCCGCGCTTGCGTTGCTGAAAATACGCCAGCGGCAGCGCCTGCAGGTGGTCGTAGAGCCGGGTGCGCAGGTCCGCCAAGATCGCCTCTGCCGTGCGGCCCAGCAGCCAGCTGTTGGCAAACTTCAGCACCGCCTGCAGCGCAAACAGCGCCAGCAGGCCCAGCAGCAGCGCGCCGCTGGCCTGCACCGCGCCCGGCGCGCCCGCCAGCAGGCCGGCGGCAAACTGCCCCGCCAGCCACGGCACCGCCAGCGCCGCGCCGGTTTCCACCAGCATCAGCAGCGAACACAGCGCCAGCGTGCCGCGCCAGGGCCGGGCATAAGAAAGCAATTGGGTCAGGTTCATGGATCAGTGGAGCAGGCGCTGCGGCGGCTGGCTGGGCGTTGACCCGGTTCGAAGAAGGGCGATGTGAGCGAACGGCGATGTGAGCGGCGATCCATGGGGCTTCCCACCGTGCCCGGCGTTGCCCGCCGGGTCGGTACATCGTAAGTTTTCACCATGGCCCGCCGTGAAACCGCGCCGTCATGGGTGGCCGCTAGAATCAGCCGCTGAATATAACAAGCCGAACTGATCGGGGTGCGAAGGGGAGTGGTCCGGCCGACGGCCGCTGGGGCTGACGACTTTCATGCCCGGATCGCCGACCCCCTCCCATGGATCTCTCACCTCACACCATCGCCGTCATCGGCCTGGGCTATGTTGGCCTGCCGCTGGCGGTTGAATTTGGCAAGCTGCGCCCCGTGGTCGGCTTCGACATCAACGCCCGCCGCATCGCCGATCTGCAGGCCGGGCAAGACCACACGCTGGAGACCGAGCCCGCCGAGCTGCAGGCCGCGCGCCACCTCAGCTTCACCACCGACATCGAAGCCCTGCGCGGCTGCACCCGCTTCATCGTCACCGTGCCCACCCCGATCGACGAGCACAAGCGCCCCGACCTCACGCCCCTCATCAAGGCCAGCGAAACCGTGGGCCGCGTGCTGAAAAAGGGCGACATCGTCATTTACGAATCCACCGTCTACCCCGGCGCCACCGAAGAAGACTGCGTGCCCGTGCTCGAACGCGTCTCGGGCCTCACCTTCAACGTCGACTTTTTCGCCGGCTACAGCCCCGAGCGCATCAACCCCGGCGACAAGGCACACCGCCTGCCCAGCATCCGCAAAGTCACCAGTGGCTCCACGCCCGAGGTGGCCGACGAGGTGGACGCGCTTTACGCCGAAATCATCACCGCCGGCACCCACAAGGCCGCCAGCATCCGCGTGGCCGAGGCCGCCAAGGTGATCGAAAACACCCAGCGCGACGTCAACATTGCCCTCATCAACGAGCTGGCCCTGATCTTCAACCGCATGGGCATCGACACCGAAGCGGTGCTGGAAGCCGCCGGCACCAAGTGGAACTTTCTGCCGTTTCGCCCCGGCCTGGTGGGCGGCCACTGCATCGGCGTGGACCCGTACTACCTCACCCACAAGGCCGAAGCCATCGGTTACCACCCGCAAATCATCCTGGCCGGGCGCCGCCTGAACGACAGCATGGGCAGCTATGTGGTCACCCAGCTGGTGAAGGCCATGACGCAGCGCCGCATCCATGTGCAGGGCGCGCGCGTGCTGGTGATGGGCCTGGCCTTCAAGGAAAACTGCCCCGACCTGCGCAACACCCGGGTGGTGGACATCGTGCGCGAGCTGGCCGACTACGACGTGCAGGCCGACGTGTTCGACCCCTGGGCCAGCCCCGCCGAGGCGCAGCACGAATACGGCATCACCCCCGTGGCCCAGCCCCAGCCCGGCGCCTACGACGCCATCGTCATCGCCGTGGCGCACCAGCAGTTCAAAGCCATGGGCGCCGCCGACATCCGCGCCCTGGGCAAGCCCGAGCATGTGCTGTTCGACCTGAAATACGTGTTGACCGCGGCCGAGAGCGACCTGAGGCTGTAAGTCTGCATGTCCAGCCAGTCTGCAAGCCGAACAAGGTGTAATATGCCAATGTCATATTACATATGGAGTCCCGCATGACCGTGACCGCCAAACTCTTCATGAGCGGGCGCAGCCAGGCCATACGCCTGCCCGCCAAACTGCGCCTGCAAGCCCAGGAGGTGCGCATCGAGCAAATCGGCGACGCCCTCTGGCTGCAGCCGCAAACCAGCCCCAGCACCCACATGGGCCAATGGCTGGCGCAGTTCTACGCCAGCACCGACGCCTTGCCCGCCGACTTTCTGGCCGACCGCACCGACAACCCGCCGCAAGAACGCGACTGGACCTGACCGCTCCCCATGCGCCGCACGCTCGACACCAACATCTGCAGCTACATCCTGCGCCGCCACCCGGCCAGCATGATCGAGCGCTTTGCCACGCTGGAGCCAGGCCAGTTGTGGCTGTCGGCCATCGTGGCCGCCGAACTGCGCTTTGGCGCCGTCAAGCTCGCGGCGCCCCGGTTCAGTGCCGCGGTCGAAGCCTGGCTGGCCGGGTTTGACGTGCGGCCCTGGCCGCTGGAGGCCACGCACCACTACGCCCAGATGCGCGCCGCCCTGGAGCGCGCCGGCACGCCCGTGGGCGCCATGGACTTGCTGATCGCCGCCCACGCCTTGGCCGAAGACAGCGTCGTCATCACCAACAACGCCCGGGAATTTCACCGTGTGCCGGGGCTGGCGGTGGAGGAGTGGGCCCTGTGAGCACGAAAGAAGAAGGGCGCCAGATCCTGCCTCAGACCGTCGACGAGCCGCGGCATCCGCGCGCCGGGCTGGGCTCGCGCATCGCGGCGCGCTTTGCCGGAGCCGGCCTGACCGAGCCACTGCCTGAGCTGCGTGGAGAAACCGGCGGTCTCACTCACCCGCTCGGTGGCACCGAAACCCAGCTGGAGCCGATTCCCCGCCGCAGGGACGCCACCGAATGATCCTCAAGGAAGCCTCGGCCACCGTTTTCACAAACAAGCGCGGCCAGTTCATTCGCCTGCCGGCAGAGTTGCGCCTGCCCGACAGCGTGAAGCGCGTGGACGTGCGTGCACGCGGCTGCGAACGCATCATTGCGCCCCTAGGCCAGACCTGGGACAGCTTCTTCCTCGATGGCACACCGGCGCCCGAGGACTTTCTGCCTGAGCGCGCCAGCCAGCCTGAGTTCGGGTGCACGGACAAGCAGCAACTCGCTAACGGGGACTTCAGGTCCGAAACGCCCGCATCCCAACCCAAGGCAGAAAAGAGCACCCCATGACCGCCTACCAATCCCTGCAAACCCGCCTGCAAGCCCAGCCCCGCACCTGGCTCGTCACCGGCGTGGCCGGCTTCATCGGCTCCAACCTGCTGGAAACCCTGCTCAAGCTCGGCCAGCGCGTGGTCGGGCTCGACAACTTCGCCACCGGCCACCGCCGCAACCTGGCCGAAGTGCAAACCCTCGTCACCCCCGAGCAGTGGGCGCGCTTCCACTTCATCGAAGGCGACATCCGCACCCTGGCCGACTGCGAGCGCGCCATGCTCTGGAGTGACCCCGCTCCCGCTTCACTCCCTCCCCCCTTGGGGGAGGGCAGGGGTGGGGGCTCCCCGAACCCGCCCAGCAGCTTCCCCGTCGACCATGTCCTCCACCAGGCTGCCCTGGGCAGCGTGCCCCGCAGCATCGAAGACCCCATCACCACCAACGCTGCCAACATCACCGGCTTTCTGAACATGCTCGTGGCCGCGCGCGACGCCAAGGTGCAGAGCTTCACCTACGCCGCCAGCAGCTCCACCTATGGCGACCACCCCGGCCTGCCCAAGGTCGAAGCCGTCATCGGCAAACCCCTCAGCCCCTACGCCGTCACCAAATACGTCAACGAGCTCTATGCCGACGTGTTTGCCCGCTGCTACGGCTTTCAAACCATTGGCCTGCGCTACTTCAACGTCTTTGGCCCCCGGCAAGACCCCAACGGCGCCTACGCCGCCGTCGTGCCCAAATGGACCGCCGCCCTGCTGCAGGGCGACACCGTCTACATCAACGGCGACGGCGAAACCAGCCGCGACTTCTGCTTTGTTGCCAACGCCGTGCAAGCCAACCTGCTCGCCGCCACCGCAGGGGTTTTACCCCCTCTCCCGCTTGCGGGAGAGGGCAGGGGTGAGGGCCTCCCCGAATCCCCCCTCAACCAAATCTACAACGTCGCCGTGGGCGACCGCACCACCCTCAACACCCTGTTTGGCCTGTTGCGCGACAACCTCGCCGCCCACGGTGTCAGCCCCGCCGTGCAACCCGTGTACCGCGATTTCCGCGCCGGCGACGTGCGCCACAGCCAGGCCGACATCAGCAAAGCCCGGCGCCTGCTCGGCTACGCCCCCACCCACCGCCTGGCCGACGGCGTGGCCGAGGCCATGCCCTGGTATGTGGGGCAACCAGTACAGCACCGGTAACTGTGCATTCACCCGGCTGCTGCAAAACATGATCGTCATGCGCAATCTGCACAAAACACTGGCCGGCCGTGGTGTGAGCCTGTGACGAGCACTTGAAACCGACTGCACCGAAAGCGGCGCAGGCTTGCCGGTCGAATTTTTATACCAGTTAATGTATATTTCACCCCTGTCCCCAAACGAAAAACCGATTGAATGGATAGGTAGCAGCCACAAAGACTTGATGGCCTTGCCCACCGACGTTCGGCGGCTTTTCGGCTTTGCTTTGTCACTGGCCCAGTCCGGGGACAAACACGACGCAGCCAAGGTACTTAAGGGCTTTGGTGGTGCAGGGGTGCTTGAGGTGGTGGAAGACCATGTTGGCGGCACCTACCGCGCCGTTTACACCGTCAAGTTTGCTGAGGCCGTGTTTGTCCTTCACTGCTTCCAGAAGAAAAGCAAGCGCGGCACCGCCACGCCCAAGGAAGACATGGACATCATCCACGCCAGGCTGAAAATTGCCGAAGCGTATGTAAAGGGGTTGCGGAAATGAAAACTCAACTTGTTGACGGCGTTGAAGTGCATCGTGGTTCCGGCAATGTGTTTGCCGACCTTGGACTGGCTGATGCTGACAAACTCAAGATCAAAACGGGCTTGGTGATCGAAATCAGGAAAGCCATGAAAAGCCGTGGTCTGACCCAGCTAGAAGCCGCCAAACGCATGGGCATCACCCAGCCCAAAGTATCCGACATGATGCGTGGCGACTTCACCAACCTGTCCGAGCGCAAACTGATGGACTGCCTGACGCGGCTTGGCTACGACATTGAAATCAAGATTCGTCCGGCCAAGACTGAAGTGGGGCATTTGATGCTTGCTGCGGCCTGAAATGGCCGCGTACCTTGAAGCCGTGCTTGAAGAAGCCCATGGCGACGCTGCTTTCGTTGCCAAAGCCCTCGGCGACATCGCCCGAGCCCAAGGCATGACGCAAGTCGCTCGCGACGCTGGCCTCTTCCGCGAAAGCCTGTACAAAGCCCTCTCTGGCGAACGCAGCCCCAGCTTCGACACCATCCTCAAGGTCATCAACGCCTTGGGTTTGAAGCTCCATGCCGAAGCGGCGTGAGTGCCTCCCCCGCGCAAGACCAGAGAAACACCATGCCTGTCGCCCTGAAGCTGTCTGACGATCTGGTCGAAGATGCAAAGCCCTGCGCGGCGGCGGAGCATCGGTCTGTGCCCAAGCAAATCGAGTACTGGGCTCGCGTTGGCAAAGCCGTTCTCGAGAACCCCGAACTCCCCGTGCGCCTCGTTCAAGACAGCATCCTGTCGCGTGAAGAGGTCAAGGCCGGGCTGGCCAAACCCTACGAATTTCGCTGACCCCATGCCAAGCACCGTTACCGCGCCGCCCTTGTCTGTCATGGGGAGCACCCCGAACCTGGCCAGTTACCGCACACGGCCCACCCACCGGCTGGCCGAAGGCGTGGCTGAGGCCATGCCCTGGTATGTGGGGCAAGCTGGGTCGGTTGGTCATCAAAAAACCCAACGTGTTGGGATATAGTTCTACCTATGCCAAGCATCAGAGACGGCAGCTTGCGCTGGGTTGTTTATCCAAACGACCATCCGCCGCCACACACGCATGTGATCGGGCCTGGCTGGGAAATCCGGATCGAACTGACGCAGCCCCCTTCATTGCTGTCCGTCGCGGGGACGCCGAAAGCCGCTGAAATGGCCAAGGCCTTGATCGGTACGTCGCAACGCCTGGCTCAACTGCGCAGCCTCTGGAGCACCTTGCATGACTAAGTCACACATGCCCGAATGGGTTGAACGAGAACTGGCCAAGGCCGACGAGGCCGTTGCCCGTGGAAAGCTGGAACTGGCCGCGCAGCCTCGGGCCACTGCGGCGCGTTACGACGCGCGCAAAAAGGTGGTGGTGATCGAACTGGCCAATGGCGCGTCGTTTGCATTTCCCCCCAGCCTGGCGCAGGGCCTCGAAGGCGCCAGCACCGCCGACCTGTCTGACATTGAAATCACCCCCATGGGCACAGGCCTGCATTGGCCCCGGCTGGATGCCGACCTCACCGTCGAAGGTTTGTTGGCTGGCGTTTTTGGCAGCCGCAGCTGGATGCGTGCTCACGCCGCCCGCGCAGGCAGTGCCCGCACGCCCGCCAAGGCCGCTGCGGCCAAAGCCAACGGGACCAAAGGCGGCCGACCCAGAAAAGCGGTTGTGGTGCCGGCATGAGTCAACAAGCGGTATCCGTCCGTCGGGCCCGCTCGCAGCCAGAGCATCGGTTTCGCGGCGCCTTTGCCGCGAACGCCACGCTAATTTGTCTTTATTAAAAAGACAATTAAAGACAAAATAGGCCATCGTGGAAAGCCAATTCAGAACCGTCATCCGTCAGAAAATCATCGACTCGCAAGCGGCACCGCTGCCCGTTTTGACGCGTCGCGATGTCTGGCTGCCGGCGGGCAAAGGCAAGGCCACCGCCGTCATCGGCATGCGGCGCTCCGGCAAGACCAGCCTGCTGTGGCAGATGCTGGCCGACCGCCACGCCGCCGGCATGGCGCGTGACGGCTTGCTCTACTTCAGTTTTGAAGACGAGCGCCTGGCCGGCATGCAACTGGCCGACCTCGACCTGCTGGTGGAAGCCTTCTACAGCCTGCATCCCGGCTGGCGCGACGCCCGCCGCGCCTGCTTTTTTCTGGATGAAATCCAGCTCGTGCCCGGCTGGGAGCTGTTTGCCCGGCGCATCCTCGACAGCGAGAACATCGAACTCGTGATTTCTGGCTCCTCCGCCCGCATGCTCTCGCGCGAAGTGGCCACCAGCATGCGCGGTCGGGCCATGGAGGCGGTGGTCACGCCGTACAGCTTCCGCGAAGCCCTGCGCCACGCGGGCCATGAACCCGCCACGCCAGCGGACCGGCTGACCAAGGCCGAACGCTCCCTGCTGGGCCGCGCCCTCACCGACTACCTCGCCTGCGGTGGCTTCCCGGAGGCACAAGGCCTGGACAGCCGCAACCGCACCGAGCTGCTGCGCGGCTACGTGGACGTGGTGCTGCTGCGCGATGTGATCGAGCGCCACAACCTCAGCCAGCCGCAGGTGCTGCGCTGGATGGTGCAGCAACTGCTGGGCAACGCAGCGGGGGCCTTCAGCATCAACAAGTTCCACGGCGACCTCAAGTCACGCGGCGTGGCGGTCAGCAAAGACACCCTGCACAGCCTGTTGGCCCACCTGGAAGACGCCTTCCTCCTGTCCAGCGCCGCCGTCGCCAGCGATTCGGTGCGCCGCCGCCAGGTCAACCCCCGCAAGGTCTACCCGGTGGACACCGGCCTGATGGCGGTTTTTGACCGCTCGGGCAAGGCCAACACCGGGCATGCGCTCGAAACCGTGGTGTGGCACGAGCTGCAGCGCCGTGGCCATGAGACGGCCTACGTGCGAACGGCGGCCGGTTTCGAGGTGGACTTTTCCGCCCGAAGCCCCGCCGGGGACGAAGCCCTGATCCAGGTCTGCGCCGAGCTGGACGACCCCGCCACCCTGGCACGCGAAGTGCGCGCGCTGCAAGACGCCGCCACCGCGTCACCACACGCCAGCCTGCACCTGATTGCGCTGGACCTGTCGCCCGGCCTGCCACGGCCCGCCGGTGTGCACCTGCACCGCGCCGCAGACTGGCTGCTGTCAGACGGCCCAACCCATGGATCGTCACAAACATGAACGACAATCGCATGCCCCGGGCGAGCACTGCCCCTGTGGACGCGGCGCCCAACCTCCTGCTGGCCGAGCGCACAGCCATCTCGAAAAAGTCCGAAGCAATCCAAACGCTCAACGCATTTCGCCCATGACGCCCGCCGACCTTCCGAACCGCATCGCCGCTGGCGAATCGCAAACGCTGGAATTCAAAGCCTCGTTTGACAAAGCCAGCATCGAATCCCTGGTGGCCTTTGCCAACACGCAGGGCGGCACGGTGCTGGTGTCAGACGGCCCATCCATTTCAACGATACTTCCCAGTCGGGCCAATGCTCTCCACCGTGCGGAGAGAATGGCCCTGGTGGCACCTCAAGACACTGATTGATATCGACGCCCCCATGAGCACCATCAAGCTGTTTGAAACCAGGGAAGTCCGCTCCCTGTGGGACCACGAGAAAGAAGCCTGGTTCTTCAGCATCGTGGATGTGGTCGCGGTGCTCACCGACAGCCCCAACCCCCGCACCTACTGGAGCGTGCTCAAGAACCGGCTCAAAAAAGAAGGCAGCGAGTTGGCTACAAACTGTAGTCAACTGAAAATGAAGTCGGCGGACGGTAAAAACTACCTCACCGACGTAGCCGACACCGAGCAACTGCTGCGCCTGATCCAGTCCATCCCATCCCCCAAGGCGGAGCCCTTCAAGCAGTGGCTGGCCCGCGTCGGTTACGAGGGCATTGAAGAAACTGACGCCCCCGAGCTGGCCTTTGACCGCGCCATGGAGACCTACCTCAAAAAAGGCTACCCAGCAAGTTACCCCGCAAGTCACCCCGCAAGTTGAGCAGTTGCTGGCGGTCATTGAAGGGGACATGGCACGCCAGGAACTGATGGCTGCGCTGGAGCTGAAAGACCGCAATCACTTCACCAACGCCTATCTCAAGCCAGCCCTTGCAGCGGGAGTCATTGAAATGACCCTGCCGGACAAACCCAAAAGCAGCCAACAGAAATACCGCAAGACTGGGGTGCAACCATGAACTTCTTGAAGCCTTCCCACGCAGAGCCCCATGGAACCCACTAACCGCGCCCCTCAGCCGTCAGCTAGCAGCACCAGCGGGGCGGGTGCAGGCACCCCACCCGCAGGGCTGCCCAACCCCCTGCTGGCCGAAGTGCGCCAGCTCATTGACGCGGCCCGCCAGCGGGTGGCCAGCGCCGTCAATGCCGAACTCACCCAGCTGTACTGGCACATTGGCCGCCGCATCAGCGCCGAGCTGCTGCAGGGGCAGCGGGGCACCTACGGCCAGCAGGTGGCCGAGCTGGCGCGGCAACTCACGGCCGATTTCGGCAAGGGGTGGAGCGAGCAACAGCTGCGCCACTGTCTGCGTTTGGTTGACACTTTTCCAGACGAGCAAATTCTCTCCACAGTGCGGAGAGAATGGTCCTGGTCGCACCTCAAGGCGCTGATCTACATCGAAGACCCGCTCAAACGCGACTTCTATCTCGCAATCTGTCGCGTCGAACGTTGGGGCGTTCGCCAGCTGCAAGAGCGCATCAACCCCCTGCTGGTCGAGCGCACCGCCATCTCGAAAAAGCCCGAAGCAATCCAAACGCTGAACGCATTTCGCCCATGACGCCCGCCGACCTTCCGAACCGCATCGCCGCTGGCGAATCGCAAACGCTGGAACTCAAAGCCTCGTTCGACAAAGCCAGCATCGAATCCCTGGTGGCCTTTGCCAACACGCAGGGCGGCACGGTGCTGGTGGGCGTGAGCGATGCGGGCCGTGTGCAGGGCGTCACCCTGGGCAAAGAAACGCTCAATGAATGGCTGGGTCAGATCAAGGCCGCCACCAGCCCGGCCTTGATCCCGGAGATCAACGCGCACCGCATCGACGGCAAAACCATCGTTGAAATCGACATTCGTGAATTTCCGGTCAAACCCGTGCACACCCGTGGCCGCTACTACAAGCGCATCGCCAGTTCAAACCATGCGCTGAACACCGGCGAAATCGCCAACCTCTACATGCAGTCCCTGCAACTCTCGTGGGACGCCTACGAAGCGCGGGGTTACACGGTCAACCACCTCTCAGCAGCCAAAATCCAGCGCTTCATTCGCCTCGTCAACCAGCATGGCCGTTTTGCGCTCGACGAAACCGATCCACACGCCGCGCTGGAAAAACTCAACTACCTCAAAGACGGCCAGCCCACCTGGGCGGCGGTGCTCCTGTTTGCCCAGGAGCCCCTGCGGCACAACGTTCACATCGGGCGCTTCAAAACGCCCGACATGATTATTGACGACCGGCAGTTCACCGACACGCTCTTCGAGGTGGTGGAGCAGGCGATGAAATTCATCGTCTCCCACATCAGCGTCGCGTTTGAATTTGACGGCAGCATCCAGCGCAAAGAGCGCTTCGCCTACCCGCTGCCCGCCCTGCGCGAAGCACTGCTCAACGCCGTGGTGCACCGCAGCTACACCGACCCCAGCGACATCCAGATCAAGATCTTCGACGATAAGATCACCCTCTTCAGCCCAGGCACCTTCTACGGCGGGCTCACTGTGGCCGAAATACGGGCCGACAATTACCGCTCCAGCCTGCGCAACAAACTCGTGGCCGAAGGCTTCTACCTCGTCAACGCGATCGAAAAATACGGCAGCGGCTTCATCCGCATCCGCCGCGCGCTCCAGGACTACCCGGAAGTGCAGTTCGACATCGAAGAGAAGTTCGGCGGCGTCATGGCCACGTTCAGCCGCACGCAGCCAGAGTCCCCGCGTGAGGGAGCAAGTGGCGGAGTAAATGGCGGAGTAACTGGCGGAGTAGGTGGCGGAGTAAACGTCGAAGCATCGCATCTGCTGCAGCTGATCCAGTCGAGGCCCGGGCTCAAAACGGCTGAACTTGTGAGCCAGACAGGCAAACCACGACGCACCATCGAACGCTGGCTCAAGCAACTCAAAGACAGCCAGCGCATCGAGTTTCGCGGCGCACCCAAAACCGGTGGCTACCACCCCAAAGACCTGTGAACAAGCCCAACGCTCCGCTGTTAACGCCGATCCAGCGCAGTGAATTTTCAAATTTCAGGGATACCTAAATTGACGCAACCCCCCTTCATTCACGCCATGTCCGACGTGCAGTCCAGCACCATCGGCGCGGGCACCCGCGTGTGGCAATACGTTGTCATCCTGCCCGGCGCCCAGATTGGGCAGGACTGCAACATCTGCTCGCACAGCCTGATCGAGAACGACGTGGTCATCGGTGACCGTGTCACCGTCAAGAGCGGCGTGCAGTTGTGGGACGGCCTGCGTGTGGCCGATGACGTGTTCATCGGTCCCAATGCCTCGTTCGCCAACGACCGTTTTCCCCGCAGCAAGCAGACGCCCGCGAGGTTTCTGCAGACGGTGCTGGAAGCCGGCGCGTCCATTGGCGCCGGTGCCACCATCCTGCCCGGCGTCACCATTGGTAGCCAGGCCATGGTGGCAGCGGGTGCCGTGGTCACCCGGGCGGTGCCCCCCAACGCGATCGTGGTGGGCAACCCGGCGCGCATCGTGGGGTATGTCGATGCCGACCGCAACCACACCGTATCTGCTGGCCCTGCCAGTGCCGAAGTGGGCGCACAGCCTACCCAGGTGTCCGGCGTTGCCTTGCACCGCATGCCCAGGGTGCTGGACATCCGCGGCAGCCTGACGGTGGGCGAGTTTGACCGCAGCATCCCATTCGCGGTGAAGCGCTACTTCATGGTGTTTGACGTGCCCAGCATGGAAACGCGTGGCGAGCACGCCCACCGCGAATGCCACCAGTTCCTCATCTGCGTGCGCGGCAGTTGCGCCGTGGTGGCTGACGACGGCAAGAACCGGCAGGAATTCCTGCTCGACCGGCCCGACGTGGGCGTGCACCTGCCGCCCATGGTGTGGGGCATCCAGTACAAATATTCGGCCGATGCCGTGCTGCTCGTGTTTGCCTCGCACCACTACGACAGCGCCGACTACATCCGCAACTACGCCGAGTTTCGCCAGCTCGTGGGAGCCGCCGCATGATCCCGTTTTTGGACCTCAAAGGCCCCTACCTGGAGCTGAAACAGGAGCTGGACGAAGCCATTGCCCGCGTGGTCAGCTCTGGCTGGTTCATTGGCGGTGGCGAGTGCGACCAGTTTGAAGCCGAATACGCCAGCTACTGCGGTGCCGCCCACGCCATCGGCGTGGCCAACGGCCTCGACGCCCTGCACCTCGCCCTGCGCGCCATGGACGTGGGGCCGGGCGACGAAGTCATCGTGCCCAGCAACACCTACATCGCCACCTGGCTGGCCGTCAGCCAGTGCGGTGCCACGCCAGTGCCGGTCGAGCCCGATGCACGCACCTGCAACATTGACCCGGCGCTGATCGAGGCGGCCATCACCCCGCGAACCAAGGTCATCCTGCCGGTGCACCTGTATGGACAGCCGGCCGACATGGACCCCATCCTCGCCATCGCCCGCCGGCACGGCCTGCGCGTGCTGGAAGACGGCGCCCAGGCCCACGGCGCCCGCTACAAGGGCCGGCGCATCGGCGCACACGGCGACGCCGTGGCCTGGAGCTTCTACCCCGGCAAGAACCTCGGCGCCATGGGCGACGGCGGCGCCGTGACCACCAACGACGCGCAACTGGCCGACCGCCTGCGCGTGCTGCGCAACTACGGCTCGCGGGTGAAGTATGTAAACGAAGTGCAGGGCACCAACAGCCGGCTCGACCCGCTGCAGGCGGCCATCCTGCGCGTGAAGCTGGCGCACCTGGACGCGTGGAACGCCCGCCGCAGCGCCATCGCGGCCCGCTACCAGCAGGGGCTGCAAGGTTGCGGCCTGGGCTTGCCGCATGTGCCCGACTGGGCCGAACCCGCGTGGCACCTGTACGTCGTTCGCACCCCGCAGCGCGACGCACTGCAAGCCCGCCTGACCGAAGCCGGCGTCGGCTCCCTGATCCACTACCCCATTCCGCCGCACCTGCAGCAGGCGTACGCCGGCCAAGGTTACCAGCCGGGGGCTTTTCCTATTGCAGAGGCCATGGCGAATGAGGTGCTGAGCCTGCCGATGGGGCCGCATCTGGGCGCCGAGCAGCAGGCCAAGGCTATTGACGCCGTGCTGGGGTTCCCGGTGTGACGTCTCACCGCCAGATCTTCAAGTCCAGCGCCATCATTGGCGGCGCCTCGGTCATCAACATCGTCATCGGCATCGTCAAGGTGAAGGTGCTGGCGGTGTTGCTGGGGCCGGCCGGTGTGGGCCTGATGGGCCTGTACCAGAACATCATGGGCATCGCTTCCACCCTGGCCGGCTGTGGCATGGGCAACAGCGGGGTGCGCCAGCTGGCCGCGTCGGCGGGCGAAGCGTCCACCCTAGCCATCGTGCGCCGCGCGCTGTGGCTGGGCAATCTGGTGCTGGGCCTGGCCGGCGGGGTGATCCTGTGGCTGCTGCGCGAACCTGTGGCCCTGTGGGTGTTTGGCAGCGCCACCCATGTGGCCGAGGTGGGCTGGCTGGGACTGGGCGTGTTGCTCACGCTCATCAGCGGCTCACAAACCGCTTTGCTGCAAGGCCTGCGCCGCATCGGCGATCTGGCGCGCATCAGCATTGCCAGCGCCTTCATCAGCGCCGTCGTGGGCATCGGGCTGGTGTATGGCCTGGGGCAAGCGGGTGTGCTCTGGTTCGTGTTGGCGGCCCCCGCCATCAGCGCGCTGGTGGCCGGCTACTACGCGGCCCGCCTACCGCGCCCGCACACCCCGCGCGACTGGCAGGCTATTCAGCAGCAGTGGCAAGCCATGCTCAAGCTGGGCATTCCGTTCATGGCAGCGGGCCTGCTCACCCTGGTCACCCAGCTGGCGGCACGCTCCCTCATCTTGCGCGAACTCGGGCTAGACGCTGCTGGCCACTTCCAGGCCGCCTGGGCCATTTCCATGACCTACATCGGCTTCGTGCTCGGCGCCATGGGCGCCGACTACTACCCGCGCCTCACCGAAGCCATCAACGACCACGCCCGCGCACGACAACTGGTCAACGAACAAACTGAAATGGCGCTGCTGCTGGCCGGCCCCGCCCTGCTGGCCATGATCACCTTCGCCCCTTGGGCCATCCACCTGCTGTACGCGGAAAGCTTCGCACCCGCCACCGAGGTGCTGCGCTGGCAGGCGCTGGGCGACATCCTCAAGGTGGCCAGCTGGCCCATGGGGTTCATTTTGCTGGCGAAAGGTCGTGGCGGTCTGTTCATCCTGACGGAATTGAGCTGGAACGTCGTGTATCTGGCGATGATTGCTTTTGGCATTCAAGAATGGGGTCTGATCACCGCTGGCGTGGGGTTCTGCATTGCCTACTTGACTTATTTATTGCTAATGGCTTGGATTGCGGGTCGGTTAATCGGACAAAGACCTTTTCTACAAAACTCAATTGCGGTCGTGCTCCTGCTGTCAGTCGGTACAATCATCATTTATCTCGCCGGACAGTCTGCGCGCATGGGGTATGTGGTGGGAGCGTTGATGACGCTTGGCGTTGGTGCCTACAGCCTGAAGCGGTTGGATAAGGTGGTTGATGTGCGCGGATGGTTGCGAGGGAAGCTTGGATCAAGATATGCAAAATAATTTAGCAGGCAGCGAGTCTTTAAACATGGCAAGTGATAAGCCGTTGATCACGTTCGCTCTGTTTGCTTACAACCAAGAGGCATTCATTCGTGAAGCGATCGAGGGCGCTTTTGCACAAGATTACCAACCATTAGAAATTATCTTGTCTGATGATGCCTCAACGGATGGCACATTCAGGATTATTGAGGAAATGGCCGCGTCTTATTTGGGGCCGCATACAGTCAAGATACTGCGAGGCGAAACCAATGCGGGCTTGATCAACCACATCAACAAAGTTGTCGAGCATGTAAGTTCAGATTTTATTGTCATGGCTGCCGGCGACGACATTTCACTGCCCTGGCGTGTGTCAAGCATTGCAGAGGTACTCCGCAGGGACAAAACTGTGACGGCAGTTTTCTCAGAATGCATTGAATTCTCTGGCGATTCGAAGCGATTGATGCCCCGTTGCCCAAAAGATTTTGTCGCTACACAAACTCCGCTGATCGAGATTTTAATGAATGCTGGTGGGGTTGGTATAGGCGCAACATACGCCTATCATAAAAAATGCTTTATCTGGCCCGATGTGTTACCTGGCAATATTTTCTCGGAAGATCGAATTCTTCCCTTGCGGGCCGCACTGTTCGGGCGCGTGTGCAAAATTGAAATTCCGTTATTGAATTATCGGAAGACCGAAGGCAGTCTGACCTCGGTATTGATTCAGTCGAAACGCTTGTCGCATCAAGACCAGGGGCATTGGTCGGAAATGAAAAATGCGCTGACAGGGGCGACGCGACCCGGTCTTGCTGGATTGGCCTACACGGTGCTCCTGAAGCGAGTTGTAGATATTCGAACGTTCGCGTTAAAGCTTGATGGGTTGGCCGAGCGTTCTGAGAGCGGGATTTTTCGGGCAGTCTCTTTTTTGATACTGCTTCCGCTACGCGCCATGAGGAAGTTTAGCGAAAGAAGAAAAATACATGTGGGTTGAATGGGTTTGTTGAAGTTGTCTCGGTTTTCGCCAACTGTGGTTCAAGCGCTCAACCATTAAAAAACTGAAAATCAAACCGTGTTGCTCAAGAGTCAAGGCGATTTTTCGCCCAGGGTTTCCATCATCATTCCTTGCTGGAACGCAGAGGCCTATGTGGCGGATGCCATCAGCAGTGCGTTGGCACAAAATTATGACAACAAGGAAGTCATCGTTATTGACGATGGCTCAACAGATCAAAGTCTTGCGATAATTAAGCAATTTTCTGATCGCATTGTCTGGTGTTCGAGAGCGAATCAAGGCTGCGGGAAAACAAGAAATCATGGAATACAAATTGCTACTGGAGAATTCATAAAATTTCTTGATGCGGACGATTTCCTGCTGCCGGGTTGTATATTCAGTCAGGTGAAGGCGCTCAGTGCTCTCATCGGCAATGAGTTCCCCGTTGGTCGAATGTATCGACTTGAAGATTCGATAGGTCTCATAGTGCCGCATGGCGAGCGCGATCATTCGGTCCGCAGAGGCGAGTCAATCACGGATTTGTTAATCGATGTCCCGGTGATCACTGCGCCACTTTACAGGCGTGATGTCTTGTTGAATGTTGGGGGATTTGATGAAACCCTCGCCATACGCGAGGATTTCGATTTGTTTGTGCGTGTGCTGATTGCTGGGGCGAACCCTGTGTTAACCTCGGAGCCAGTTGGTGTCTACCGGAATCACTTGTCGCAAGGCCGAGTCAGCCGTAATGTGGGTGAGGGTAAGGCGCTGAATCAGCTTCAAATGTATGAAAAGCTATTTGAGTTGCTGCGTGCATTGACCGACTCGCCTAGGCAGCACCTGTTGGCAGAAGGATTGGCCATTTCAGCCTGGGTCACTGGTCGAAATGTCCTGCGCCAAGGCTTCAAGGAGATCGCTCTTGGCTGCTTTGCTCTCGCCAAACGATTTTCACCGAAGAATCATGTTTCAGGCCGATATCCTTATCGGATCATTAATGCATTGTTTGGCCCGTTGTTCGCAGAACTGATTTTTGAAAAACTCAAGGACTTATCTTTTGCTAAGTGAACACGATATTCGTCGTCATGATAAATTCGTTTTTATGTTGTCTCCGGTATTATTTACGATAAACCGAGTGACATGAATAAGGTTGCCATTCTGCTTCCGCATTTACATGGTGGCGGAGCCGAGCGCGTCGCAGTCAATCTGGCCAATAGCTTGGCACAACGCGGCTTTGCGGTGGACATGGTCTTGCTGTCCGCAACGGGCGAATTCCTGGCTGGCTTGCAGCCCGGTATCCGTCTTGTGGACTTGAGCGTGAAACGCATGCGCTGGGCCTTGCCGGCGCTGGTGCGCTACCTGCAACAGGCCCGGCCAGCCGTGGTGTTGGCCAATATGTGGCCGCTGACTGTTGCAGCACTCTGGGCGCGCACGCTGGCCCGCGTGCCCACGCGCGTGGTGGTGGCGGAGCACACCACCTGGTCGCGTTCCGAGCTGCTGAGCCGCTGGTCGCTGGGCTGGCAGGTGCGCACCAGCATGCACCGCTTTTTTCCGGCAGCAGACGGCATCGTGGCCGTGTCTGAAGGCGCGGCGGACGATCTGGCCCGCTTTGCCCGGTTGGATCGCCGCGCCATCACGGTCATTTACAACCCCGTGGTGGGTGGTGAGCCCAAGCCCGCCGCCAAGGTGCCATTGGCGCCGTTGGGCTGGTGGTCTGGGCCGCACCGCAAGGTGCTGGCCGTGGGCATTCTCAAGCCCATCAAGGACTACGCCACGCTGCTTGCGGCTTTTGCGTGCCTGCGTGAGCAGGTGGATGCGCGGTTGCTGATTCTTGGCGAAGGGGTGTGCCGTGCGGCGCTGGAAACGCAGGCCCGGCAGTTGGGTATCGAGGGCAGTGTGTTCATGCCGGGATTTGTGAAAGATCCGTCGCCGTATTACCAGCAGGCAGACTTGCATGTGCTGTCGTCCACCGGGGAAGGTTTTGGCAACGTGATCGTTGAAGCCTTGGAGGCTGGAACGCCGGTGGTCAGCACCGATTGCCTGTCTGGCCCACGCGAGATCTTGGCGGATGGCCAGTTCGGCCGCTTGGTGCCGGTGGGCGATGTGCCGGCGTTGGCCACGGCCATGGCCGAGTCGCTGGCCTCTCCGCATGACCGTGCCGCGCTCAAGGCCCGCGCCCAAGACTTCACCATCGACAAGGCGGTGGACCAGTACTTGCAATTGCTCCTGCCCGGTTCGGCGGGCGAGGGCGCAGCGTGATGGCTGGTGTTCTCTACATCACCTACGACGGTTTGCTGGACCCGCTGGGTGCGAGCCAGATACTCCCTTATCTCAAGGGCATTGCCTCGGGCCAGAGGGGCGCCGTGGTGCTGAGTTTCGAGAAGAACGAACGCCAGGCGAAAGACGGCGCCGCGATGGCGGCGGCGCTGAAGCACCATGACATTCAGTGGAAGCCGCTTCGATTCACGGCGGGTAAAGGTGTTGCTGGCAAGGTCTGGGACCTGCTCAAGATGTATCTCTGGGGCTATCGTCTGGCGGTGCGGCATGGCGTTCGTGTCGTGCATACCCGTGGGCACCCGGCCGCCCAGATCGGGGTGTTCATCAAACGGCTCACCGGCGCCCAGTTGATCTTTGACTTTCGCGGCCTGTGGGTGGACGAACGTGTGGACAAAGGTGGTTGGGACCTGAAGCGCGCTCACCATCGCTGGCAATACAGGCATTTCAAGCGAACGGAACGCAAGCTGCTGGCCAGCGCCGACCAGCTGGTGGTGCTGACCGAAGCGGTGGTGCCCGAAGTTCGTCGGCTCGGCGCGGCGCCCTCGGCAGGCGTCACCGTCATACCCTGCTGTGCCGACTTCGAGCACTTTCCGCTGGCCAACAGTCAAAGCCGGTCTCAGGCCCGGGAGGACCTGGGCATTCCGCAGCACGCGCGAGTGCTCGGGTATCTGGGTTCGGTGGGGCGCATGTACATGCTGGACCGCTTGTTTCGCCTGTTTGAGCTGGCAGCCGCCGACAGCAACGACTCGCATTTGCTGGTCGTGACGCAAGACATCGCGGCATTGAACCAGTTGATGCGTGAATGGCTGCCTGCCGCCTTGCACGGGCGCGTGCATGTGCGCTCCGCCGGTCGGGCCCAGGTGCCAACCATCATTCCGGCCATGGATGTGCTGGTCAGCTTCATTCAGCCCTCGTATGCCCGCATGGCCGCATCGCCCACAAAGCTGGCGGAGTGCTTTGCGGCCGGCATCCCAGTGATCTGCAATGCCGGCGTGGGCGATGTGGCGGAGCAGGTTCGCTTACTGGGGGCGGGTCGCGTTGTCGACCCGAGCTCCGATGCAGAGCTGTCGGCAGCGGTGGCGGGCCTGGATGACATCGTCACGATGGGCGGTGGCCGTCTGCGGGATGCGGCCAGGAAGGTTTTGGGGCTTGAGGTGGCGGCGGTGCGTTACCAGGCCGTGTATGCAGGATTGCAGGATTGAATTGAGAAGACCATGTTGAATGTTGTGATTTTGAACGGTGGGCGTGGTGCCGCAGCCATCATCCCTGAGCTGCTGGACCGCCAGGGTTTGCATGTGACTTCGGTGGTCAATGCCTATGACGATGGCAAGTCCACGGGTGAGATCCGGCGTTTCTTTGGCATGTTGGGACCGTCCGACATTCGCAAGGTGCAAGAGCTGATGCTGCCAGCCGATGACCCGGACCATCAGGCAAATCTGCGGGTATTTCAGTACCGGTTTCCCCTTGGCTGCACGCGCGATGAGGTGTTGACCCACCTGCGATCATTTGCGGAAGGCTCCAGCGCTGACTTGATTGGCGCACGTTTCGGTAGCGCAAAAGTCGGTTCGGCATTGCGTGAATTCGTGCACGAGTTTCTGATGGCGCTGCACGCGATTGAGCAGGTCAACGGCGAGCAATTTTCTTTTGAAGATTGCTCGATCATGAACTGTATTTACGCCGGTGCATTCATGGCTTTCAATCGCAACATTGAGCAGGCCACACTGTTTATTGACCGCTTGTTCAAGCTGCGCGGCACCGTGTTGCCCACCAGTATTGAAGACAAGAAACTCGTTGCCCTGCGCGAAAATGGAGAAATGCTCTACAGCGAGGCGGAGATTGTCGAGTTGCGGTCCAATGTGCGCATCGACCGCATCTATCTGCTGGAAAAGCCACTTGACAAGGCGCGGTTCGATGCATTGAGCATTGAAGAAAAACGCTACTACCTTGAACGGCACCACTGCTATGTCGCCGTTTCGCCGGGGGTCCAGCTGGCGCTTCAGCAGGCCGACATTATCATTTATTCGGCTGGCACCCAGCATTCGTCCTTGTACCCGACCTATTTATCTGCCGGTCTGGCGCAGGCCATAGCGGACAACAAATCGGCCTACAAGGCGTTCGTCACGAATATTGGTGCCGACTACGAGACCCCGACCTACAACGCATCTGACTACATCCGCGGCGCACACCGTTATCTCAATCTGTCGGATGCGCGTGCTTATTCGATGGCTGAGTTGTTTGATGTGGTGCTGGTCAATCAGAGCCGATTGAAAGCCGACGAGACCTATGTGGATTACGACGAATCTGGCTTTGATGGTGTTGATGTGCGCCGGGTCATTGACTCGTTTGAATCGATCACCTCGCCCGGCAAGCACGACGGAGCCAAGGTGGTGCAAACCATTGTCGATCTCTATGAATGTGCCACGACGCGGATGCCCTGACGCAAGTGGTAGCTAAAACCGTTCATCAGGATGAAAAACATGGCCCCACAAAAGGTATCGATCATGATACCGACATTCAATCAGGCTCAGTACATTGTTCGTGCAATCAAGAGCGCGCAGGCGCAGTCGTATGCCGACATTGAAATTCTGATTTCCGATGACTGCTCGACCGATGAAACCCGAAAGGTCGTTGAAGATTACATGGTGTCATCCGGTGATCCGCGGATCATGTATTTCCGCAATGAAGACAATATCGGAATACTTCGCAACTACAGGAAAAACCTTTACGAAAACGCGACTGGCCATTGGGCCATCAATCTGGATGGGGATGATTTTTTTGTCGATCCAGAGTTTATATCAGGCGCTGTGGCGGCCGCTGCTGAAGATCCTTCGATTGTCTTGCTGTTTGGGAATTACTGTGAATACCATCAAAAGAATGGTCGAAGGGTGGACATCGTCAACCGCGATCATCCACAGGTCATGAGCGACCAAGCATTTTTCAGTGCCTATGCCTCGAACCAGATACTCTGGAACCACAATTCCATCATCTATCGCCGGAATGATGCAATTCGAGTCGGATTTTATTGGGATGACTTGATCCCCCGAAACGACTGGGAGTCTTTCCTGCGCCTGATTGTGGGCCGCAAGGTGGGTTATTTGAATCTGATTTCCGCTGCTTGGGTCCAGCACGATTCAAACGAAACGCGCAGGCTCGATCTTGGTAAATACCTGAACAACTACACCTTGATCAAGGGCGTTGCAGATTTTGCGTTGAAACGCGGCATGGGTGCCGAATTCATCACGAACTGGACGGGCACGATGATTGAGCGTTCAACAAAAAGCTCTTGTATTGGATATATTCGAAACAAGGATTTCCGAGGGATGTTTGGATTCCTGCGCCAGGCATACAAGGTCAGTCCCGCGCTTCCGCTCAAAATGGCAACAGATCCTGGACTTCTGGCGCGTTCGATGCTGGCATTGAACCCGAGTCTGTATAACGCTGCCAAGGTTGCATTTCGAAAAATAGCCCGCCGCTGAAAGCAGCAAACAATGAATCAGCTGACATCTCTGCTTGCCGGCAAGCACCTGTTGATATTCGACTTCGATGGTACCGTGGCGGACACAACACCGCTTCACGCCCAGGCTTTTGGGCAGGTGTTGTCACCATTGGGTATTGCCGTGAATTACCCGGCCATTGCAGGCATGAAGACGCTGGACGCGATGCGAAAGTGCCTCGCAGATGCCGGTCATGTGCGTTCTGACGAAGATTTGCGGGAGCTGGTGTCGGCCAAGCAGCAAGCCGTGCGCCAGATGATTTCAAAAGAGCTTTCGGCATTGCCGGGCGTGGTCGAGTTTCTGCATTGGGCGCGGCCACGTTACCGCCTGAGCATGGCCACCTCAGGATCGCGCGGGACGGTGGAACTGGCACTTGGAAAGCTGGGCTACCTGGGGTGGTTCGAGCCGCTGGTCTGCGCCGACGACGTGGTGCAGGCCAAGCCGGACCCGGAAGGCTTTCTCACCGTGCTCCAGATCACGGGAACGAAGGCGGCTGATGCCCTGGTCTTTGAAGACTCTACGGCGGGATTCGCAGCGGCGCGAGCCGCGGGTTTGTCGTTTGTGGATGCGCGCCAGAACCTCTGGCTGCAACTGGCCGGAACCGGGAGCGTGGTATGAGAATCCTTGCCGCGATCGTTACGCACAACCGCTGCGGGCTACTTGGCCGTTGCCTGGATCATCTGCAAACCCAACGGCGCTTGCCCGACGGCATCCTCGTGATCAACAACGCGAGTACGGACGGCACGGTGGAGATGCTGGATCAGCGAGGCACCCCGTATGTGACACAGGAAAACGTCGGTTCTGCGGGTGGCTGGCATCGGGGCATTCGGCATGCGCTGGAACACGGGTACGACGCCGTCTGGCTCATGGACGATGACGGATATTCCAATGCGGGTGCTTTGGCGACTTTGCAGGGCGCACTTACGGACGGCGTGGCCTGTGTATCGGCGGTGGTGGTGCGGGAAGACGATCCTTCGCGGTTCGTTTTTCCGTTTCCGGTGCTGGACGCAGCCGGGCTGCCTGTGCTGTGGGGTCGCCCGCGCAAGATGGCTACCTTGGCAGACTTGCGGGCCATTGCCCCAAGGGGAACATACCCGTTTGCACATTTCTTCAACGGGGCCCTGGTGTCGCTGGCGGCGGTGCGGCAGGTGGGCAATGTGGACCGGGGTTACTTCATGTTTGGCGATGAAGTGGACTATTTTTTCCGGCTTCGCAAGGCGGGGCGGGTCATGTCGGTGCTCGATGCGCTGCACTACCACCCAGACGTGAGTCAGCGGCCCTACACGGCCGCCAAGGTTTATTACTACCTGAAGAACACGTTGATCCTCAACGAGCGTTACTTCAACGCTGTGTGGTTGCGGCACACCATGGCTCTCGCTGCTGTGTTGGGGCGGACCGCCAGCCGAAATGGCATGGGCATGGTGCTTTCGCTGGTGGCTGGGTCCATGGCGCCGGCTTTTTATTCGGCGATTGCTCGTGGCCTGCAGGGTAAGGTCGGAAAGGACTTCAATGGCTGACATTCGCGCCTTGGTGGCGGCAGCGGGCCGCGGCAGCCGGTCCGGATTGCCGTACCCAAAAACCCTGTTCCCGATTCAGGATAAGCCCATCCTGATCCGCATCTCTGAACTGCTGGCACCTTACGACAAAAGCCCGACCGTCATCGTCAGCCCCGAGGGGGCGGGGCCGGTGCGGGAATGCCTCGACGCGGCCGGCGTCGAGGCGCATCTGGTGGAGCAGCCTGCGCCGCGCGGCATGGGCGATGCGGTGCTGCGGTTTGAGCAATCCCCGGCCTTCAAGTCGGCCGAAAATGTCTTGCTGGTCTGGGGGGACATCCCGTTCATTCAGCCCGAGACGGTTGCGGCCGTCGTCACGGCTCACGTGGCGCACGAGAACGATTTCACCTTTGCCACCCGGTTGGTCGATGCTGCGTACACCGTCGTTTCGCGGGATGCCGCCGGCGCTGTGACAGGGGTTGTCGAGACGCGTGAGTTGGGCATTGCCGAGCCGCAGGCTGGAGAGCGGGAAATAGGCCTTTTCCTTTTTCGCAAGCAAGTGGTTCTGGACGCATTGCGCGAAGAGCTGGACGGAAAAAGGGGCCGCGCCACGGGCGAGCACGGATTTCTCTACGTGATCGGGCATCTGGCGGCGCGCGGTTTGCGCGTTGAAGCACTACCGCTTGCAACCGAATCGGATCTGGTGTCGCTGAACAGCATGAAAGATGTTCATGGTTATCTCTGATCGTGAATCCGAGCTGCTCGTGGGGAGTGTGAACTGATGTGTGGACTTGCAGGTTTCCTGGCCACTGAAGTATCAGTAGGAGGTAGCTTTGAGGCTGTCGCTGCGCGCATGGCCGATGCCATTGCGCACCGCGGCCCGGACGACGCGGGCACCTGGGCCGATGCGCAGGCGGGCGTGGCGTTCGGGCATCGGCGCCTGAGCATCATCGACCTCTCGCCCGCCGGTCACCAGCCCATGGTGTCCCGTGGCGGGCGCTACGTGATCGCCTTCAATGGCGAGATTTACAACCACCTGGCGTTGCGGGGGGCGCTGGAGGGGGGGGTGGGAGCGGGGGCGGGGGCGGGGAGCCCTCACCCCTGCCCTCTCCCGCAAGCGGGAGAGGGGGCAAG
>Ga0208242_100441_pt1 | contig 27334 bp, 28 predicted proteins | sample SubbioAug_CSW13A_FD_184825 | JGI IMG/M metagenome (GOLD analysis project Ga0208242, IMG submission 184825) | Serpentinite rock and fluid subsurface biosphere microbial communities from McLaughlin Reserve, California, USA - CR12Aug_CSW13A (SPAdes) | ecosystem: Environmental > Terrestrial > Deep...
GAGGGGCATGGAGCGCCGCGAGGCGCACCTTTGTATCGTTTCGCTTCCGGCATCGCGTGCGAGGCGATGTGAGGTCCGGAAGCGCATCGCCTTGCGGCGCTCCATTGCGGCGATTTTGGGCGAGGGGACCGTACTTCCGGGTGCGGACGGGGGAGGTTACTCGACCCCTGATCCGGACGGCTTTCGCCGCCTTCGTCCGCTCCGCGTCCAGCCGGCGAACGGCAGAGCCACATAGTTGGCCCGGACGGTGACCCCAGCCTCCCGGACGCGTGTGTGCGAGACACGCGCGCAGGCGCCGCATCCTGCTCCGCTTCAAAGCGCCCTCGAGAAGCGCCCCTCACGAACAGGACGATGCGGACTATATTCCTAGATCGGGACATGTCAAGCGTTGCGTCCTCCTGAGGTGCGAGCCGCGTTTGCGGCAAGCCTCGAAGGATGCGTGGCAAACTGCGGATCGCGCTGCCATCATTCGAGGCTCGCAAGTGCTCGCACTTCAGGATGAGGTTTCAGAATGTGCCGTCATTGCGGGGAGCGAAGCGGCGAAGCAATCCAGTCTTTCGCGGCGACAAGTGCAGATGGATTGCTCCGCTGCGCTCGCAATGACGCACGTGATTGCCGAGATATTGCGCATCTCTCAACGCGTCGTCCCCCCGCAGGCGGGGACCCGTGCTCCCTGAGGACCGGGTGAGGCTATTCGTGCGAAACGCCCGGAATGATGAGCGGCCATGTCGCGTGATCGGCCGGGCGGGTTCCAATTGGAACCTCCACCCCCTGTCAGTGTTGTCTCGGTGGACGGCGGCGGATGTACCCGCCGTCCGGCGGACAGGCATGGAACGGGCGGTTCCAGGCCTTGCCACTGAAATCGTTGCCGTTTCGGGGAGGCGGGATTCCAAGTTCCAGAGCCATCCCGCCGCGGCTGCCTGCCATCGCCGGTTACGGCGTCCAATCGAAAGGTCGAGAGTGAAACCGGTGAAAAGGACGGCGGGATGTCAGTTTTGACAAACATCCAAATGTCCCCGGCCCAGGTCTCGCAGCAAGGAAGCTCTCCCGTTTCCGCCGCGCTCGCAAAGGGTGCCGTCGAGACCGATATTCCCGCGCGGCTGGACTCGCTGCCATGGGGCGGATTTCATACCCGCGTGATCGCGGCACTCGGCATCACATGGATACTCGACGGGCTCGAGGTCACTCTTGCCGGAGCATTGTCGGGTGCATTGAAAAGCAGCCCGGTTCTGAATTTCAGCAACACCGACATCGGTATTGCGACCAGCGCCTATCTTGCGGGCGCAGTGCTCGGTGCCATCGGCTTCGGCTGGCTGACCGATCGCATCGGGCGCAAGAAACTGTTCTTCGTCACGCTGGCGGTTTATCTCACGGCGACAGCGGCAACAGCCTTCTCGTGGAATCTTGCAAGCTTCGCGCTGTTTCGATTTATCACCGGCGCGGGGATCGGTGGCGAGTACACAGCGATCAATTCAACGATTCAGGAACTGGTGCCTGCGCGCTATCGCGGCCGTACCGATCTGATCGTCAACGGCAGCTTCTGGATCGGAGCTGCCATCGGCGCGGTGAGCGCGATCGTGCTGCTCGATCCGGCGGTGATTGATCCAGAGCTCGGATGGCGGCTGGCGTTTCTGACCGGCGCAGGCCTTGGTCTGGTCGTATTCGTGATGCGGTTATGGATTCCCGAAAGTCCGCGCTGGCTGATGATTCACGGTCAGCCGGAGCGGGCCCTGAAAATCGTCGCGGACATCGAACGTGCGGTATCCGGCGGCGGCAAACCGGATCATCCCTTGCCGAAGATCAGGCTGACGATGCGGACGCATACACCGCTGCGCGAAGTTGCCGACACCTTGTTCCATACCTATCGTAGCCGGTCGCTGGTCGGACTGTCCCTGATGGTGTCCCAGGCGTTCTTCTACAACGCGATTTTCTTCACCTATGCTTTGGTTTTGACAGATTTCTTCGCTATCCCGGCCGCGAATATCGGCTGGTACATTCTGCCGTTCGCCGCCGGAAACTTTCTCGGGCCGCTGTTTCTCGGATCGTTGTTCGATACATTGGGACGGCGCACCATGATCGCGCTGACCTACAGCGTGTCGGGCATTCTGCTTGCCGTGTCGGGCTACCTGTTCTCGATCGGCGTACTCAGTGCGCAAACCCAGACGATCGCCTGGATGGTGATCTTCTTCTTTGCGTCGCCGGCGGCCAGCGCCGCGTATCTGACCGTGAGCGAAACCTTTCCGCTCGAGGTCCGCGCTCTGGCCATCGCGCTGTTCTATGCGATCGGCACCGGCATCGGAGGCGTCGCGGGACCGGCGCTGTTTGGAGTTCTGATCGATACCGGCTCGCGCGGCAGCGTGTTCGCCGGCTATTTGCTCGGATCGGTTCTGATGGTCGCCGCTGCGCTCATCGCGTGGCGCTACTGCATCGATGCCGAGCGCAAATCACTTGAGGAGGTTGCGCGGCCGCTCGCCGCGCAGGGTAAATGATGGATCATCGCGTGGTTGAAAAAACTCCGGCAAAGAGTGCGGGCGAGGCGTTGGCTGCGCCGGCGGGTATTGTGCCGGATCTTGACCAGACGGCGCTGCTGCTCGATATCGACGGCACCTTGCTGGAACTGGCGCCGACGCCGCGCGATGTCGTGGTGCCGCCAAATCTCGGAAGCACACTTCAGGCGCTGCACGATCGCCTGGATGGCGCGCTGGCGCTGGTCAGCGGACGCTCGCTGACCGACATCGATGTCATCTTTGCGCCGTTGCAGTTTCCGGCAGTTGGCGGTCACGGCGCGGAGATGCGGCTTTCGGTCGAGAACGAGGCGGTGGCGTCGCACGCGCCGCCCATGGATAACGATCTGAAGCGCCGCTTCATTGCGATCTCGCATCTCAGCCCCGGCATCCTGTACGAAGACAAGGGCTATTCGATCGCGCTGCATTACCGGCTGGCGCCGCAGTTCGAGCGCACGATCTATGAAGCCGTCTCCGCGATCCGGGCCGATCTTCCGCAGGCGCCGATCGAGGTGCTGCCCGGAAAGTTCGTGTGCGAGATCAAGCCCGCGGGCTTCACCAAGGCGACCGGCGTTCGGGAGCTGATGAATCATGCGCCATTCTCCGGCCGCAATCCCATCTTCATCGGTGATGACGTCACCGACGAGTCCGTGTTCGCCATCATGCCTGCATTCCGCGGCGTATCGTTCTCGGTCGGCCGCCGCGCTCACGGTGTCGATGGACAGTTCAGGGCTCCGAAGGACGTTCGCGCATGGTTGACACAATTGATCGATGACGAGGCGATGGCGGCGCAATGAATATTCCCAAGGCAATGACGACGTCCCAGGTTGAAGCGGGTACGAAAATCGACCATGGCCTCGATCTGGCGATCATCGGCAACTGCAAGACCGCAGCGCTGGTCGATCCGACATCGCGGCTGGTGTGGTGGTGCTTCCCGCGATTCGACGCGGACCCGGTATTTTCCCGCTTGCTTGCAGGCGACGAGGAAAAAGGTTTCAGCGATGTCGTGCTGGACGGCATGGTGGATTACAAATCCGACTATGTTCGCAATACGGCGCTGGTCGAAACCATTCTGACGGACGCCAAAGGCAATGCGGTCCGCATCACGGATTTTGCGCCGCGCTTCCGGCAGTACGGCCGCATGTTTCGGCCGCCGCAGTTGTTCCGCATCATCGAGCCGATTGCCGGATTGCCGCGCGTTACAATCCGCGTCCGGCCCACTCATTCCTACGGCAAGCCGCTGAAGCGAAGCTCGCTCGGCAGCAATCACATCCGCTACGTCGAGGAAGAGTCCACGGTCCGCGTCACCACCGATGCGCCGATCGCCATGATCGAGCATGAAACGCCGTTCGTGCTGACGCGGCCGGTGCACATGGTGTTCGGTCATGACGAGCCCTATCCCGGCGATCTTGCTGCGACCGCAACGTCCTTTGCCGAACAGACCAGAGCCTATTGGCTGCACTGGGTGCGACGGCTCTATATCTCCTACGACTATCAGGAAGCGATCATTCGCGCCGCGATTACGCTGAAGCTGTCGAACTTCGAAGAGACCGGCGGAATCATTGCCGCGCACACCGCGTCGATACCGGAAGCACCCGGTTCGGGCCGCACCTGGGACTATCGGTTCTGCTGGCTGCGTGACGCTTACTTCGTGGTGAAGGCGCTGAATCGCGTCGGCGCGACGCAGACGATGGAAGACTTCATCGGCTTCACGCTGTCGATCGCGGCCAATGCGGACGGGCCGCTGAAGCCGGTTTACAGCGTGGTGCCGAACCTGCCGCTCGACGAATGGATCGCGACCAATCTCAAAGGGTACCGTGGTGACGGTCCGGTGCGCATCGGCAACGCAGCCGTCGAACAGAGCCAGCACGACACCTATGGCAGCGTGATCCTCGCCGCCCTGCCGCTGTTCTTCGACCGCCGTCTGCCGACGCCGGGTGGCGAGAAGCTGTTTCGTCTGCTCGAGGATCTCGGAGAGAAGGCCGCAAGCGTCGCGCTGAAGCCTGACGCCGGCATCTGGGAATATCGCGGCCGTCAGCGCGTCCACACGCACTCTGCCGCGATGTGCTGGGCGGGCGTGAACCGCCTCGCCTCCATCGCGACCCGCCTCGGCCTGCATGATCGCGCGGCGTACTGGAACTCGGTCGCAGATCCGATTCACAAGGAACTGCTCGACAAGGCTTGGAATCCGAAGCGTGAAGCGTTCACAGCGGCTTTCGGGTCGGATGATCTCGATGCCAGCGTTTTGCTGCTGCCGGATCTCGGTGTCTGTGAGGTCGACGATCCGCGTTTCATCAAGACGGTTGCGGCGATGGAGCGGGAGCTTCTGCGGGAAAAGCACATGATGCGCTATGCGGCGGAAGACGATTTCGGATTGCCGGCGACGGCGTTTCTGATCTGCCGGTTCTGGCTGATCGATGCGTGGTGGCAGCAGGGACGGCGTGAGGAAGCGCGCGAGGCATTCGTCGATGCACTGTCGCATCGCAATCGCTATGGTTTGTTATCGGAAGACATTGATCCGAAAACCGGCGCGCTGTTCGGAAATTTTCCGCAGACCTATTCGATGGCGGGCTTGATTCTCACTGGCATGAAGCTGTCGCGGAACTGGGAAGATCGCTATTGGCGCAGTTAGCGACATCACGATGCGCGCGATTGAATCGGATTCCGTTTTCATAACGGGAGTCTGAAATATGCGAAGGTATTTTGCATAGATGCGCGTTGCGCGATTCCGAATGTGTCAAGACTAGGCAAATCGTTTTTAATCGGTCACCCTTCACACAATGGAACTCGGTTCCATCTCACGCCACCGAAATTCGACGTCAATCAGTCTGAAGGATGGCGAGGAACCATATTGATGAACAGGCGTTATTTTTGCGTTTGCAGAACTAGGGAGGGCACCCTGTGGATCTCGTCGTCGTCTCCAATCGGGTCGCACGCGCAAAAGCAAATGAGCCAATGACCGGTGGACTGGCAGCAGCGTTGCTGCCTGTGGTGGAAAAGTCAGGTGCAATCTGGGTCGGTTCGTCCGGCCGCGTTCGTGATAATCTATCCAAGGATTCTTTCGCTGAAATCGAATCGCTCGGCGCAGGCGCGCTGGCGCTGCTCGATCTTCCTGCGGCGCATTACGGCGGCTATTATGAGGGCTTCGCGAATTCGGCATTATGGCCCGCGCTGCATTCGCGCAACGATCTGATCCGCGTTTCTCAGGACGACTATCAGTCTTATCGTGAAGTGAACGCTTTCATGGCGCGCGCACTGATGCGCTTTAACAAGCCGACTTCGGCGTTCTGGGTTCAGGACTATCATTTTCTCACGCTGGGCGCGGAAATGCGCGAGCTGGGTGTTCGTAATCCTCTGGGCTTTTTTCTTCACACGCCCTGGCCTTCGCGCCGCGTGATCGCCGGCGTGCCGCATCATCGCGATCTGGTCGAAGCGATGCTTGCTTATGATCTGATCGGCTTCCAGACCGATGACGACTGCGAGAACTTCGCCGCCTATCTGCGGGCGGAGATTGGTCTTGATGTCGATGACGGCATCGTCACGTCGCGGTTTGGCTCCTCGCGTCTCGCGGTGTTTCCGATTGGAATCGATGTCGATGGATTTGCAGCGCAGGCCCAGCGCGCAGCGTCGCATCCGGATGTGTCTCGGCTGCGAAAGAGCCTGCATGGCGAGCGCCTCGCGATCGGTGTGGATCGCGTTGATTATTCCAAAGGATTGGTCAATCGCATCAGCGCATTCGATCGCCTGTTCGAAATCCAGCCTTCGCTGAAACGATCGGTTTCGTTATTGCAGATCGCGACCCCGTCGCGCGGCGGCATCGAGGCCTACAGCAACTTGCAGGACGAATTGTCGAAACAGGTGACGGACGTCAATGGCCGCCACGGCGAAGTCGACTGGACGCCGATCCGTTATCTGAACAAGGGCTTCAGCCAGACCGTACTTGCCGGATTCTATCGTGCCGCGCAGGTCGGCGTGGTGACGCCGCTGCATGACGGCATGAATCTGGTCGCCAAGGAATATGTTGCGGCTCAAAACCCGATCGATCCCGGCGTTCTCGTGCTGTCCAAATTCGCCGGCGCCGCGAACGAGCTCGACACCGCGCTGCTGGTCAATCCTCACGATATCGACGGCATGGCACGAACCATTGCTGTTGCATTGTCGATGCCCGCGACCGAGCGCCGGATGCGTTGGGAAGCGATGATGGCCAAGCTGCGTGCGGGCACCATCCATCGCTGGTTCTCGGACTTTATCGAGGCGCTGGAAAACGCGCATACGGGGGCGGGACCGAGCATCTTGCCGTCGGTCGTGCGGCCGATACGGCTGGCCGAGGCCTGCCCTGTGAGGGGCGGGCGGCTGCGCGAATCATCGCATTTCCAGCCCCGGCCGATGGTCAATTAGCCCCAGAACTTCAATTATTTACGGAATTTTTCCGGTCAGTGCCCGTGCTCTCTTGCAAAACGGCGCGTGCCCCTTCATGACAGGCGCGTGGAGAGGTGGCCGAGTGGTTGAAGGCGCACGCCTGGAAAGTGTGTATACGGGAAACCGTATCGCGGGTTCGAATCCCGCTCTCTCCGCCAGGAATTCCGGCCAACAATATGGAAAACATTAGGAATTCTGTTGGCAGCGGTTGAGCTGTTCTTCAAAAGTATCCGGCCCTGTATGGCAGCCGGTGCCAGAAACTTTCTCCAAGGATCGCTTGTTCCAGGCTCTCTTTTCTGGCGGGGGTTTCTCTCGAATGTTTTCAATCCGAATCGATTCTGTTCCTTTTATCGGTCGTGCCAGGCTTCATCGATCCGGCCAGCACGCGATCCGTCGCTCTTCAATTGTCAATGCTCGGCACGGCCGCGGTTGTTGTCGCCTCGATTGTACATTCGACGATCGTGATCGCGGCGGATCAATCGGGCCGATGGATCGCCGATAACCGTATACGCAGCATTATCCGGCGAACGCTTTCGGCGATACTGGGGCTGATGGCGCTCTGGCTGGCTTGGGGAGCTCTCACTCGCTAGACCGAAGCTCTTGTCCGCAACGGGTTTGACGACGAACGTCAGCGCCCGAAGCTCACGCCGATCCGGTTTCCCCGCCGCCAGACGACATGGCAGGGACGCCGCCGGTGCTCCATTTCAAGGACCAGAACAAACGCGTCCGGCAGGATCGACGACTGCCTGATGCTGAGCGCGGCGCCGGTGGCCGAAAGATTGTGAACCGTGCAGGTGAGCGGGCGGCGGTTACCGACAATGATCGATCCCGCCTTGTGAATCTTGCGTCTGACCGCAACGCGTATCTTTTTCATTCAAGTGGGGCTTGCGATCGGCAAGTCCATCAGTGTCGGGTTACATATCGATGCTGTGCAGCTTGCGGCGATTGCGCAGGATAATCTGGCGCGCGCCGGAAAAATCGAGCACGCCTTCGCTGTGAAGTTGTGACAGCGCCCGAGATACCGTCTCCAGGGTCAGGCCCAGATAATCGGCGATGTCCCTCCGGCACATCGGAAGAGCCATCGTGCCGGTGGCCGCCAGGCGATGGTCCATTTCGAGAAGAAAAGTCGCAACGCGCTCAAGGGCCGTCTTTCTGCCGAGCAGAAGCATATGATCCTCGGCGTGGCGCAGGTCGCTTGCCGTCATGGTCCAGAGATTGCGGGCGACGTGAACGTCGGTGGCTGCCGCCTGTTCAAGGCCGCGGCGTTTGACGAGGCGCACCGTCGTATCGACAATGGCCTCTGCGGTCAGGCGATGGACGCTGCCGGCCACCAGCCCGAAAACGTCGCCCGGAAGGTGAAAGGCCCCAATTTGACGCCGGCCGTCGGAAAGCAGTTTGTAGCTGCGAACAGCCCCGCGGACGACCTGATAAACGTAATCCGCCGGCTCGTCTTCTCCGTAGATTTCCGCGTCACGCCCGTAGAAGAATTCAGTCGCAACGAGGTTGGCGTGACCGGCGACAAGGCCGAACTGATCGGTGGCCGGCCCCCCGCCGATGACCGCTTGGCTATTGACGATTGCATTGGTGGTGGACTGGGTGAGCATGACCATCTCCTTCGGCGGCAGATGGCTATTTCTACAGGGAACAATGCGCCGCAGGATATTTCGCTCGATATCTTAAGGGCTGCACCCTAAGTAGTTTACCGGAGGCCGGTATGGCGGTTTCGCTGGACCGCAGCACGAATCTGGGAGGCCAGATTCTCCTCTGCATCCGGTTTGAGAAGAACCACATCAATTCCGGCGACTGTGGCTTTCGCCCAGATATTCTGGTCCGGATACCCTGTGATCAGAATAATCGGAGCAGGCACCTTGCGGTCCCGCAGGTGGTTGGCGATGGTGATTCCGGTCATGTTGGGCATCTTGAAATCGATAACAAAGCAGTCGAACTCCTCGGTGGCCGCGGCGTCCAGCATCGCCGCGCCGCTTCTGAAGGTCCGGACATCGAAGCCTTCCGTTTCAAGAAGAAATCGAAGCGAACTGAGGACGTCGAGGTCGTCGTCGACCACGCAAATCCTGGATTTTGTAAGAGATGAGGCCATCGTGAAGGGCCCTGACAAGTACGAGTGGCGCATACTCCAGCATAGCGATGCGCCGCTGGACCGCCTTGACCTGCCTCAATCCTTCAGAATCCCGCCACGCATCGCCAGCCGGACCAGTTCGGAGATGCTGCTGGCTTGCATCTTCGTCATGACGTTTGCCCGATAGACCTCGATGGTCCGGGGACTGATGTTGTAATCGCGGGCAATCAGCTTGTTGGAGAGCCCCGCGACAAGTCCATCCATCACCTGTCTCTCCCGCGGACTGAGCGAGGCAATTCGCGATGCGATATCCGCACTGATCGATTCGGTCTTCGATTGACTGGCCGCGTGGCTCAGGGCCGTGCTGATCATGATGACAAGCCGCTCGTCCTCAAACGGCTTTTCAAGAAAATCAATCGCACCGAGTTTTATTGCTTCCACGGCGAGGGGAATATCTCCGTGTCCCGTCATGATGACGATGGGCAGCGTCTTCGGCTCCTTCTTGAGTTGCCGCAGCAGGTCGATCCCGTCCATGCCGGGCATCCGCACGTCGGAAACTACGCAGCCGAACGCCAGGCTGGGCATGGTTTCAAGAAATTTTAGCGCGCTATCGAAAAGCGTCACATTGAAGCCCGCCGAGCCCAGCAGAAAATCGAGAGAATCCCGCATCGCAGGATCATCGTCGATGACATACACGTTCCCTTTATGCGGCATTATTCCAGACTCTCGTTCGATGCGGCGGCCGGCAGCGTGAAGCGGAATGTGGCGCCGCCTGATGGGTTGCTTTCAACGGACATGCGTCCGCCATGTGCCTCTACGATTGTCCGGCTGATCGAAAGTCCCACACCCATTCCCGTTTCCTTGGTCGTAAAGAACGTCTGAAACAGCTTTGTCCGCACGTCGTCACTGAATCCGTGTCCCGTGTCGGAGACCTCGACCTCGATCATGTCTTCCGCAGCCCTGGCATTTGCCACCACCAGTTCTCGGCGGGCGGTGTCGGCCATCGCTTCAAGCGCGTTTCGAAATAGATTGACCAGAACCTGCTGAATCTGGACTCGATCGACCAGCACCAGATCGCAGTCGGGATCCAGATTGAAGCGCAGCAGGATACCTTGTTCCCTCGCGCCCGTCAGGCCCAGCGCCCCGGCTTCTTCAATGAGTTTCGAAAGACTTTCGACGCGCTTTTCTGATTCCCCGCGCGCCACGAAATCGCGAAGCCGCCGGATGATCTGTCCTGCACGAAGCGCCTGTTCCGCTGCGCGATCCATCGCGCTGGCGATTTTCGCGGCGTTCGGGTCTTCACTCGAGGCCAGCAAGCGGCGAGAGCCCTTCATGTAGTTGCTGATAGCCGCCAGCGGCTGGTTCAGTTCGTGCGCGAGCGCGGATGCCATCTCTCCCATCGCGCTCAGGCGCGAGACGTGAGCGATTTCGGATTGAAGTTCCTGAAGCCGCGCCTGCGTTTGCTGATATTCGGTCAGGTCACGGACGAATCCAGTAAAGTAAGGTTGTCCGCTGGATTCCATTTCGCCGATGGAGAGATGCATCGGAAACGTTGTTCCGTCCTTGCGCTGGCCGGTTACGATTCGGCCGATCCCGATGATATGCCGCTCGCCCGTTGACTGGTAGCGTGCAAGGTATCCGTCGTGACGCCGTCTGTCAGGATTGGGCATCAGCACACTGACGTTCTGGCCGATAGCCTCCTGTTCGGTGTAACCAAACTGCCTTTCGGCGGCGCTGCTGAAAAACTGCATGATGCCGCGGCCGTCAATGACGATCATGGCATCGGGAATCGTCTCGAGGATGGACCGAAGGTGACCTTCTCGCGTCCTCAATGCCTCCTCAACCTGCTTTTGATCGTCGATATCGAGAATGATTCCACTCAGATGGCGAGGTGTGCCGTCATGGCTTCTGACAACGCTGCCGCGGGTGCGAACCCAGTGACTACGATCGCGAGTTCCGCGCACCCGATACTGAATATCCAGGTTGCATCCGGTTTCGACAGATTGCTTCACGGCGAGTTCGGCGCGCTCGCGGTCCTGAGGTTCAAGCAGCGAGAGAAAAAACTCGTAGCTCACAGGTTGGTCGTCTGAAACGCCGAGCAGGCCTCGTGCAGCAGCGGACCAGATCAATTTGCGGGTTGAAAGATCGAGATCCCAAGTGCCGATACCGGACCCGTCGATACCCAGCCACAAATGTTCATCACGAAAGGGCCCCTCGGACGGTGCCTCATCGGTTCTGGTCAAGATCCGTCGCCTCTAGATCCCGGGCCGGGTCTCATGCCTCAAGAAAGGAAATCGCGGCAAGAACCCATTAACCGAGTATTGGCCCAGTTGGAGACATTGCTCAAGTCCGAACCCAGGTTCTGCGGACTGGAAGGGCCGAAAAATAGCTCGCAGGGCGCTTTTTTATGGCCCGCGAGAGCTGTGTCTAGGCGATTGACTTGGTCGGGGCTTCGCCGCGAAGCGCGGCCAAAACGAGACCGGTCGAAGCTTCAAAAATTTCGTGGCCGTGCAAAAAGAGATGTTCATAGCTCCGATGAAGGCGGTCCATCTGCTCATGGCCGCAGTCTCGAAATGCGGCAGTCAGCTCTTTGACTGAATGCGCCTGAGCGATCTTTGAGATGAATTCCTGCGTAATGCTTACGCCTGAACGGGCCTGCTCCAGCGCGTCCTGATTGGCCTGTATGATCTCATAGATAATCAGTTTCTGTGCGTCGAGAGCGAGCTTTGTACCTCTGTTGGCAATCTCCGTTAGCTGTGACGACACATCATCCTCATGCTGAGTAGTCGCGTCATGGCAGATATTCTGCATAATTGTTCTCTCGCGTTAGTATGTGTTCTTATCCGGATGCCCCGATGTCAGCGATGATCAGGCCGCGCTGGGTTCACTGCTGACAAGGGCCGTCGCCGGAAAGGGTGGCTGTCCGCCCCCGGCCTGTGTTTGGTCGACAAGCAATTCGGCATCTCTGACGGCCGCGACCATGAGCCGGACGGCCAGAACATTGAGTTCAATAGCGACCTCCTCGTGGGTGCATTTCAAGGCAAGTTGCGCGCAACGCCGTGAACACTCGAGAGCAATGTCTGAAATATGCATGCGGTTTCTCCCAATGGAGAAACGCTAACTCGCGTCATGGTAGTCCGTGTTGATTTCGATCAACCGAACGGCAGAGGTGGGACCCGGCTGCCTGTCCGGCCTGATCCATCTTGTAGAGAGCCGTCGGATCGCTTGCCATTGATCCTGATCAAATCACGCCCTCCGGATTTGCGGTCAAAGGGTTTGACGGCGGCGCAAGCTGCCTTTGATCGTTCATTGTCGTTGCAAAATTCCGGAATGCTTCTTTGTACAAATTTCTTGAGGAAACGGCTGCCGATTGCATGACGCGCTCCGTGAAGACGGTGACGCGGGACCTGACCATGCGAGCGTTATTGCTGCTGTTCGAGCGCGATGACTTCAATGCCTATCCGGTTGTCGAGGGCGCCCACGCTGTCGGGCTGGTGACCAAGCTGGATTTTCTGAAGTGCTTTGCATTTACGCCGGCGCAAATAGTGCCGCATTACGACGATCTCATGAGCACAGTCGTTGCCGATGTCATGAAGCCAACGTTCATCTATGTTGGCGCGGAAACAAAGCTCACGCGAGTTTTGCAGCTCATGGTCGAACATCGCGTCAGAAGCATCCCCGTGATCGATGCGGAGAGGCTGATCGGCATCGTTTCCCGAGAGGATGTCATGAAATCGTTAAAGCGGTGCACCGGCGCAGACGGCTAAACTGTCAGTTGGCTAGAGCGGAACAACCGATACAACGCGATAGGTATGAGTGTGGCCTTCGTCCGTGATGGAGACGTACTCTCCCGGAACGAACTTTTCATCCGCGAAATGATACCCCGCCTCATCGTCGTGGTTGCCGGAGATATCGTAGTGGAATGCCCAGTGGCCGCCGGCGCGGTGAACGAGATGGCCGAGATCATCAGGCTTTCCCGGTCGAAACCGCGCGACCCGGCAGGCTTCGCGATGCTGGCGCCACATCCTTGGATCGAGCCGACCCGAGGAATCCAATGGTCCGACAAGCACGTAAGCTATTCCCGAATCGCCAAAGGGGTGCTCCGCCTCCCGCGCGAGTTCGAGCCTGATCTGGCGAAAGCTCGATGGCAGGCTTGCGTTCAAAATTCGCCGGGGCTTTGCTTGGCTCATGTCGTAAGTCTTTCCGTCTGCTGTCCCAAGAGTTTACTCGCGATGGACGAGGAGAGCCGGCAAATGACTATTCCAGGCTCTTCATGAAGGCGAGAAGGTCGTTGATATGGTCTGGATCGAGCTGAAAGGCGGGCATGGTCGGGTGACCGGTGTAAATCCCCTCCGCAAAAGCCTCTGCCAGCGTCTCGATCTTGTAGCGCCGGTGAAGATCGCGGAATGGAGGAGCAATCTTCAACGGACTTGGACTGAACCGATCGATGGCGTGACACCGCGCGCAGTATGTCTTCGCGAAAACGAACCCACGCTGTTCGCCGGGGGACGCTGCTTCGGCCGGTGCCGCTAAAATGATGGCCATCGCGAGGCAGCCGTAAAGATATCGCATCGTCGATGTTTCGGTGTGAGGCGCGGGTTTGCATATCGATCCTGCGGGAATCCTCCCTTCTCGCATTGATTTGCATCAATCCGTCACCGTCAAAGTCGTTATGGTTGCTTTTGCGGGCCGCTTGGCGGCCTGGCGGAATTTGTTGCGAAGGCGAGATTTACTGATGTGTGATCGCGTATCTCCAAGCCGTCTGGACAGCGATCTTGCAGGCTGCCTCCTGTGTGCCATCCGTTCGCTCAGCATCTGCGGTGCGCTCGATGAAACAGAGCTCCGAGAGCTGGCAAGGCTGTCACAGCGCGTGCGGTTGAGTTCCCGGACGCCGCTGTTCTCGGAGGGCGATCATTCAGATGCGGCTTACAATGTGTCGGAAGGAACGGTGCGTCTGTCCAAGTTGTTACCCGACGGCAGGCGTCAAATTGTTGGATTCGCGCTCCCGGGCGATTTCATCGGAGTTGCGCCGGATGGTTGTTACGGCTTCTCGGCGGATGCGATCGGGCCGGTCATGGTCTGTCGGTTCATGAAAGAGCCTTTTGCCCGCTTCGTGGAGAGCAACCCGCGCATCTTGCAGCGGATGAATGATTTTGCGCGGCAAGAGCTTATATTGGCGCAGGACCACATGGTCTCGCTTGGACGGCGATCTGCCGAGGAAAAAGTCGCAGCCTTTCTCATTGGCTGGCGAAACAGGCTGCAGAGGATCGGCCGCGCGGCCAAGACGGTCTACCTGCCCATGAGCAGGCAGGATATTGCGGACTATCTTGGTCTGACCGTCGAAACGGTCAGTCGGACCCTGACCAAGCTGGAGCGCGACGGTGTCATCGTCATCGTTCCCGGAGGTATTCGCCTGATAGATACAAGCCGGGCCGAAGCACTGGCTGCCGCCTGATCCCTCGCTATCCCGGTTTTGCCACGGGGTTGTAGATTCCGCCGATGGCCTGTGCGGATTTGATCCGCATCAAAGACCCCCTCGATCCGATGCTGCACGCTGCGCCCAGCCAAAATGGGAGAGCGGTTATGCCCACCAATGCAATAATTCTGTCGGCGATCATTCTGGTGATGTTCGTGGCGTTCGGTGCCGTCCTGATGTGGGCGGACTTTCAGACCAGACCCCATCGTCTGAAGAACGATGTCGCAAAGCCCCGGCGAAGGGCGTTCTGAACCGGCCGGTTATGAAAATTTGCAGCGGCTCTGCGATGTCGCGGCCCGCGGAAGAATTTCATCAGATGCAGGAGGTCTCGATGGAGCGGCGACCCGGACGTCTCGAAACTGTCCCCATGATTGGTCATATCGTCTCATGGGCGAAGAAATTCTCGCGGCAATTCAGCCGATCCAACGAATTGCAGGAGCTTGAGCCCGATGAGATCAGAAGGATTGCCAGAGACTTCGGTGTATCCGTTTCCGATCTTTTAACGCTGGCGAAGAGCGATGTTCACGTTCAAGAGCTGCTGACGCAGCGGCTCGCCGAAATGGGGTTGTCCGAAAAGCTCCTGCAAGACAAGCATCCCAGGGAGTTCGGCGATCTCTATCGTGTTTGCGCCAGTTGCGCCTCGACGAAGCGATGCACGAACGATTTCTTGCAGCACAAGTCCGGTCACTCAGAGTACTGCCCTAATACCGAGACTCTGGAAGCTCTTCGGGCAATAGGCGACGCGAACGCCGCGCCGCGCGTGGCCGGCGGCAAGAACTAGCCCGGTCAAACAAGAATGCGTGGGTTGATCTCGATCAAATCTCTCGCCGCAAAGTCATGATTGATGATGCGGACAAAGCACCGAGAAATTCAATCATGAACCGGCCAAAAGAGATCAAGTGGATGACCCTTGGAGAAGGCAGCCTTGCTGCCTTTTTTGCGGTGTCCGCGTTCGTCTGTCTGCTCGCAGCGGCGAAAGCCGAAGATGCGGCATTTGCATTTCATGCCAACGTGAGTATGGCGGCGAGTCTGATCGCCACATTCGCGATTCTCAATCGCTACTTCGACAGACCGGCGTCTCTGCCACCGCAGGAGATCGGCGGCCGGCCGAATTACAATCTTGGACCGATCAAGTTCGCGTCGGTCATGGCGGTGTTCTGGGGCATCGCCGGATTCGCCGTCGGACTGCTCATCGCCTCGCAACTAGCCTGGCCGGCATTGAACTTTGATCTGCCCTGGACAACCTTCGGACGGCTCAGGCCGTTGCATACTTCGGCGGTCATCTTCGCCTTTGGCGGTAATGTTCTGATCGCGACGTCTTTCTATGTGGTTCAGAAAACGTGCCGTGTGCGGCTTGCGGGAGATCTCGCTCCCTGGTGCGTCGTGCTCGGATACAATTTCTTCATTCTGATCGCCGGCACCGGTTATCTGCTCGGGGTGACCCAGTCGAAGGAGTATGCCGAGCCTGAATGGTACGCCGACCTTCTGTTGACGGTCGTGTGGGTGACTTACCTACTGGTATTTGTCGCGACGCTGATCAAGCGCAAGGAGCCGCACATCTTCGTCGCGAACTGGTTCTATCTCGCATTCATCGTCACGATCGCCGTGCTTCATCTCGGCAACAATCCCGGTGTGCCGGTATCGTTGTTCGGTTCGAAGTCGTACATCGCATGGGGCGGCGTACAGGATGCAATGTTTCAGTGGTGGTACGGCCACAACGCGGTCGGGTTCTTCCTGACCGCTGGCTTCCTCGCCATCATGTACTATTTCATTCCGAAGCGCGCGGAGCGGCCGGTCTACTCCTACCGCCTTTCGATCATCCACTTCTGGGCGATCATTTTCCTCTATATCTGGGCCGGCCCGCATCACCTGCATTACACGGCATTGCCGGATTGGGCGCAGACGCTCGGCATGACGTTCTCCATCATGCTGTGGATGCCGTCGTGGGGCGGCATGATCAACGGTCTGATGACCCTGTCCGGCGCCTGGGACAAGCTGCGAACGGATCCCGTTCTGCGAATGCTGGTGGTTTCCGTTGCCTTCTACGGCATGGCCACGTTTGAGGGGCCGCTGATGTCGGTCAAGGTCGTGAATTCGCTCAGCCACTACACAGACTGGACCATCGGCCACGTTCATTCCGGCGCGCTCGGCTGGGTCGGGTTCGTTTCGTTCGGCGCGCTTTACTGCCTCGTGCCATGGCTGTGGAATCGCAAGGGACTTTACAGCCTTAAACTCGTCAACTGGCACTTCTGGATCGCGACGATCGGCATCGTCTTGTACATCTCCGCGATGTGGGTGTCGGGCATTCTTCAGGGTCTGATGTGGCGCGCCTATACGTCGCTCGGTTTCCTTGAATATTCCTTCATCGAAACCGTCGAGGCGATGCACCCGTTCTACATCATCCGGGCTGCGGGCGGCGCCCTGTTCCTGATCGGGTCGCTGATCATGGCCTACAATCTCTGGATGACGGTGCGTGTTGGCGAGGCTTCGGAAACCGCACCTACGCCCGCTCTTCAGTTTGCAGAGTGAGGAGCGAGCGCATGTCACTCTGGAAACGTCATCAGATCTTCGAGAAGAATTCGGTCGTTCTCATCATAGGCATTCTGGCGGTTATCGCGATCGGCGGTCTTGTTGAGATAACGCCGTTGTTCTACCTGAAAAGCACGATCGAGAAGGTCGAAGGCATGCGGCCCTACACACCTCTCGAACTGGCCGGGCGCAATATCTATGTCCGCGAAGGCTGTTATCTCTGCCACTCGCAGATGATCCGGCCGCTGCGCGATGAAGTCGAACGCTACGGGCATTATTCGCTCGCGGCCGAGAGCATGTACGATCATCCGTTTCAGTGGGGCTCCAAGCGGACTGGTCCGGATCTCGCGCGCGTCGGTGCAAAGTACTCCGATGAGTGGCACGTCACGCATCTGGTGAATCCGCGCGCCATCGTGCCGCAGTCGGTGATGCCGGGCTATCCGTTTCTTTCGGAGACCGAGATCGACGCGGGGACCATTGCCGGTCACCTCCGTGCCAACCGCACGGTGGGCGTGCCGTATTCGGACGATCAGATCGCCAATGCGGCTGCGGACCTCAAGGCGCAGGCCGATCCGGATAACGGTGACGTCGACGCACTGGTCAAGCGTTATCCGAAGGCGATTGCGAGAAATTTCGACGGCAGGCCGGGGAATCCAACAGAGATGGATGCGCTGGTGGCCTATCTGCAGATGCTCGGGACGCTTGTGGATTTCAAGCTGTACGACGAAAAAGCAAACCTTCGCTAGGAAGCCGGGATATGAAAGCGATCCTTACCGTCCAGAACGCCGTCTCGGGTTTCGTCGTGACCTGGTGGACGCCCATATTCGTCGGCATCTTTTTCGCTATCGTCGTCTACGCATTGTGGCCTCGCAACAAGGCGATGTTCGATGCGGCGTCGAGACTTCCGTTGCGAGAGGACTGACGGCTCATGACCGACCACAAGGACGAGATTGATTCCGTAACCGGCACCGCAACAACCGGCCATCAGTGGGACGGGATCAAGGAGTTGAACACCCCGCTGCCGCGGTGGTGGATCATCACATTTTACGCGACCATCGCATGGTCGGTCGGCTACTGGATCGTTTACCCGGCATGGCCGCTGGTTCAGAGTTACACCACCGGTGTCATCCGGTATTCGTCGCGCGCAGATGTCGCCGTCGAGCTTGCGAACCTCGAGAAACTTCGCGGCGGCAAGATGGTCACTCTCAATGCCACGCCTTTGGCGGATATCGAGAAGGACCCGGCGCTGCTTGCGTTGGCGCGTGCACGGGGCAAGGCGGTATTCGGCGACAATTGCGCGCCTTGTCATGGCAGCGGTGGAGCGGGGGCAAAAGGCTACCCGAATCTGAACGACGACGAATGGCTATGGGGCGGATCGCTCGACCAGATCGGCAAAACCATCGAGTTCGGCGTGCGGTCTGGCCATGCCAAGTCCCACGAGGGAGCGATGCTTGCTTTCGGCAAGGATGGCATCCTGAAGCAGGATCAGATTGTCACGGTCGCAAACTATGTGAGGTCTCTGTCGGGCCTGTCCACGTCAAAAAGTTTTGACAGCGGCGCGGGACGAAAGATCTTCGCGGAAAATTGCGCAGCGTGTCATGGCGATAATGCCAAGGGTAACATCGAGCAGGGCGCGCCTGATCTCACCGACAAGATCTGGCTTTATGGATCGGACGAGCAGACCATTGTCGAGACCATCACCAACGGCCGGGCTGGCGTCATGCCGGCATGGACCGGCCGCCTCGATCCAGCAACGATCAAGGCCCTGGCGGTTTACGTCCATTCGCTCGGCGGCGGAAAATAATGCGTTCCGGCCGCATCGTGGCTATCCGGGTCCGGCTTGAGTTGGATCAATAGCGTTGGAGCGGTCACGTCTATCGTGAGTGATAGCGCGAGATCCATCCTTCATGAACAAGATCACCACACCTGACGATCTGGAACCCGATGACTATGGGCCGCTATATGCGGCGCATAAGAAGGTCTATCCGCAAAGCGTCTCGGGAACTTTCCGCAGCATCAAATGGAAGCTGATGGCTGTTTGCCTCGGCATCTATTACTTTCTGCCGTTCATCCGCTGGAATCGTGGCGTGGGCGCACCGAGCCAGGCGGTGCTGGTGGATTTGCCGAACAGCCGCTTCTATTTCTTTTTCATCGAGCTGTGGCCGCAGGAGGTCTACTACTTCACCGGTCTTCTGATCCTCGCCGCCCTGACGCTGTTCCTGATGAACGCGGTGGGCGGTCGCATCTGGTGCGGCTATCTGTGCCCGCAAACGGTCTGGACCGATCTGTTTTACGCGGTCGAGCGTCTCATCGAGGGAGATCGCCGCGAGCGTATGAAAAAGGACGCCGAGGGCTATACGCTCCAGCGTTATTCCGAAATCGTGCTGAAGCATTCGATCTGGATCATGATCGCCTGGTGGACCGGCGGAGCCTGGGTCCTTTACTTCAACGATGCTCCCACGCTTGTGAAGGAACTCGTGACCTTTCAGGCGCCAATGCTGGCCTATGTCTGGATCGTCATCCTGACATTCACGACTTATGTGCTCGCCGGTTTCATGCGCGAGCAGGTCTGCGTCTACATGTGCCCGTGGCCGCGAATTCAGGCGGCCCTGACCGACGAATGGGCGCTCAACGTCACCTACAAGTACGACCGGGGCGAGGAGCGGACGTCGCTGAAGAAAGCGCTGGAGCGGCGGGCTCATGGTGAGACGGTCGGCGACTGCATCGATTGCCGGCAGTGCGTCGCAGTGTGCCCGACCGGAATCGACATCCGGGACGGCGCGCAACTGGGTTGCATCCAGTGCGGTCTTTGCATCGACGCATGCGATACCGTGATGACCAAGATCGGCAGGCCGACCCGCCTGATCGGCTATGACAACGATATCAACATCCAGCGTCGGCTGGCGGGCAAGTCCGAGATATTCAAGCTCATTCGGCCGAGGACCATTGTCTATGCCGCCCTGATCGCCGGTGTCGGAAGTATCATGCTGTACGCGCTTCTGACGCGCTCGCTGCTCGACATCAACGTGCTGCATGATCGCAATCCCATCGCCGTCAAGCTGAGCGATGGTTCGATCCGCAATGCGTACACCGTGCGCCTGCTGAACAAGCGTGGCTTCGATCGGACGATCGCGATCGATGTCGAGGGCGTGAGCGGCGCGGTGGCTCATGTGGTCGGGGTGGATTCGATCACACCGGACAGGCCGGCGATCGTGCTGGGGCGCGATCGGACGACTGAGCTGCGTGTTCTCGTCACAGCCAAGCCGGCCAGCGAGCTTCCAAAATCAACGCCGCTGACATTCCGAGTCACCGATATCGGCCTCGGTGAGGCGGCGTCCGCGACAGACAATTTTGTTACGCCATGAATCGCGAATGGATGGTCTTATGAACAGCTCGACCACTCTAGGAAAGCCTCTCACGGGACGTGCTGTATTTGTCATGCTCGTCGCCTTCTTCGGGGTGGTGATTGGGGTCAACTTGCTGATGATGCGGTTCGCGATCGATACAATGTCCGGAACCGATGTGGACAGTGCGTATCGTGCAAGCCTGGCCTATGAACGCGAAATTCAGACCGCGCACGAGCAGGATACGCGCCGTTGGCGGGTCGAGGCGCATGTCGCGCGCGGACCCGCCAATAGCGCCAGCGTTCGCATCGTGGCGCACGACAGCAAGGGCGCGCCGCTAACCGGGCTGGATTTTTCCGCTCGTCTGGAGCGCCCCGCCGACAAGCGGGCAGACCGGACCATAGCCCTGACGGAAGTTGAAACCGGCATCTACAAGGGAAGCGCCGAAGGAGTTCTCACGGGTCAGTGGAATCTCGTGCTTGAGGGCGACACGGGCGGCAAGCGCGTATTCAGGTCGCGAAATCACGTCATGCTGAGCGATTGAGGAGGCGTCATGGCTCTCAACCGGGACTTCTCGTACTACGTCAAGGATCTTGGCTCAGGTCTTGCCCATCTCGATCTTGCGGTTGAGGGTGTCAGTTGCGCCGGCTGCATGATGAAAATCGAGCGCGGACTGTCCGCCATTCCGGACGTGACCCTCGCGCGGGTCAACCTGACCGACCGCCGTCTGGCGGTGGAGTGGAAGAAGGGGGCACTTGATCCGGCGCAGTTTGTCGATCGTCTCGCGGCGCTCGGATACAAGGCTTATCCGTTTGAGCCGGTCCGGGCGGAAGTGGTTGAGGCCGAGCAGTCGCGATTTCTGCTGCGCTGCCTTGGCGTGGCGGCCTTCGCCACCATGAATGTGATGATGCTGTCGATTCCGGTGTGGTCGGGCAACGTCACCGATATGATTCCGGAGCAGCGTGATTTCTTCCACTGGCTGTCGGCCCTGATCGCCCTGCCAGCCGCAGCCTATGCCGGCCAGCCGTTCTTCCGCTCGGCATATACCGCGCTTCGCTCGCGCGGCGTCAATATGGATGTTCCCATCAGTATCGGCGTCGTGCTGGCGCTCGGCATGTCGATCGTCGAGACGATTCATCATGCCGAACATGCCTATTTCGATGCGGCCATCATGCTTCTCACCTTTCTGCTCGCGGGCCGCTATCTCGATCAGAACATGCGGCGCCGCACGCGAGCCGTCGCCGGAAATCTTGCGGCGCTGAAGGCCGAGACCGCGACCAAGTTCGTATCTCCGACCGAGATCAGTGAAGTGCCTGTTGCGGCCGTCGTTCCCGGCGACATCGTGCTTCTGCGTCCAGGCGAACGATGCGCCATCGACGGCAAGGTCATCGATGGGAGATCGGAAATCGACCAGAGCCTGATCACGGGTGAGACACGGTATGTCGCGGCGGAGGCCGGCACTGCGGTTTATGCGGGGACAATGAATATTTCAGGCACGCTGCGCGTCCGGGTCGGGGCGGCAGCGGAAGGAACGCTGCTGTCGGAGATCTCCCGGCTGCTTGAAAACGCGCTGCAGGCCCGCTCGCGCTATGTGCAACTGGCCGACCGGGCGTCACGGCTCTATGCGCCGGTGGTGCACGCGACAGCGCTGCTCACAATGCTGGGATGGGTTGCGCTCGGCGCGAGCTGGCATGATGCAATCGTCACCGCGATCGCGGTTCTTATTATTACCTGTCCATGTGCGCTCGGCCTGGCGATCCCGACGGTGCAAACGATCGTGGCGGGTGCGCTTTTTCGCGCCGGTGTCCTGCTCAATTCCGGCGATGCGGTGGAGCGCGTCGCTGACGTCGATACGGTCGTCTTCGACAAAACGGGCACGCTGACCTTGCCTGAACTCGACGTGGTGAATGTCACTGCTATTCCGGCGGATGTCCTTCAACTGGCGGGACGGTTGGCTCTGGCCAGCCATCATCCGGTTGCGGCAGCAGTCGCTCGCGCGTCGAGAGCGACGTCTCCGCTGGAAGGAATCGTGGAAGAACCGGGGCAGGGCGTGAGAGGTCTGATCGATGGAGTCGAACTCAGGCTCGGCCGGCCGTCGTTCTGCAACGCAGACCGGATGGCGAACGAGATCCTGAGCACGGATCCGGAGATTTCCGTGGTCGCTTTCAGCAGGGGGCAGGAGCGATACGTTTTCGCTGTGCGGCAACAGCTTCGGCCGGATGCGGCAGCTACGATACGCAGCCTCGTCAAACGCGGCGTTGCAGTCGAAATTCTCTCCGGCGACAGAGAGCCTGCCGTAAAGCATGCCGCGACGGCCTTGGGGATCATTGCGTGGCGTGCGGGTCTCACGCCGACCGACAAGATTGCTTATATCGAAGACCTGAAGCGGCGCGGCCGCACGGTCATGATGGTCGGTGACGGCCTGAACGATGCACCGGCGCTTGCGGCAGCATCGGTTTCGATGTCGCCGGTGAGTGCGACCCATCTCAGCCAGGCGGCTGCGGACATGATCTTTCTGGGCAAGGATCTTGTTCCGGTGCTGGCCGCCGTCGATTTCTCACGCAAGGCGCTGCAACTGATGCGGCAAAATCTGGCGCTGGCGATCGGCTACAATGTTCTGGCTGTTCCGATCGCGATCGCGGGATACGCAACGCCGCTGGTTGCCGCGGCGGCCATGTCGGGATCGTCGATCCTGGTCATGCTGAACTCGCTGCGCGCACGCCGCGCCGCGCCGGAGATGACGTGATGGAAGTTCTCGCTTATCTCGTGCCGCTCGCTCTGGCGCTCGGCCTCATCGGTCTCCTGGGTTTCCTGTGGTCGCTCAGGAGCGGACAGTACGATGATCTCGACGGCGCTGGATGGCGCGCGATTGCCGACGACGAGCCGCCTCTGCCGCCCTCATAAGGTTTAGCGGATTTTAGCCGTGAGATCGCCGGAGGGCTACCTGCGCTTTTCGCAGCTTGAATAGCCGATCAGGCTGTAAGCCGGGCAGGTCGCAAAAAGTCCCGTAAGCAACGGCACGAATCCGATCAGCCCGGCCCAGTCCCAGCCTTTGATCGGAAGGCCGTTGCGAAGCGCGAACGCGATCAGTGCAAGCCCCACCACGATACGGACCATTCGATCCGCCATACCCACGTTGCGCGACATACGACAGCCTCCATGACAATCGGCTGCGGCAAGCAGCCTTGTTGGAGGTTGAGCTGATTGGCTTCGAAAGGCCTTGATGTGCATCAAGAAGACAGGCTCCGGGCTGCGGCATCCTGTGGTTCAGCACAAGAGAGGTCACAACGATGTCGCTCGCAAATTCGGCGTTTGCACTAAAGCCGCAGGCGCAGCCGTCTGTGAAATTTTGCGACGTCGTCAAGCAGGCCGGGACGACCGATTACGAAGCTCTCTTCAAGGCATCACTCCGCCGGCTTCACGAAGAACAACGCTACCGGGTGTTTGCCGACATCGAGCGTGTCGCAGGCGAATATCCTCACGCCATCTGGCATTCAGCAACGGGGCCTCGCAAGATCGTGCTGTGGTGTTCGAATGACTATCTCGGGATGAGCCAGAATGCTTCTGTCGTCGGAGCGATGATTGAGACCGCGAAGCGCATGGGCACCGGAGCCGGAGGCACCCGAAATATCGGCGGCACCAATCATCCGTTGGTCGAGCTTGAAGCGGAGCTGGCCGACCTGCACGGGAAGAAGGCGGCCCTCGTATTTACATCGGGCTATGTTTCCAATCAGACGGGGATCCCGACCATTGCAAAGCTGCTGCCCGGCTGTCTGATCCTGTCGGATGCGTCCAACCACAATTCGATGATCGAGGGGATTCACCAATCGAATTGCGAGAAGCAGATATTCCGTCACAACGACCTCGATCATCTCGAACAGCTTCTGAGGGCGGCGGGCAGGCAACGGCCGAAGCTCATCGTGTTCGAAAGTCTCTATTCGATGGATGGGGACATCGCTCCCATCGAGGAGATCTGCGATCTGGCCGGGCGCTATGGCGCGATGACGTATTGCGATGAGGTCCATGCCGTCGGGATGTATGGCCCGCGCGGCGGGGGCATCAGCGAGCAGCGGGGGCTGTCCGCCCGCATTGATGTGATCGAAGGGACGCTGGCGAAAGCGTTTGGCTGTCTCGGTGGATATATCGCCGGCTCCGCTGCGCTCGTCGATGCCGTCCGCTCCCATGCGCCGGGATTTATCTTCACGACCGCTCTGCCACCGGCGGTTTGCGCGGCTGCGACGGCCGCCATCCGGCATCTGAAGGCATCGGGCCGGGAAAGAGCGCGGCACCAGAACCGCGTCGCGCGCCTGAAGTCGATGCTGGATGCCCACGGACTTCCACAACTGCGGAACGGATCGCATATCGTGCCTGTTCCTGTTGGAGACGCGAAGACATGCAAGGCCGTCAGCGATTACCTGCTCAATGATTTCGGCATCTACATTCAGCCGATCAACTATCCGACTGTTCCGCGCGGAACAGAACGGCTGCGCATCACGCCCACGCCGCTGCACACTGACGAACACATCGATCAATTGGTGGCGGCCTTGTCGAGCGCATGGCGCAGGTTCGGGCTTTGAAGTGAACTGAACGGGCCTGTATCTGGCGACGATCCCGCGACTGTGGTCCCTCAGCCGCAACAGCAGAAATAGGTCATGGCGGGCCACTTACGCCAATGTGTTGGCGAGATTTCAAGCCGTCTCATCGTCTCGGCGTTCAGCCATCCGTCGTTCGTCAGAACGCACGGAAAGGTCATCGCGTGCACCTCATCATCAATGGTTGCAACTGCGAGATACTGCTCGAGCGGCGCGGTTGATATGTTTTGCCACATATCTCCAATCTAGGCCGGAGACCGAACTCAACCTTGATTCAGATCAGTCGTCGACCGTTCGAACCGATGGCTGATCTGTAGTGTCGGTAGGGCTTGAGATAGATCAAACTTGGGCCGGATTGTCTGATCCACAATTTTGAGATGGCTAATTTGATTTACCGGTGCCCTCAGACGGGTCTTAACGTGCAGGCATGGATGCCTGACGATGAGCAGCCTGAAGCGGAGCAAGTGTACAAGGCAGTCTTGTGTTCTGCCTGCACGCGGCTGCACTTCATTCACAAATCAACCGGAAGACTGCTGGGCGAGCCTGACTGAGCGTGCTTCAAGGCCTATTGTTGATCCTGTTGTTCGGAGTGGAATTGCTCTACTCTCACTACGTTGCAATTTACAGGACGGCGGGAGAAGCTTAGCGGCTTGTCGCGGAATTGCGTTGCTAGGCGTTCTACTACGATTGTCTACGCAGAGACGGTTCGATCTAAGTCTCTCTCCCTCCGCCAGAAAACCTGCCGCCGGGCATCTCGCCTAGATTTATTCGATGGTCTGCAGAAATCGGGCGGCACACACGTCATGCCAGTGGGCGTGGCGATCGGCTCCGCGGAATCCGCAGTGTCCGCCGGATTGCGCAAGCAAGCGAACCAGTTTTGGATTTCTGTCCCATCTGTACTGAAGATAGGCCTCGCTCGGGACGATCGGATCGTTGGCCGCATGGATCATCAGTGTCGGGACCGCGATGTGTTCCAGAAATCCAGCGCACGATGAACGCGTGTAATAGTCCTCAGCATCGCGAAAGCCGTTACGGGGAGCGGTAAAGGTCTGATCGAAGTCCCAGACGGTGCGAGTCCCGAGTACCGCATCCCGCTCCTGCTCTGAAAGCTCCGCGGCGGGTTTGATGCTTTCCGTCCTCAACTGGGACAGGATTGCGTATTGAAACAGCGTGTTGTCCCACCGCATGAGCCGGCGTGACACCGCCGCCAGATCGAGGGGAGACGATACGGCGATGGCAGCCTTCAAGGGCACCGATGATCTCTGCTCGCCCAGAAACTTCATCAGCACATTCGCGCCGAGGGAGTAGCCCATCGCGGCGATTCCATTGGGCCGTAAGTCGGCCGGCACCATAGACACCAGATGGACCAGATCGTCGGTCGTGCCGGCATTATACTGAAGCTTGCAAAACGGCCGCGACGGGCCGGCGCCGCGCAGGTTGGCGCGCAGCACCGGATAGCCGAGGTTCAGAAAGTAAATCGCCGAGCGGAGAATATAGCTGCTGTCTTCGCTGCCGCTCACGCCATGAATCAGGATGACCACGCAGCGTCTGGTGTCCGGGATAGCTGGACGGTGAAGCGTTGCCACCAGACGGTCTCCTGTTCCGTCCGGAACGAGCGCGGATAGCCGCTCGCCTGGATACGGATCGAGATCACGCGGACTGGCGGGCAGGGCACTGGCGATGGTTTGAAGGTGACCGCCCCACCAGGGCGCTCCCGCTTCAAACCTTGGAAAATCCGGCTGTGTTGAAGGTTGGCGTGTCACCAAATCGAGCGTCATTTGATGCTCTCCCCGGATGCGGTGAATGCTGTCACGGGCAGTTCCCCATGGTTATCGCGCGCGTTCGAACCTTGCGCAACGGCTGGGTGGGCTTGCGGCAGGAAACCGGCTTCCGGCACGGTGTGATCGCTGCTGCTGAAGGGACCCGCGCGCCCGTGTCGCAAGGGCGTGCCCCACGTTATGCTTAACCATTCGTTTCGAAGTCGACCCGCTCCGTGTCTTTTTTGTCACGTCAGAAGAGAAAGCAATGGCACGCTCCGTACGCAGGAACCGATCCGGCCCGCTGTACATTTCTCATTAACTGGGGGGCCAATAGGGTCCGCCCAACTCAACATGGGGAGAAGAGAGATGGGTCATCGTTTCGCACTCGCGGCTTTTTCGGCTGCTTTGCTTGCTTCAACTGCGTCATTCGCCGCTGACATGGGGCCGCGCACCTACACCAAGGCGCCGGTTTATGCGCCTGCACCGATCTATAACTGGACCGGCTTCTACGCTGGTGTGCACATCGGTGCCGCTTTCGGTGGTGACGACGGGTTCGCAACCAACATCGTCGGCCTGACTGGTTCGAGCCGCGACGCTGCGTTCCTCGGCGGTGGCCAGATCGGCGCTGACTAC
>Ga0208242_100442_pt1 | contig 27279 bp, 29 predicted proteins | sample SubbioAug_CSW13A_FD_184825 | JGI IMG/M metagenome (GOLD analysis project Ga0208242, IMG submission 184825) | Serpentinite rock and fluid subsurface biosphere microbial communities from McLaughlin Reserve, California, USA - CR12Aug_CSW13A (SPAdes) | ecosystem: Environmental > Terrestrial > Deep...
CCGGCCTCCGGCAGCGTCCTGGCCCTCGCTGAGCGCCTGGGGGATACGGTGGCGGCGGCGAAGGCCGCCAATCCGGACCTGCGCCTCGAACGCATCCTGTTTCCGACCGAAAAGTCCGGCGCCTTCGTCCTGCACGGTCAGGACGACGCGATCCTGGTGAGGTCTCGGGCCAACGCCATCTGGACCGAGGCGGAGACCGGCCAGGTCCTGCTGGTCAATGATGGTCGCGACCTGAACCTGCATCAGCGGATCTCGGAGGCCGCCGACCCGCTGCATTTCGGGACCTGGGGTGGGCTCGCCACCAAGCTCATCTGGTTCGTCTTTGGCCTGGCGCTCACCGGCCTGTCGGTTTCCGGCGTGGCCATCTACGCCCTGCGTCTGATGCGCGCCGAGCGGCGGGCGGCCGGATGGGGACCAGCCCTGGCGGTCAGCTGGCGCGGCATGGGGGTCTGGCGCTGGCCCGCGGTCATCCTGGTCGTCATCGGCTTTCTGCTCATCCCGACCGTGTTTCTGCAAGGCTAGGGTTTCAGGCCCGCCGCCCCGCCCCTAGCTTGCAGAAACAGCCCTGCAGGAGCGCCCCATGACCAACGCATATGATTTCGCCTTTCAAGCCATTGATGGGGCCGACCTGCCCCTGACGACGTTCCGGGACAAGGTGGTCCTGGTGGTCAACACCGCCTCGAAATGCGGTCTGACGCCGCAATATGAGGGTCTGGAAAAGCTCTATGCCGACTATCGCGACCTGGGCCTGGTGGTGCTGGGCGTCCCCTCAAATCAGTTCGCCGGCCAGGAGCCGGGGACCGAGGCCGAGATCGCGGCCTTCTGCGCCACCACCTATGGCGTCGACTTTCCGCTGACCGCCAAGACCGATGTGAAGGGCGAGGGCGCCCACCCCTTCTATCAGTGGGCCAAGGCCGAGCTGGGGGAGTCCGCCGACCCGGCCTGGAACTTCCACAAGATCCTGGTGGGCAAGGATGGCGCTCTGATCCGCGCCTTCGGACCACGCACCGACCCGCTGGACGCCGAGGTTGTCGGCGCCGTGAAGGCGGCGCTCTAGACATCTGTGGGGACAGGTTCGCCTGTCCCCGTTCTTCCAACCCTACGAAAGTTCATCCCCCCGTCGCAGGGCTGTCATCGCCCGGGTCCAGAGCGGCGCCGTCGAGAACACTCGACCTGGAATCGGGGATAAACAATGCACTATTCGGGTCTGAAGCGCAGACTGTACGCCACCGTCGCAATCACCATGGCAATCGGCGCCCTCGGCGGGCAGGCCCATGCGGACGACAGCGCCACCGTCGATGAGCTGATCGTTACCGGCACCCGCGAGGTCGGGCGCACCCAGTTCACCACCCTGGCGCCGGTGGACGTGCTGTCGGAAGAGATGATCCAGGCCTCGGCCACCGCCCAGCTGGGCGAGAACCTTGCTCAGCAGATCCCGTCCTTCATCGTCCAGCGCCTGCCGACCTCCGATGGCCTGCAGTTCGTTCGCCCGGCGACCCTGCGCAGCCTGTCGCCGGACCAGACCCTGGTGCTGGTGAACGGCAAGCGCTTCCACCGCTCGGCCTTCCTGGGCTCGCGCGGGGCCCAGTCGGCTGACCTGGCGCAGATCCCCTCCTATGCGGTGAAGCGGATCGAGGTGCTGCGGGACGGCGCCTCGGCCCAGTACGGCTCCGACGCCATCGCTGGCGTGATCAACGTCATCCTCAATGACCAGCCGGGCGTGCGTGGCTTCGCCCAGGCCGGCCAGTTCGCCGAAGGCGACGGCGTTACCTATCGCGCCGGCGTGCAGGCCGGCGTCGAGATCGGTTCGGCCAACTTCAACCTGACCGCCGAATGGTCGGACGCCGAGGCCACCTCGCGCACCCGTCAGCGGCAGGACGCCATCGATTTCCAGGCGGCCAACCCGACCCTGAAGGTCCCCAATCCCGTGCAGCGTTGGGGCAATCCCGACCTGGAGACCCGGGCGCTCGGCCTGAACACGGTGGTCGACACCGGCGAGGCCGGCGAGCTCTACGGCTTCGTCACCTATACCGAGACCGAGGGCGTCAACGACATCAACTGGCGCAACCCGGCGACCAATCCGGGCATCTATCGCACGACGACCGTCTTCCCGGGCTTTGACCTGCGCAGCATCTATCCGGCCGGCTTCACCCCGATCGAGGGCGTCGAGTCCAAGGACTATCAGACCCTGGCCGGCTTCCGTGACGTGGCGGGCGACTTCACCTGGGACCTGAGCGCCTCCTACGGGCGCAACGACACGGCCTTCTTCCTCAACAACACCATCAACGCTTCGCTCGGCCCCAATAGCCCCACCGATTTCGATCTTGGCCGGCTGGTGCAGTCGGAGTTCAACCTGAACGCCGACGCCGTCTATCGGATGGACGTGGCCGCCCTGGCCGCCCCGCTGAACATCGCGTTCGGCGCCGAGCGTCGGGTCGAGACCTACGCCATCCGCGCAGGCGATCCCGAGTCCTACGCCGTGGGCCCTGGCGCGGCCTTTGGCCTGGCGCCGGCTTCCAACGGCTTCCCGGGCTTCAGCGACATCCAGGCCGGCGAGTGGGACCAGGAGAGCTACGCCGCCTATGTGGACATTGAGGCCCAGCTGACGGAGGCCTGGAGCCTCGGCGTCGCGCTTCGCTACGAGGACTTCTCGGAGTTCGGCGACACGGTGAACGGCAAGATCGCCAGCCGCTACGCCATCACTGACAACCTCGCCGTCCGCGGCGCCTGGTCCAGCGGCTTCCGCGCGCCCACGCCTGGCCAGCTGAACTCCACCAGCACCTCGCAAGGCTTGGACACCGTGACCCTGCAGCTCTTCACCTCGGGCCGCCTGTCGCCGACCAATCCGGTGGCGGCCTTCCTGGGCGCAGAGCCCCTGGAGCCGGAAACCTCCGAGACCATCACCGCGGGCCTGACCTGGCGCACGGACTATGGCTTCTCCGGCTCCATCGACGCCTATCAGATCGATGTGAGCGACCGCTTCTCGACCTCGGCCGGGATCACCGTCACCCCGGCCATTCGCGCCCAGCTGGTGGCCGCCGGCGTGCCTGGCGCCTCGGCCTTCACCCGCATCAACTGGTTCGCCAACGACTTCGACACTCGCACCCGCGGCGTCGATGTGGTGGGCGCCTATGACCGCGACCTGGGTCCTGGCCGGCTCAATCTGACGGCGGCCTACAACTACAATCAGACCGAGGTCACGGCCGGCTCCATCGCCGCCAATCCGACCCAGCAGCGTCTGTTCGAGGAATCCCGGCCACAGCACAATGCGACCGCCTCGGCCACCTACGGCGTCGGGCCCTTCGAGGTCCTGGGCCGCATGCGCTACTACGGCTCCTGGACGGACTCCACCGGCAACGCCACCGGCGATATCTTCCAGGACTTCGGGGCGATGACCTTCTTCGACCTGGCGCTCAGCTACGCCCCGTCGGAGCACGTCTCCATCCGGCTCGGGGCGGAGAACGTCCTCGACTCCTATCCGGATGAGGCGGTCTTCCAGGCCAGCCGCGGGCTCGTCTACTCGCGGAACTCGCCCTACGACACCAATGGGGCGATGTATTATCTGCGCCTCGACACCAGCTTCTAGGGGGGTTCAGCCATGACGAAACTCACCCGCCGGGGCGTGGTCGCCGCAGGTCTGGCTCTGGGCGCAGGTTCACAGGCCTTGGCCGCCGCGTCGCCTGCGGGGGGGATCGTCATGGCCGCTGACGAGACGTACTGGGCCGGCATCGCCGCCCAGTACGATCTCGCCGACGACGTCATCCAGCTGGAAAACGGAAACTGGGGGATCATGGCGCGGCCCGTCCTGGCCGCCTATGAGCGCCACCAGGCGATGGTCAATCGCCGCAACTCCTACTATTCGCGCCGGGACTACGGGGGCGACCTGGCTAGGATCCGCGCCCGGGTGGCCGCCAATCTGGGCGTGGAGCCAGACGAGATCGCCTTCACCCGCGGAGCCACCGAGGCCCTGCAGGCCCTGATCGGCGGCTACAACCGGCTGGGGCCCGGCGATCAGGTGCTGATCGCCGATCTCGACTACGACTCCATGCAGAGCGCCATGGCCTGGCTGAAGGATCGCCGCGGGGCGGATCTGATCCGGGTCAGCCTGCCCGAGCCGGCCACGGAAGCGGGTCTGGTGGAAGCCTATGCCCAGGCGCTGGAGGCCCATCCCCGGGTGCGGCTGATGTTGCTGACCCAGGTGAGCCACCGCAATGGCCTGCATCTGCCGGTGGCCCAGATCACCGCCCTGGCCAGAGCGCGGAACGTGGATGTCATACTCGATTCCGCCCACGCCTGGGGGCAGGTGGGGACCAACCTGCGTGACCTCGGCGCGGACTTCGTCGGGCTGAACGGCCACAAATGGATCGGGGCCCCCATCGGGGTCGGTGTCCTCTACATCGCCAAGGCCCGTATTCCGGATATCGACCCCTTCATGGGCGCAAACGACTACGCCGCCGGCGACGTGCGACTGCGGGTCCATACAGGCACCGCGAACATGGCCGCCTACCTGGCCATGGAGGACGCGCTCAACTTCCACGAGGCCATCGGGACGTCGGCCAAGGCCGCACGCCTGACCTATCTTCGCCGCCGGTGGACCGAACCCCTGCGCGGGGTTCCAGGCGTGCAGATCCTGACGCCGGGCGATGACCGCCTGGGCTCTGCGCTGGGGGCCTTTCGGCTGACCGGCCGGATGACCCCGGCGGAGAACGCCGACCTTGCACGCGCGCTGCTGGAGCGCTTCGGCATCTTCACCGTCGCCCGGCACGGCCTGGCCAGCGGGTCCTGCGTGCGGGCCACGGTCAGCCTGTTCACCCGCCCGGCCGAGGTTGATCGTCTGGCCCAGGCTCTTCTGGAGTTGGGCGGCGCCTGAAGCGGCGCGCGGCCCTTGGCGACTCCCTGGGCGAGGGATAGGCAGGGCCCCTGGGATTGAAGAACTTCGAGGCGACATGCGGCGTCTGGGCCTGATCGGCGGCATGAGCGCCGAGAGCACCACCACCTACTATCAGCTGCTCAATCAGGGGGTTCGCGCCCGGCTGGGCGGCCTGCATTCGGCCGAGCTTCTCCTGTGGTCGGTGGACTTCGCGCCCATCGCCCAGATGCAGGCGGCCGGCGAGTGGGGCCGCGCCGGGGCGCAACTGGCCCAGGCCGCCCACGTGCTGGAGCGGGCCGGAGCGGAAGCCGTGCTGATCTGCGCCAACACCATGCATCTGGTGGCGGATGAGGTCGCCGCCGCCATCTCCGTGCCCCTGATCCATATCGGCGACGCCACCGCCGGCGCCCTGGTCGAGCAGGGGGTGAAGCGACCCCTGTTGCTGGCCACCCGCTTCACCATGGAAGAGAGCTTCTACCGCGAGCGCCTGGAGGCTTATGGGCTTCAGCCCATGATCCCGGGGGATGCCGCGCGCGAGCGACTGCACGCCGTCATCTATGACGAGCTGTGCCAGGGGGTGATCGATGTGGTGTCTCGGACGGCGGTCATGGCCATGATCGAGCGGGGCCGGGCCGATGGCGCCGACAGCGTCATCTTCGGCTGCACCGAGCTTGGCCTATTGCTGGAGCCCGACTCGGTGGGGCTGCCTGTGGTGGATTCGGCCCTGGCCCACGTCACCGCGGCGCTCGACTTCGCCCTGGCCGAGGACGCCTGATCAGTCTCGCCGGCGGCCCTTGTCAGCCTCGGCGTTGATGTATTCCTCGAAGCCGCTCGCCTTCACCGCCCGGTCTTCCAGCCGCGCGGGGCCTGGCGCCCCAGGCGGCGGCTCGTTCGGGGCGAAGGTCACCCCAGGCCCTGAGGCCGGCGGCGCATTGACGCCGTAGGGACTGGGCTGATCCCAGGGCGGAGGACCGCCCTTTCGGGCTTCATAGTCAGCCCGCTCGGCGTCGCTGACCACCCCATCGCGATTGGCGTCGGCTGGATTGTGCAGCCGCAGCATCTGGGCCTGGGCGCCGCCGGCGACGAGCAGGGCGATCAGGGGCAGGGGCCAAAGACCTCGCATGACGGGCGTCCCTCTTACTGCAAGTCCCCCGATCATCGGCGCTGCGGTCAGCCCGGACAAGACCTCAGGGCAGGGCGACGACGCCGAACAGGTGCGGGTGGCCGACCAGCAGGACGGCGTAGACAATGATCGCCGCCAGGGGGCGCCACAGACCAAGCTCCCCCAGCCTCAGGGACTGACGACCGGCCAGGATGGCGGCGAAGGGAATGTTTGAGGTCTGGCTGGCGAAGGGTTCCCAGGCCGCGCCCAGGACCCGGCGTCGCTTGGCGTCGATGCTGGTGGTCCCGGTGATGGCGAGCACGAGCAGGGTTCCGAACAGGGTCATGCCAGCCTGGTCGCCATTGACGATGAGGTGGCCGATCGCCCAGATCGCCACGCCCCAGAGAAACGGGTGGCGGGTGATGCGCAGGACGCCCTTCACCGCGTCGTCACGCTGCAGAACGCCTTCCTGCTTGACGCTGGTCGGATTGGGCGTGGTCAGGCCGATGACCACAAAGAAGATGGCGATGAACTGCAGCAGCAGCTGGATGTGTCGGGTGGCCTCGCCCACGCCCCAGTAGACATCGTTGGTGGCGTCCCAGCGCACCTGACCATAGGCCATGATCATCCAGGCAAGGCCGGCGATGGAGGCGAGGGAGAAGAGCCCCATATAGGCGCCTTCGCCGATACGGCTCACCAGCGCGTCGCGGACCCGGGTGCCGGAGATGAGCAGGTGAATTAGGACGAAGAAGGCTGCAGCGGCGGTCAGCTGGATCATGTGGTCGTCCCCCGAAAACCGCCGGACCATCCCGCGATAAATTTACAGCGTCAAGAGAAGGCTTCGTCTGGCTCGTCGTCTTCGAAGAGGTCGCGGGTGCGCGGCCCTTCCCGGCGCGCGGCAGCCGATCGGGAGCGTACGGGCGGCGGCGACTCGTCCCACGGCGGCGTCTCGGTTTCCGGCTGCGGCGATCGCGGAGCCGGCTCTGGCCGGGCGACCATCTGTGGCGGGGGGGCGGGGGGCGGCGCAGCGGCCGGTCGCGGCGGACTGGCGCGACGCAGGATGGCCTCGACCCGGGCGATCCAGCGATTGGCTTCCTGGATGGCTTCGGCAGGTGAGGGGGCGTTGCGTTTGGCCTCGTCGCCGGGCGCCCAAAGGGTGACTTCAAAATCCGGATAGCGGGCGTCGTCGAAGACGAAGCGGAGCGTCACCTGGCCGCTCCCGGGCGTGGTGCGTTCCAGAGCCCGCCGGCCCTCGCCGCGATAGGCGCGGGCGCGCACCTCGCCATCGACGATCAGCTCGGCGCCCACCAGTTCGTCGATGCGATAGACCAGGCACCAGGCGCCCTGGTCCCAGGCGACGGCGGCGAGGCTGCGGGCGAAGTTGAACCCCACGCCCCGACCATTGGCGATCAGCACCGCGTCGGCGGGCAGCTTCAGCACATTGCGAAAGGCCCGCCGGATACGGCGGTCCTCGTCCATGAACCAGATGGCTGCGCTGCCGGCGAAGGTCACCGCCGTGCCCGCCAGGGCCAGCCAAAGGAGCAGTCGCGCCGTCTCATCCATGAGGCGGAAATCTACCCTTGTTCGTCGCGCCCGGAAAGCGGCTCAGAGGTCGAGTTCAACCACCAGCGGCACATGGTCCGACGGCTTTTCCCAGCCGCGGACATCCCGATGAATCTCGCAGCCGCGCAGCCGGTCGGCGGCCTGGGGCGACAGCAGGGCGTGGTCGATGCGGATGCCATGGTTCCGCTGCCAGGCGCCGGCCTGATAGTCCCAGAAGGTGTAGGCGCCGGGCGCCCCGTCGGCCTGCATGTAGGCGTCGGACAGACCAAGCCACTTCAGGGCCCGGAAGGCTTCGCGCGAGCGGGGCTGGAAGAGGGCGTCGTCGAGCCATTTCTCGGGGTTTTCAGCGTCCCGGGGCTCGGGAATGACATTGTAGTCGCCCATCAGGGCCAGGGGTTCTTCCAGCGCCAGCAGGCCCTGGGCGTGGCGGTGCAGACGCGCCATCCAGCCGAGCTTGTAGTCGAACTTCTCGGTGGTCACCGGATTGCCGTTGGGCAGATAGATCGAGGCGACCCGAACCGGGCGCGGACCAGAGACGACAGCTTCGATGTAGCGGGCCTGCTCGTCGCTCTCGTCGCCGGGCAGGCCACGGGTCACGTCCTCCAGCGGGGTCTTCGACAGGAGGGCGACGCCATTATAGGTCTTCTGGCCGAGAACCTCGACATTATAGCCAAGCCGTTCAAAGGCTTCGGCCGGAAACTTCTCCTCGACGCACTTGATTTCCTGCAGGCAGGCGACGTCTGGGGCGGCCTCTTCAAACCAGCGGACCACCGTCTCCAGCCGGGCGTTGACGGAATTGACGTTCCAGGTGGCCAGACGCATCGCGGTCTCCAGGTCTTAGCGAAGCGCGAAGCTAGAGGGGCAGGCTGTCCGGCTCAATGGGCCTTGAAGCGCCTGCCTGACCTCAGATCGAGAAGCTGACGCCGCAGCCGCAGCTGGATTTGGCGTTGGGGTTGCGGATCTTGAACTCCGCGCCGACCAGCTCGTCGACGAAGTCGATTTCCGAGCCCTTCAGCATCACGAGCGACATCTCGTCCACCAGGGCCGCGGCGCCATCCCGCTCGATGCGCAGATCATCCGGCTCGGCCGCGTCCACCAGGTTCAGCTGGTACTGGAATCCCGAGCAGCCACCGCCCTCGACGGCGATGCGGAGCATGATCGGCTTGCCCTGGGCCTGGCTGATCGCCTTGAGCCGTTCGGCCGCCGAAGCGGAGAGGGTGAGATCGCGTGTGGTCATGGCCTGTTAAATCAACCTGTGGCCTGGACTATATGAGGACTTATGCGGCCTCGACCAAGGGGCTCGTCCGAATGAAGGGTTCAATGGCCGCCTCCCTGCCTCTCCGCGTCGCCTATGCCGAAGATCCCACAGCCTCCCTCGGGCGCAAGGTCGCAGAGGCCGAAAGCGCCACCCGCACCCCGTTTGCCCGGGACCGGGACCGCATCATCCACTGCACGGCCTTCCGGCGCCTGAAGGAAAAGACCCAGGTCTTCGTGGCCCATGAGGGCGATCACTTCCGCACCCGCCTGACCCATTCCCTGGAGGTGGCGCAGATCGCCCGGTCCCTGGCCGCGGCGCTGGGCCTGGACGCCGACCTCGCCGAGACCATCGCGCTGGCCCACGACCTCGGCCATCCGCCGTTTGGCCATGCCGGCGAGGACGAACTCCAGGTGCTGATGGAGGCCTATGGGGGCTTCGACCACAACGTCCAGACCTTCCGGGTGGTGACCAAGCTGGAGCGCCGTTACCCCGGTTGGGACGGCCTGAACCTGACCTGGGAGACCCTGGAGGGGGTGATCAAGCACAATGGGCCGGTGGCCTCGAAGCTGGATCGTCCGTCCTGGCGCGCCATCGCCGAGTTCGACGGCGAATATGGCCTGCGCCTGTCGACCTGGGCGTCCGCCGAGGCCCAGGTGGCGGCGCTCGCCGACGACATCGCCTACAACAACCACGACGTGGACGACGGGGTGCAGGCGGGCCTGTTCCATCTGAAGGAGGTGCTGGACGTGCCGCTGATCGGCCCGATCCTGCATCAGGTCTATCAGGATCATCCCGGCCTCGACGCCGGCATCACCCGACTGGAGGCCGTGCGCCGCATGATCGGGGCCATGGTCGGGGACGTCATGGCGGAGACCCGCCGCCGGGCCGAGGTCAACGGGCTGACCAGCCCTGAAGACGTGCGGATGATGTCGGGCGCCCTGGTGGCCTTCTCGCCGGACATGGTCGAGGATCTGGCCCAGCTGCGCGCCTTCCTGATGGAGCGGATGTATCGTCACTGGCGGGTCAACCGGACTCGCAGCCAGGCGCGCCGCATTCTGGCCGAGATGTTCGGCTTGTTCATGCAGGAGCCCGACGTCCTGCCGACTGAGTGGTTCGCCCAGGTCAAGGACCGGGGAGAGGCCGGCCGGGCGCGGGTGGTGTGCGACTACATCGCCGGCATGACCGACCGCTACGCCATCGAGGAGCATCGCCGGCTTTTCCATCTCGATGTCTGGAACTAGCCCGCTTTGAAGGCCGCATGGGCGGTGCGCCTTCGATAGACTGGCGCCACGTCCCGCCTGATTCGCGACGGGACCAGATACCTTTTTTGCCCGCGGAGCCTACGCGATGTCCGACCATGATCGCGGCGCCTACACGCCTCCCACCGACGCGCCGCTGTCCTTCGACGCGCGCCAGCCGGTGCGCGGCTCGCGCCCCGCGCCGATGATGCTGGTGATCAGCGCCATCGTCCTGGTGGTGCTGGTGGTGGCCATTGTCCTGATCTATCGCTCCGGCGCCCGGGAGGCCGGCGATCCGCCCCAGACCGTGGGAAGCCCCGTCGGCGAGATGAAGATGGCGCCGGCGCCGGAAGATCAGCCCGTCGATCCGGCCACGGGTCTGCAGATCTATCGCTCCGAGGACGGCGCGCCTGCCCCGGCCCAACCCAACTTCGTCCCCCCGCCCGAAGAACCGCAGGCGCGCCCAGAGCCGCAGCTGCGGCCCACGGCGCCGGTGACCAGCCAGCCCGCGCCGCCCGCCCAGCCTGCGCCGACGCCGGCGCCAGCTGCCAAGGCCCCCGCGCCTGCGCCGGTCGCCAAGGCGCCTGAACCCAAGGCCTCGACGCCGACGCCGGCCGCCGTGGCCAGCGGCGGCGCCATGGTGCAGGTGGGCGCCTTCTCCTCCGAGGCTTTGGCCGACGCCGGCTGGAACGACGCCATGCGGGCCCTGCCGGACTCCGCCGCCGGCAAGGGCAAGCGGGTCGAGCCCGTCGAGAGCAACGGCAAGACCCTCTATCGCGGCTATGTCACCGGCTTCTCGTCCCGGGCCGAGGCGAGCGCCTATTGCGACCGCCTGAAGGCGGCCGGCCGCAGCTGTTTCGTCCGGTGAGCGTCCGCGCCTGCATCCTCGGCTGCGCGGGTCTGGAGCTGACCCGCGAAGAGGCGGCCTTCTTCGCGGACGTGAAGCCGTGGGGCTTCATCCTCTTCAAGCGCAATGTGGAGAGCCCCGATCAGGTCAGGCGCCTGGTAGACGCCCTGCGCGCCACGGTGGGCCGCGACGACGCACCCGTTCTGATCGATCAGGAGGGCGGTCGGGTGCAGCGCCTGGGGCCGCCGCACTGGCCCGTCTATCCCCCCGGCCGCGCCTATGGGCGGCTGCCAGGCAATGACCCGCTCCTGCGTCGGGAGATCACCCGTCTGGGCGCCCGGCTGATGGCCCATGATCTGGCTGAACTGGGGATCAACGCCGACTGCGTGCCGGTGCTGGACGTGCCCCAGGCCGGCGCCCACGACGTCATCGGCGACCGCGCCTATGGGGATACGCCCGGGGAGGTCGCCCTGCTGGGCCGGGCTGCGGCCGAGGGGCTGATCGCCGGCGGGGTCTTGCCGATCATCAAGCATATCCCTGGCCACGGCCGGTCCATGGCCGACAGTCATCTGGACCTGCCGGTGGTGGACGCGACGCTCGAAGACCTGGACGCTGTGGACTTCGCACCGTTCCGGGTGCTGTCGGACATGCCCATGGCGATGACCGCCCACGTGGTCTATTCGGCCATCGACCCCAAGCGCCCGGCGACGACCTCGCGCAAGGCGATCAAGCACGTCATCCGCGACTCTATCGGCTTCCAGGGCCTGCTGATGAGCGATGACCTGTCGATGAAGGCCCTGTCCGGCGACTTCAAGGCCCGCACCAAGGACTCCCTGGCCGCCGGCTGCGACGTGGTCCTCCACTGCAATGGCGACATGGCCGAGATGACCCCGATCGCCGACGCCTGCGGGAAGCTGTCGGGCAAGGCTAGGCGCCGCGCCGAGGCCGCGCTCGCCCGGCTGGCCAAGCGGCCCGAGCCCATCGACCTCGCCGAGGCCCGCGCCCGGTTCCAATCGGCCTTCGACGGCGGCTGATGAGCGGGCAAGGCTTCCAGCCCAATCTCGACTTCGAGGCCGCGGCCACGGCGGCCGAGGATGGCGAGGCCCTGATCATCGATGTGGACGGCTATGAGGGGCCGCTGCATGTCCTCCTGGCCCTGGCCCGCACCCAGAAGGTGGATCTGCTCAAGCTGTCGGTGCTGAAGCTCGCCGAGCAGTATCTGGCCTTCGTCCATCAGGCGCGGCGCCTGCGGTTCTCCCTGGCGGCGGACTATCTCGTCATGGCCGCCTGGCTGACCTATCTGAAATCCCGCCTGCTGCTGCCCAAGCCCGAGCGTCCTCAGGCCGAGGAGCCGCCGGCCGAGGAAATGGCCGCCCAACTCGCCTTTCGCCTGGCCAAGCTGGACGCCATGCGCCTGGCCGCAGACGCGCTCAAGGACCGGCCGCAGCTGGGCCGCGAGGTGTTCGGCCGGGGCGACCCTGAGGCCATCCGCATCATCCCCTCCATGCGCATCGAGGGCGACCTCTACAGCCTGATGGACGCCTATCTGGACCAGCGACGCCGGGACGAAAGCCGCCGCTATGCGCCGCGTCCGCCCCGGGCCTATCCCCTGGAGGCCGCCCGCGAACGCCTGCGGGGTCTGCTGCCTGAGCTGGAGCGCTGGACGCCGCTGGCAGGGGTCGCGCCCCTGCGCGTCGGGGGAGGCGAGGGACCTTCGCGGGCCTCCTATCTCGCCTCGACCCTCTCGGCGAGCCTGGAGCTCGTGAAGGAGGGCGCCCTGGAGGCCCGTCAGCTGGAGGCCTTCGCTGATCTTTTTCTGCGGGTCCGCCACGGGGAGGCCGCCCCATGAGCGAGACTGCCGAGCGCGCCATCGAGGCCCTGCTGTTCGCCGCTGCCGGCCCCCTGAGCGCCGCCGATCTGGCGCAGCGCCTTCCGCCACAGACCGATGTGGGCGCGGCCCTGATGGCGCTGAAGGCGCGCTACGCCGGGCGCGGCGTGGAGTTGGCCTGCGTCGCCGACCGCTGGCGCTTCCAGACTGCGGCCGATCTTGCCAACCTGATGACCGAGGAGCGGGAGGAGCCGCGGCGGCTCTCCAAGGCCGCCCAGGAAACCCTGGCCATCATCGCCTATCATCAGCCGGTGACCCGGGCCGAGATCGAAGCGGTGCGCGGGGTGCAGGCCAGCAAGGGAACGCTCGATGTGCTGCTGGAGCTGGGTCTGGTGCGCATGCGCGGGCGCAGACGGACGCCAGGCCGACCGGTCACTTACGGCACCACCGAGGCCTTCCTGGAGCACTATGGCCTGGCGAGCCTGGCGGACCTGCCCGGGATGGCGGAGATGAAGGCCGCGGGCCTGCTCAGCCTCGATCTGCCGCCAGACTTCGCCGTCCCCGATCCCACCGCCGTCCGCGACGATGAAGATCCCCTGGACCTGGCCGGCGAGGCGCCGGAATTCCACACCGATTTCCTGGGCGGCGACGAGGAATCGCCGCGCTCCTGACCGGAAAGTGAGCCCACCTGTTCAAAAGCCTTGGCCCTCGCCTTGGCGCTTAGGGGGCTTACTCGTTATATTGATCTGACATTGAGGGGTGGCGACGCGGTCGCCAGCGGCCGCTCAACAAAGGAGTTTCGCCTTATGGGCTCGTTCTCGATCTGGCATTGGCTGATCGTTCTCGTCGTTTTCGCGCTTCTGTTCGGGGGCCGCGGCAAGATTTCGTCGGTCATGGGCGACGCGGCCAAGGGCATTCGCGCCTTCCGCGACGGCCTGAAGAATGAAGAGGCCGAAGAGGCCAAGCCGGAGGTGGTCAAGACCATCCCCGAACGGGAAAAGGACGAAGTCCGCAGCTGATCGCGCGCGGGGCCGGCGCGACCGGCTCCGACCATCGTGCTCTAGATTCCAGGTGATGAGCGCGTCCCACCGCCAGTCGCTCACCCCTTCGCCCAACGCGCTCTAGGCCAGAACCGTCATGCTTCCCGATATCGGCGCAGGAGAACTCCTGCTGATCGCCATTGTCGCCCTGGTGGTGGTGGGCCCCAAGGACCTGCCGATGCTGCTGCGACGGCTGGGCCAGTTCACCGCCCGCCTGCGGGGCATGGCCGCGGAGTTCCGGGCCAGCTTCGAAGAGATGGGCCGCCAGTCCGAGCTGGACGAACTGCGCAAGGAGGTCGAGGCCCTGCGCAGCGGCCGAATGCTGGACGACGAGATGGGCCGGACTGACGCCCAGGCGGTGATGCGCGAGATCGAAACCGGCCTGTCGCAGGGCGACATCCAGATGCACCCGCCGATGGGCTCGCCCTATGCCGGCAGCCAGTCCCTGGCCGAACCATCTCCCGTGGCTGAGCCGAAGGCGACGCCCGCCGAGTCCGCGGCCAGCCCGACCGAGGCCCCGGCTGCGCCCAAGGCCCCGCGCGCCAGGGCCGCCTCCAAGGCCGCGGGACCCGCCGCCGAGACGGCCTCGCCCAAACCCCGGGCGAGCCGGGCCAAGGCCGCCGCCAAGCCGGCCGGAGACAAGGCGTGAGCACGATCGAGGACGATGACGAGCGGGAGATCGAATCCTCCCGCGCCCCACTGCTCGACCACCTGGTGGAGCTGCGCAAGCGCCTGATCATCTGCATCGTCGGTTTTGCGGCGGGCTTCGCCCTCTGCTTCGCCTTTTCCGAACCGATCTACATCTTCCTGCTGCACCCCTTCGAGGTGGCGGCAAGGCTGATGGCGGCCGAAAACGCCGGCGGCGGCCACGGCCCGTTCTCCATGATGTCGGCCATGGCCGGCCTCAGCGAGGTCCCCGAGGGCGGGGAGGGGCTGCGGCTGGTGTTCACCGCGCCGCTGGAGTTCTTCTTCACCAAGTTGAAGCTGGCGGCCTTCGGGGCGGTGATCGTCACCTTCCCGGTCCTGGCCTGGCAGGTCTACGCCTTCGTGGCGCCGGGTCTCTACAAGCGCGAACGCCGGGCCTTCCTGCCGTTCCTGGCCGCAGCGCCGGGGCTGTTCCTGCTCGGCGCGGCGCTGGTCTACTACATGATCCTGCCGTTCGTGCTGTGGTTCTCCCTGTCCCAGCAGATCGTTGGCGATGCCGCGGTGACCGTGGAGCTTTTGCCCAAGGTCTCGGACTATCTAACCCTGGTCACCACCCTGTTGCTGGCCTTCGGGCTCTGCTTCCAGCTCCCGGTGGTGCTGACTCTGCTGGCGCTCACCGGCATCGTGAATGCGCAGATGCTGCGCACCGGGCGGCGCTACGCCATCCTCGGGGTCTTCATCGTGGCGGCCATCGTCACGCCCCCGGACCCCATCAGCCAGCTGTCCTTGGCCATCCCGATCATCCTGCTCTACGAGATTTCCATCTGGTGCGTCCGGCTGATGGAGCGCCGCCGCCAGCGGGACGACGAGGCCCAGGGCAAGGACGTCATTCCCGTCTAGGCGAGATATGATCCCTTGAGGTGAGATCAGGCCCGGCGCGGGGCTTGGCCCCATGGCCGACGCGCTCTAGAGAAGGCCGCTCAATCCCCAAAGACCGCCGGCGCGCCCATGCACGACATCAAGGCCATTCGCGACAATCCTGACCTCTATGAGCAGGCCTGGAGTGCGAAGGGCCGGTCCGGAGTCACCGCCGAGGCCCTGGCCCTCGACGCCACCCTGAGGGCCGCCCAGACCGCCCTGCAGGAGGCCCAGAGCCGCCGCAACGACCTGTCCAAGCAGATCGGCCAGGCCAAGGGCCGCAAGGACGAGGCCGAAGCCGCGCGTCTGATGGCCGAGGTCGAGACGCTTAAAGGAGTCCTGGAGACCCAAGGGGCGATCGAGCGCGAGACGGGCGAGGCCCTGCGCGACCTGCTGGCGGGCCTGCCCAACCTGCCGGCTGCCGACGTGCCCGCGGGCGCCGACGAGAACGATAACCAGGAGGTCCGCCGCTGGGGTGAGCCCTTCGCCATCGCCTCACCCAAGGATCATGTGGATCTCGGCGAGACGCTCGGCCTGATGGACTTCGAAGCCGCCGCCCGCATGAGCGGGTCGCGGTTTGTGGTGCTGAAGGGCCAGCTCGCCCGGCTGGAACGGGCGCTCGGCCAGTTCATGCTCGACCTGCAGACCCGCGAGCATGGCTATCTAGAGGTCTCGCCGCCCCTGCTGGTGCGCGACGAGGCGGTTTTCGGGACAGGACAGCTACCGAAGTTCGCCGAGGACCTGTTCCACACCGAGGACGGCCGCTGGCTGATCCCCACCGCCGAGGTTTCGCTGACCAACCTGGTGCGCGACCAGATCACACCCACCGAAGAGCTGCCCCTGCGGCTGACGGCGCTCACCCACTGCTTCCGGTCCGAGGCCGGCGCATCGGGACGCGACACCCGCGGCATGATTCGTCAGCATCAGTTCCAGAAGGTGGAGCTGGTCTCCATCACCACGCCCGACCAGTCGGACGAGGAGCACGAGCGGATGGTGGGTTGCGCAGAAGCCGTGCTGAAGGCCCTGGAGCTGCCCTTCCGCACCATGCTGCTCTGTTCGGGCGACATGGGTTTCTCGGCCCGCAAGACCTATGACCTGGAGGTCTGGATCCCGTCGGAGGGGCGCTATCGCGAGATCAGCTCCTGCTCCAACTGCGGCGACTTCCAGGGGCGGCGCATGAATGCCCGGACCAAGGCGGCCGGCGAGAAGGCGACCCGTATCGTTCACACCCTGAACGGCTCGGGCCTGGCGGTCGGCCGCACCCTGGTGGCCATCCTGGAAAACTATCAGGACGAGAACGGCGCCATCGCCATTCCCCAGGCCCTGCATCCCTATATGGGCGGGCTGAACCGGATTGGCGGCGACGCATGAGACTTCTGCTGACCAATGACGACGGCATCCATGCCGAGGGTCTGGAGGCCCTTGAGCGGATCGCCCGGCAGCTGTCGGACGACATCTGGATCGTGGCTCCGGAATACGAGCAGTCCGGCGCCTCCCGGGCCCTGACCCTGTCGGAGCCAGTTCGAGTGCGGAAGCTGGATGACCGGCGCTTCGCCGTCAGCGGCACGCCCACCGACTGCGTGATGCTGGGCATGAGCGAGCTGATCAAGGGTGCCAAGCCCGACCTCGTCCTGTCGGGCGTCAATCGCGGCGCCAATATCGCCGAGGACGTGACCATGTCCGGCACGGTGGCGGGCGCCATCGAGGGCATGGCGATGGGCGTTCCGGCCATCGCGCTCTCCCAGACCGGCGGGCCCAAGCCCCATGAACCCTTCTTCGAGGCCGCCGAGGTCTTCGCCCCGGGGATCATCAAGCGGTTGCTGGAGATCGGCTGGCCCAAGGACGTGGTTATGAACCTCAACTTCCCCAATCGGCCGATCAGTGAGATCACCGAGGTGGAAGTGACCCGCCAGGGTTTCCGCGACGTGCAGGTCCGTCACGCCGAGCGCCGCAGCGATCTTCGGGGCCGGGACTACTACTGGATGGGCTTCCGGCAGGAACGCTCCGAGCCGGCAGACGGCACCGACCTGCGGGCCATCTATCAGGGCAAGATCTCGGTGACGCCCCTGCACATCGACCTGACCCACGCCGAAACCGTCTTCAAGATGCGTGGGGTGCTGGGCGGCGCTCCTCCGAAGGCCTGAGATGGCGCAGGTCCCTGACGACAGCCCCGAGACCCGCCTGGCCCGCCTGGTGCTGGCCCTCCGCTCGCAGGGCGTCAGCGACCCCAAGGTGTTGCAGGCGCTCGAAGCCACCCCGCGGCAGATGTTCACGCCGGACCTGTTCCAGGAGCGGGCCTTCGAGGATTCGGCCCTGCCCATCGCCTGCGGCCAGACCATCAGCCAGCCCTTCATCGTGGGCCTGATGACCCAGGCCCTAAAGATTGAGCCTCGGGCCAGGGTGCTGGAGATCGGCACGGGGTCGGGCTACCAGACCGCGATCCTCTCGCGGATGGCTCGGCTGGTCTATACGGTGGAGCGCTACCGCACCCTGCTGGCCGAGGCCGAGGCGCGGTTCAAGGCGCTCGGCCTGACCAATGTCATCACCCGGTTTGGCGACGGGGGCCTGGGATGGCCCGAGCAGGCGCCCTTCGACCGCATTATGGTCACAGCTGCAGCCCCAGATGAGCCTGCGGCCCTGTTGGCCCAGCTCAAGCCCAACGGCATTCTGGTCGCGCCCATCGGGCGTGGCCCTGTCCAGATCCTGAGACGCTATTGCGGCGATGGAAAGGGCGGTTTCGTCGTGGAAGATCTGGGCGAGGTTCGCTTTGTGCCCCTGCTTGACGGCGTCGCCCGGGAACTCTGAGCGACGCGCTTTTGCGCCTGTTGTGGGATGGCCTGGGTGTCGGCCTTAACCCACCGTTAACCTCAAGACCCCGACTGAGTCAGAACCTGTCCCATGGAGCGGCCATGACGCACTTCCTTTCCCGTACGGCTCTGGTCCTGCTTGCCGGCAGCGTGCTGGCGGCCTGTACCACCTACCAGAGCGAGGGGGTCGAGCAGGTTCGGCCCAACTTCCCGGTTCGCCAGGGCCCCGACCAGCAGGGGGCGCCGCCGGCGACCCAGCCGTCCGGGGAAACGACGCCGCCGCCCAGCGCCCGGCCCACCAGCCCGATCGAATCGCGGCCGCTGGAACCCTTGCCCCAGGCCCAGCCGCGCCCCGGCGACTCCTATCCGCCGCCGCCCCCGCCGCCGGCCCAGGAATACGAGACCGTCACCCGCACCACAGCCACGGGCCAGGTGGTGGACGCTGACGGTCCGCCGCAGACCTATACGGTTGAGGCCGGCGACACGGTCTATGGCATCGCCCGCAAGCTCTCCACGACCCGCGACCAGCTCGCCGCCGACAACAATCTGACCGCCCCCAACTACGTGATCCGTCCGGGCCAGGTTCTCAAAGGGCCCTCCAGCACCACCAAGGCCTATGTGGTGGCCAGCGGCGACACCCTGTTCGCCATCGCCCGGCGCTTCAGCGTCAATGGCCTGGCCATCGCCGACGCCAATGACATGGAGCTGAACGATGTGATCCGTCCGGGCCAGCGGCTGCTGCTGCCCGACGGCTTCCGCGACACCGGCCCAGTGACCAGCACCGTCCGGGTGCCGGTGACCCGTTCGGCGCCTGCGGCCCCGGCCCCAAGCGCGCCCGTCCCGGCCGCTCCGCCTGTGGCGACCCCGCCGCCGGCCGCCCGGCCGCCTGCGCCTACGCCTACGCCTGCGCCTGCGCCTGCGCCGCGGCCGACGCCAGCCCCTGCGCCGACGACGCCCGCGCCTATCGTCCCCAGCACCCGCACGCCGGCCGACGCCCAGGTCGCCCAGCTCGGTCGTGGCCGTTTCATCTGGCCCCTGCGCGGAGACATCCTGTCGACCTTCGGCCCCAAGGGCACGGGCCAGCGTAATGACGGGGTGAATATCCGCGCCCGGTCAGGGGAGGCTGTTCGCGCCTCGGCGGCTGGCGACGTGGTCTATGCCGGCGACCAGGTTCCCGGGTTCGGCAATCTGGTGCTAATCAAGCACGCTGACGGCTGGGTCACGGCCTATGGCCATCTCGCCCGCATCGACGTGAAGATGCAGGACAAGATCACCCAGGGTCAGCAGATCGGCCAGGCCGGCGCCACGGGCGAGGTGGGCGAGCCGCAACTCCACTTCGAGGTCCGTTTCGCCCCGACCCCGCAGGATCGCGCCCGGCCCATCGACCCGATGCTGGTCCTGCCTCAGTAGGGCCTTCGCAAGCTGCGGCGGAGCCTGCCTCGCTAGAGGGGCAGGCTCTTGCCCTGCGCTCCGGCCAGGTCGCGGATGAACTGCCAGGCTACTCGGCCAGAGCGCGCGCCCCGCAACTGCGCCCATTGCAGGGCGTGGCGGTCGAGGTCCGGGTCGCTCAGCCCGTGGCGCTCGGCATAGGCGCGGACGGCCTGCAGATAGGTGGGCTGGTCCATGGGCGGGAAGCCGATCCACAGGCCAAACCGATCCGACACGCTGACCTCCTCCTCGGCGTCCTCGGCGGTGGCGATCAGGCCGCGGTCTTCCTGGTGGCCACGCGGCATCAGGTGGCGGCGGTTCGAAGTGGCGACGAACAGCACATTGGCCGGCGGGCCAGAGACGCCGCCCTCCAGCGCTGACTTCAAGGCCTTGGCGGCGGCCGCGCCCTCCTCGAACGACAGGTCGTCGCAAAGGACCACGAAACGCTCGTCCCGGCCGCGCAAGAGGTCAAACAGGGCGGGCAGGGCAGTGACCTGATCGCGGTCCACCTCCACCAGCTTGAGATCCTCCTGGGCGGTGGCGACCGCCATGAAGGCCGCCTTGGCGATGGAGCTCTTGCCCGTGCCGCGCACGCCCCACAACAGGACGTGGTTGGCGGGCAGGCCTGAGGCGAAGCGCTGCAGGTTCTCCAGGAACCGGGCCTTCTGGCGTTCGATGCCCACGAGGGCCTCCAGACCCATCGGATAGTCTGGCGCGGGATGGAAACCGCCGGTCTCCGGGTCGTGGCGGAACAGCCGGGCGCCGGTGAAGTCGGCGGGGGCTGGCGCCTGCGGCGCCAGCCTTTCCAGCGCTTCGGCGATGCGGACGAGGAGCGGGCGCAGGTCTTGATCCATGGATTGGCTGCTTAGCCTCCGGGCTCGCATTGCAAAAGGGGGCGCCAGCGCATAGCTTCCGCCGACCTGAGAGAGGGGCCGACGCACCGGTCCTTGCCCTACTGCCGGAGAGGCCATGTTCGCCACCCCCGCCTACGCCCAGACCGCCGGCGCCGCCGCCGCGGCAGGCCCAATGGATATGATCCTTCAGTTCCTGCCGCTGATTCTGCTGGTGGTGCTGTTCTACTTCCTGATGATCCGTCCGCAGCAGCGCCGGATGAAGGCGCACCAGCAGATGGTCGCCGAACTGAAGCGCGGCGACTCCGTCGTCCTGTCCAGCGGCCTGCTGGGCAAGGTGGTGCGGGTCGAGGACAAGGAAGTCGGCCTTGAAATCGCCACCGGCGTGACCGTTAAAGTCGTCCGGACCATGATCGCTGAGGTCCGGGTCCGGGGCGAGCCGGCGCCGGCTAACGACTCCAAGTCCTGATTGATCCTGCGCCAATATAAGGGCGGTCTCGCCTCATGATGACCCTGTCGCGCTGGAAGATTATCGCCGTCGTTGTGGCGGCGATTTTCGGCGTTCTGTTCTCCGTTCCGAACATGCTGTCGCAGCAGACCCTGGATTCCATGCCAGGCTTCTTCCCGAGGCAGCAGCTGAACCTGGGTCTCGACCTCCAGGGCGGTTCCCACCTCCTGTTGGAGGTGGACACCGAGGCGCTGCGCGCCGAGCGACTGGTCAACACGCTGGAAGACACCCGCGTGACCCTGAACGGGGAGCGCATCTCCTTCTCTGAACTGCGCCAGCAGGGCGGCGAGATCACCCTTCGGACCACCGACCCGGCGCAGCGCGACGCCGCCGTCCAGGTCCTGCGCAACACCCTGGGCGTGGTGTTGGCCGGCACGACCGGCGGGCGGGACATCACCGTGCGAAATGATGGCGCGACCGGTATCCGCATCGCCTTTGTCGAGGAGGCGATGAACGCCGAGGCGGCCAAGGCCGTCGAGCAGTCCATCGAGATCATCCGCCGCCGGATCGACGAACTCGGCACTCGCGAACCCACCATCATTCGCCAGGGCATTGACCGGATTGTCGTCCAGGCCCCGGGCGAGAGCGACCCTGAGCGGCTGAAGAACGTCATCGGTCAGACCGCCAAGCTGACCTTCCAGATGGTCGACGAGGGCGCCGACATGGCCGCCGCCGCCGAGGGCCGGGCGCCTCCAGGGTCGGAAGTGCTGCCCAGCGAGGACGGCTTCAGTCCCTTCGTCGTGGTGCGTCGCCGCGCCCTGGTGTCCGGCGAAATGCTGACCGACGCCAGCCAGGGCTTCGACGCCCAGACGGGCGAGGCGGTGGTCAATTTCCGTTTCAACAGCATCGGCGCCCGTCGCTTCGGCGAGGCGACCGCCCAGAACATCGGCCAGCGGTTCGCCATCGTCCTGGACGGCAAGGTGATCTCCGCGCCGGTTATCCGCGGCGCCATCACCGGCGGCAGTGGCCAGATCAGCGGCAGCTTCACGCCTGAGAGCGCCAACGACCTGGCGGTCCTGCTGCGGGCCGGCGCCCTGCCGGCGCCGCTGACCGTCGAAGAACAGCGCACTGTGGGCGCCGAGCTCGGCGCCGACGCCGTGCGCGCGGGCCAGATTTCCACCGGCATCGCCTTCGTCACCATTTTGGTCTTCATGGTCGTGGCCTATGGCGGCCTGTTCGGCGGCATCTCCGTGGTCGCCCTGCTGGTCAACGCCCTGCTGATCTTCGCCATCATGTCGCTCACCCAGGCGACCCTGACCCTGCCGGGCATTGCGGGCCTGATCTTGACCCTTGCCGTCGCCGTCGACGCCAATGTGCTGATCTATGAGCGCATGCGCGACGAGATCAGGGCCGGGCGAACCGCTATAGCGGCCATGGACGCCGGCTTCTCCAAGGCGATGAGCAGCATCATCGACGCCAACGTCACCACCATCCTGGCCGCCCTGATCATGTTCCAGTTCGGCTCGGGCCCGGTCCGTGGCTTCGCCTGGACGCTGTCGATTGGCGTCGTCACCTCGGTCTTCACCGCGGTTCTCGTCACCCAGGTCCTGCTGGCCCTGTGGTTCCGGGCGACCCGGCCCAAGACCCTGCCGATCGTTTGAGGTTGCGAACCATGTGGCCCCTGATCAAAATTCTGCCCGTCAAGACCAACTTCCGGTTCGTGGCTTTCGCCAGGTATGCCGGCCTCGCCTCAGTGCTGGCGGTCGTGGCGTCCCTGTTTCTCGCCCTCTATCCGCTGACCCCGCCCTGCGGCGGTCTGAACTGCGGCATCGACTTCACCGGCGGCACCTTGCTGGAAATCTCCACAGCGCCTAAGGCGGTGGACCTGGCCGCGGTGCGAAGCGAACTGGGCGATATGGACCTGGGGGATGTCCAGGTTCAGGCCTTCGGCGCGCCCACATCGGCCCTGGTTCGCTTCCAGACGCCCGAGGGTGAAAGCTCCGAACAGGCCATCGCCGAGGTGAAGACCGCCCTGACCGGAGCCCTGGGCGAGGTGGTGTTCGCCAAGACCGAGGTGGTCGGCCCGAAGGTGTCAGGCGAGCTCTTCCAAAGCGGCCTGCTGGCGCTTGGCGTCGCGATCGGCCTGATGATGCTCTACATCTGGTTCCGCTTCGAATTGCAGTTCGGGGTGGGGGCTGTGGTGGGCCTGTTCCACGACGTCATCCTGGCCTTCGGCTTCATCGCCCTGTTCGACCTGGAATTCTCGCTGACCACCATCGCAGCGATCCTGACCATCATCGGCTATTCGATGAACGACACCGTCGTGGTGTTCGACCGCCTGCGGGAGAACCTGCGCAAGTTCAAGAAGATGCCGCTGGCCGAAGTCATTGATCTGACGATCAATGAGACCCTGTCGCGGACCATCATCACCGGTCTGACGGCGGTCCTGGCCCTGACGGGCCTGGCGATTTTCGGCGGCCCGACCCTGTTCGCCTTCTCGGTGATCATGATCTTCGGCGTGGTGATCGGCACCTATTCCTCCATCTATGTGGCGGCTCCGGTGATCTTGCTGTGGGGCGTCAAGCGGGGCGAGGAAGAGGCCGAGCCTCTGCCGGTGCGCACCTAGACGCGTGGCGCGGGACGCACCCAGCCTGGACAGCTTCGGGCCCGGGGGCTTCCGCGTGTCCGGAGTGTGGCGTCCAGGCTCCCTGCTGATCGTCTCCGATGTGGCCGCCCCGTGGCCGGTGCGCCAGCTGGCCGAGGCCACCCCGGACTCCCTCTATCCGGTGTTCGCCGCAGGGGCGCGAGAGGTGGAATTCCTGCTTCTGGGGACCGGCGCGGTCAACAGCCTGCCGCCAAGACCGCTGCGGGACCTGCTCCAGAAGGGCGGCATCGGTCTGGAGTACATGGACACCGCCGCGGCCTCGCGCATGTACAATGTCCTCACCGCCCAGGGCCGCAGACTTGCATGTGCGCTCATCGCCATGTGAGCTAAGCCCAGGGCGTCAGCTGCGCCGGGGGGCTTCAAGCCGACTTGCGCCCTGTCGAGCGCGGCTATAGGCCAGGAGCCAGAAACGGGGAAAACGCTATGCAGGGTCTGCTGTCTAACTTCCGCAATACGATGATCGTGAGCTTCCTGCTCTCGGTCATCATGATCGTCGGCTATCTGGTCCATAATGGCGGGGCCGACGTAATCTTCGTCCAGGCCATCTTGCGCTGGACCCACGTGGTGCTCGGTATCCTCTGGATCGGGCTGCTCTACTATTTCAACTTCGTCCAGATCCGCAAAATGCCGGACATTCCGGCTGAGCTGAAGCCGGCGATCAGCAAGTACATCGCCCCTGAGGCTCTGTTCTGGTTCCGCTGGGCGGCGCTGTTCACGGTGGTCACTGGCCTCGCGCTCGCCTGGAGCCGCGGCTATCTGCTCGAGGCCCTCAGCCTGGGCGCGGTTGGCGGGTTCGTCTCGGCCCAGCACACCTTCATCGGTGTGGGCATGTGGCTGGCCCTGATCATGTTCATGAACGTCTGGATGTTCATCTGGCCGAACCAGAAGATCGCGCTTGGCATGGTCGAGGCCGATGACGCGGCCAAGGCCAAGGCCGGCCGTACGGCCATGCTGTTCTCGCGCACCAATACGCTGCTGTCCCTGCCGATGCTGGTCACCATGGCCATGAACCAGACCATCTTCGGCTAGGACCTCTCGACGACGACCGGACTTCAGGACCCGCCGCCCTGGCGGGTCCTTTCCATTTCAGGACCTCATGGACGAAGACGCCACGCCGCCGGCCGATGATCTGGACGCCCTGGTCGCCCGGGTGGACCCTGATCGCTGGCTGTCCAGCCGGCTGATCGCCGACGCCCAGGACCGGGCCGACGTCATCGTCCTCTACGCCTACGATCACGAACTGGCCCGGGCCCCCAGGGTCGCCTCCAACGCTCTGCTAGGCGAGATTCGCCTCGCCTGGTGGCGGGAGGTGCTGGACGAGGCCTATGGGACTGGCCCGGTCCGCCGCCATCCGACGGCGGTGGCCCTGGCTGAAGTGGTCGCCCGGCGCGGCCTGCCGCGAGCGCCCCTGGAGACCATGATCGACGCCAGATACCGGCAGCTTGATCCCGAACCCCTGGACGGGGCCGAGGCGGTGCTGCTGGCGCAGGAGACGGCCGGCGCGGCCGCGCGCCTGGCGGCCCTGATCCTGGCCGATGCGGGGGAGGGCGACCGGGCCGAGGCGGCCGGCGCGCTGTGGGCGCTGGGCCGACGTCGTCTGGCCGGAGAGCCATCTCCCTCGCCCCAACTCATCGCCCCCCTGACAGCCCAGGCCAAGGGGCTGGGGGTGGCCGCCTTTCCGGCCGGCGCCCATGGCGCGTTGGCCAGGGTCTATGGGCAGGGCCGTGAACCCTCGCCCGTGGGCAAGCGCTGGCGGATCACCCTGGCCGCCCTGACCGGGCGGATCTGAGCCCTATTCGGCGGCCAGAGCCGGTTGGCCGATCCAGGCGTCCAGATCGGCCAGGGCGCGTTCGCCCACCATGCGCTTCTTGGTGCGGCCCCGTTCCTTGGCGCCGAGGCGGCGGCCTTCGGCGTCGCGCTTGGGGCTCTCCAGGGGCGGGATCAGGCCATAGTTGATGTTCATGGGCTGGAAGGAGCCCGCGCCCCCATCCAGATGCCCGCCGGTGATGTGGCCGATCAGGGCGCCGAGCGCCGTGGTCGGCGGCGGTGGGGCGATAGGCGCGCCAAGGCGCTCGGCCGCCGCCAGGCGACCAGCCATCAGGCCGATGGCCGCACTTTCCACATAGCCCTCAACTCCCGTCACCTGACCAGCGAACCGCAGGCGCGGGGCCGCCTTCAGCCGCAGGGTCCCGTCCAGCAGGCGGGGGCTGTTGATGAAGGTGTTGCGGTGGAGACCGCCGAGGCGGGCGAAGACGGCCTTCTCTAGACCGGGGATCATGCGGAAGATGTCGGTCTGGGCGCCGTGCTTCAGCTTGGTCTGGAAGCCGACCATGTTCCAAAGGGTGCCCAACGCATTGTCCTGGCGCAGCTGGACCACCGCATAGGCCTTTTCGTCAGGCTTGTGGGCGTTGGTCAGGCCGACGGGCTTCATGGGACCGTGGCGCAGGGTTTCCCGGCCGCGCTCGGCCATGACCTCGATGGGCAGGCAGCCATCGAAATAGGGGACGTGCTCCCAATCCTTGAACTCGGACTTCGGCCCGGCCAGCAGGGCGTCGATGAAGGCCTCGTACTGGTCCTTGTCCATGGGGCAGTTGATATAGGCCGCCGCATCCCCGCCGGGACCTGCCTTGTCATAGCGGGACTGGCGCCAGCAGACGTCCATGTTCACCGACTCCAGCGTCACGATCGGCGCGATGGCGTCGAAGAAGGACAGCTGGCCCTCGCCGGTCAGGTCGAGGATGGCCTGCGACAGGGCCGGCGAGGTGAGCGGGCCGGTGGCGATGATGACGCTGTCCCACGCCTCAGGCGGCAGGCCGGCGACCTCGCCCCGGTCCAGGGTGATGTTGGGATGGGCCAGCAGCCTGGCGGTCACCGCGTCGGCGAACCCGTCGCGGTCGACGGCCAGGGCGCCGCCGGCCGGAACCTGATGGGCGTCGCCGCAGGACATGATGATCGAGTCAAGCCGCCGCATCTCGGCGTGCAGCAGGCCGACGGCGTTTCCGGCCCAGTCATCGGCGCGGAACGAGTTGGAGCAGACGAGTTCGGCCAGCTTGTCGGTCTGGTGGGCGTCGGTGCCGCGCACCGGGCGCATTTCGTGCAGGACCACGGGAACGCCGGCCTGGGCGATCTGCCAGGCGGCCTCGGAACCGGCCAGGCCGCCGCCGATGACATGAATAGGAGAGAGGCTCATGAGGGACCCCATAGCAATGATCTGCACACTTCGCGAGCCGGCCCTTGCAGGCGGGCGGGGCGCGCGCCTAGTTTCTCCGCCGATGGTCGGCGACTCCAGGCGTTTCAAGCCTTTGGGGCGCAGATCGGGGAGCTGAGATGACCACCTTATCGCCGGGCGACGCCGCTTTTGAGGGCTTCCGACTGACTCAGGAGCACCCTCGGGTCACGCTGATCTGGGCGCTCTTCCACCTTCTGGTGTCGTTCGTCACCGCAACAGCCCTGATCCTGCTCGGCGGGGATGTGCTGATGCAGTCCGAAAGCGCTGCTGAGATGAGCCCGGCGGAGCTGGCGGTTTTCATGCGCGAGATCCTCCCGACCTATATGATCCTCGCACCCATCGGCCTGGTGGTCATGTCGGTGGCGGCCGCTGCGGTCTATCGGCTGCAACTGCGGCCCGAGGAAGCCGCCCATAGCGGCCACCTGCGGTTTGGCGCAGATGAGGTCCGGCTGATCATCCTGACGGTGATCTACTACCTCATGACCATTGGCGGTGTGCTGGCTCTGTCGTTGCTGGCGGCTATCGCGGCGGGCGTGGCATCG
>Ga0208242_100444_pt1 | contig 27192 bp, 15 predicted proteins | sample SubbioAug_CSW13A_FD_184825 | JGI IMG/M metagenome (GOLD analysis project Ga0208242, IMG submission 184825) | Serpentinite rock and fluid subsurface biosphere microbial communities from McLaughlin Reserve, California, USA - CR12Aug_CSW13A (SPAdes) | ecosystem: Environmental > Terrestrial > Deep...
GGACGAAAGGAACGTTGGACGGCATGTCCACGAGTAGGATCATAGAAACCTTCGTAAATCTGAAGATAAATACCTTTTTTGTTCTTGGTTTTCTTTAAGAAATAAGCCATAAATCGACCCTCCATTAGACAAGAATATTATAGCACAATAACACTATATAATAAAGTGTTGAAAAGATTATTTGTCAAGTTTTTGAACATAAAAAAAAGCCTCTGTTTATAGGCGTTCATTGATACATTTAATTCTGAATCACCAAATCTTTTCTTGTGCTAAGTACCAAACGCGGGTGTGAGTTATAATAGACATGCGAGTGGTGTCCTTTCTATAAAGTGTGGTAACTCTATTTTACAGGATTCCATTCGCTATTCTATTTTTTAGTTTGAAAGTCTCACATCAATTGTAACTCTACAATTGAAATGTAACAAAGAGATATAAAAGCTTGCAATAGTATTATAATATGGTACAATAGCATTGTAAGAAATGCTATTGGCGTGAGTTCATAAGTATCTCACTAGGAGCGTTACTCGAAAGAGTGTACCCAGACAAAAAAAGCTTACTTATTGGGGTGAGTTTATAAGTATCTCACTAGGAGTATTGCTTGTAAGAGTGTACCCAGACAAAAAAAGCTTACTTATTGAAGCATTTCTGAAAGCACTTCTGATGAAGTGCTTTTTTTAAAGAAGGGATAATATATTATGATATTTGAGTTTGAAGGCGGATTTATACGTATGTTACAGTCTCGCTATAGTGCAAATGGGAATACTCAGATTCTAAATAATGAGAGATACTACTTAACTGCACTAGAAATAGAGAATCATTCATTTTTTTTATGTGTTCCTCTTCATTCAAATGGGAAGTATTTTGTAGAAATTGATCCACCACTTAGTTCTTATTATTCTCAACATTGGAAAAAGCATGGACTTAATCTCGAGAAAATGCTCATACTAACATCAGAAGAAATTGTTAAGTTTGGAACATTATCTTATGTTGAAAACAATGTCTGGGAAGACATTGAGTCAAAGAAAGAATTGATAACCTCTGAAGCAAAGAAGTATATTGATAAATATTTGTTAATTGTAAAACAGAATCAGGAACGTCGACTGATAAGCAGAGAAGACAGAAATATATTAAGTTTTAGTTCGTTAAATTCATTCACTGATAGAGTAAATGAATTGCTTTTAGCTGATAGTATTGAACTAAAATATGCAAATATTGATGATGTCTTTCTAAGAAAGTTGGAAGTAGAATTCATAGAAAACGAGTTTAAAAATGAGGTTGTTTCAATTATTAAAGAACTAGAAGACATCGCCGATTCGAATATAATTGTTAAAGCATATGGGCTATTTGTTGCACTAAAAGAAACATCAACGTCAAAAATTGAACTTGTTGTTGAGTATTCAGGTAATCTATTAGAAAGTGATGTACAAGAATTGATTAAAGCTAATTGCGGATATAAATACAAAAATCGTGATTATGAGTTAAGTGTAACTTGCCCCGACCAAAGTGGAACTATTGAACAATACTTATCTAAACTTGAATTGAATCAACAGGAAGAAGCTCTTGAAATTGTCGAACAAGAGATGATTTAGTATAGAATGAGTTAATCTTTAATTGAAATAATTTGTTATTGAGTGCTGATACTGCACTCTTTTTCTTTGAATAAAGTGCTGGTATTTAGAGAGTAAAAAGAGGGGTCACATTTATATGAAAATAGATAAATGGCTCTAATTAGACGATTTCAAGAAATTGGCGCTTTGTGTGGCTCGTGTGCGATTTTCGTTATTATCTGGGATAAACGGGCAGTCTTCATGCGTTTAAGCGACGTGAAGACTGTGTAAGGCCAATAAAACCAGAAAACTAAGAAACATATCCTTAAATAATCAAAAATCACTCATATTAGACTACAAGAGATATTAGGAAAAGAAGAATAGCAGGTTAAAGAAGAGGGGCCACATCAGCGAGCAACGCCGGAAATGACTTTTTAAATAAAATGCATCATCCAAGGAACGATTTTTGTTTACTTTCACTACTAGTGTGATAATATTAAATAAAGGAAGTGTGTTTTTATGAATAAAAGAAAAGCCGTATCAACAATCAAAAAGAATCCATTAAATTATTTGAAATCAAAGATGGTTGCCGAAATGGTTTATAAAGGAATGGATAAAAACCAAATATTTAATGAATGTTTCAATGAAAATAGAATTGACATTAAATCTTTGGAAAGGAGAAGAGAAGTAACTAATGAAATATATAGAAGGATTACAAATTTGGATTCATACTTAATAAAAGAATTTCTTGAACAAGACATAATTACGTCAAAATTAATCCTTATTTATGCGATCGCTAAAACAGATGATCTCTTTTTTGAATTTTTAATTGAAGTTTATCGTAACACAGTATTAGGCGATAAGCAGTATATTTCAATGGATGATTTTGATCGTTTTTTTAATATTAAAAAAGAAACTGATTTAGTTGTATCGAAATGGAGTGCAACAACTATTGAACAGCTTGCCAAAGGATATAGAAAACTACTCATTGATTCATCACTAGGTGTTAGAAAAGTTAAAAACATTTATGTAACTAAACCAATGATTCATCCCTCTGTAATGAAACATATAGAAAAAATCGGTGACTATAAATATGTACAAGCAATATTGGGGGAAAGATAGAATGACACTTACCTTTAATCAAAGACTTAGTGAACTAAGAAATCAATTAAGCAGTGTTCGTAACCTTAACAAAAATCATACTGCCGGTGACATGAAGTTTTTTATTTTTGATTATGATCCAAAAGACGAAATTATCGTTCGACAGGAGATACGAAAATTAGTTAATGCAAATTCCGAAATAGTGAATTTTGATTTATATGAAATGATGATTGAAGTAATTCTTGAAAATGGCTATTTTGAAACAATTAAAAGTATGGAAAGTCAGTATGACAAAAGCCTATTATTACAAGAAGTCTTTCAACCTTTGCTTGCGCTGGAACAATCAAACAATACTATTTTAAATACATTCAGTCATTCAGTGGAAGATGATGGAAATCACATTATTTTAATTACCGGAGTCGGAAAGTCGTTTCCAATCATAAGAAGCCACACAATCTTGAATAACTTACAGAGTATATTTAAGAATAATCCAGTAGTTATGGTATACCCTGGAAAATTCTCAGCTAAAAAGGGTCACCTAAAGCTGTTTGATCGACTTGATGATGATAATTATTATAGGGCATTTCCAATAATTGATAGAGGAGAGGAGTAAGGGATGAGTATGGAGATTAAAGATTTATTCAAAAAATCGATTGATAGAAATATTGAGGGTGTAGTAACCATTGGTAATGAGGCTGAAGACAAAATATTCCAAGAACTTGATGAATATGTTGTCACAAATGAAGTAACCAAACATTTTAGAGTGTTCTTCAAAAAATATCGAGAGTCAATCCAAAATCCAACTAGTAAGATGGGAGTCTGGATTACTGGGTTCTTTGGATCTGGTAAGTCACACTTTTTAAAAATGCTAGGTTATTTGCTTGAAAATAAAAGCGTTAATGGACTTACAGCTCCAGATATTTTTAGCGATAAGATTAAAGATGAAATGATTTTAGCAGATATAAATGTTTCTGCCGGTTCAAACACTAAAGTAGTAATTTTTAATATAGACTCAAAAGCAGGATCCACCGCAAAAACCAAATCGCAAGCTATTACTGATGTAATGCTTAGAACATTTAATGAAGCAGTTGGACTATGTGCAATGACTCCTTGGGTCGCAGATATGGAAAGAGAATTGATTAAAGAAGGTACATACGAATTATTTCAAAATTCTTTTAAGAACTATGCTAATCGTGATTGGAAAGATGATGGAAGAAATCAAGCATTCCTGAATCGAAATAACATTATTAAATCGTTGGTTGATGTACGTGATATGGATGAGGAGTCTGCTCGTCAATATTTTGATGACCAAGTTAATAATTTTACAATAACAACAGAGCGTTTCGCAAAAACTGTTGATGAATATTGTAAATCTAACAGTGCTCGCATTGTATTTCTAATGGATGAAGTGGGTCAATTTGTTGGTACCAGCACGGAACTTATGCTTAATCTTCAGACCTGTGTAGAAGATTTAGGAAGATACTGCAATGGGAATGCGTGGGTAGTAGTAACATCTCAACAAGAGCTAAAAGTGATGGTTGATGCAACTCAAGGTACAAGACTTGATTTTTCAAAAATTCAAGGACGTTTTGACACTAGATTATTACTAAGTGGAGCAAACGCTGATGAAGTTATCAAAAAAAGGATATTGGACAAGAAGGAAGACGTATCACCGATTCTAGAAACACTTTATGAAACAAATGAAGCAAGACTATCTAATTTAATCATATTTGATACAAAACCTACATGGAACGGATATCATGATAAATCTGAATTCAAGAGTGTTTATCCTTTTGTGTCCTATCAATTTGAACTTTTACAAAAAGTATTCAATGCTATTAGGGAACATGGGATGACTGAAGGAAAACATTTATCTCAAAATGAACGTTCACTTTTAAATGCGTTCCAAGAATCAAGCAAGTCATATGCAAATCAAGAATTAGGAATACTAGTTCCTTTTGATGATTTTTATCAAACGGTAGATAATTTTATTGACTATGATATCAAAACAGTTTTTACAAAAGCTGCACAAAAATCTATGTTGGGTGATTTCCATATGCGGGTTTTAAAATTACTATTTATGATTAAATACGTAAAGGAAATGCCAGCAACTATTGATAGAATTGCGACTATGATGGTTTCAAGTATTAATGAAGATAAAATTAAATTGAAGGATATGATTGAAAAATGCCTTCATGATTTGGAACAAGAAACACTTATTCAGAAGAATGGTGATGTTTACGACTTCTTAACAAATGAGGAACAGGATGTAAATCGTCAAATTAATAATACTGCGCCTGATGAAGGAGAGATAATTAGAACAATTTCGCAAATTGTTTATGAAATAGTTTTACAAGATCAAAAAATCAAATATGGTAAGTATGAGTTTCCTTTTAATCGTTTTGTTGATTCACATAGTATTGGACAGAACAACCAAAATAATATAACTTGCCGAGTTGTGACAGGTTTTTATGGGACAGTGGATGTTTTTCAGCTAGGAATGGAATCTAGCGGTCAAGAAACACTGGTTATTGACTTGCAAAATGGAAATTATATTAGTGAGTTAGTTCAAGCAAGTAAAATTGCAGTTTTCAAACAAAATCATAGTGCAACAATGTCGCCGTCTCTAGCAGCAATTTTAGATAAAAAGCAATTTGAATTATCTGAAAGAAGAAAACGTGCAGAGGATGCAATTAAATTATCAATTAAGAATGCAAATATCTATCTTAATGGTGCAGTTATAGACATTAATGTGAGAGACGGTAAAGATAGAGTTTTTGAAGCACTCAAAAAAATGGTTGAATCAAAGTATTATTCTCTGAGCAAAATCAAGTATTCATTTGATTCAATCAATGCGATTATAGATGAGCTTAACAAAGGTGACGAATTAATAGAAGGTGGTTTAAATCAAGATGCAAATAAGGATGCTTATGAGGATATAAAATCTAAACTCAAATCCGATAAGGCTAATTCAAGGATTTCCACCGTAAAATCTCTAATTGATTACTTTACCAAGGCTCCTTTTGGATGGAAAGACTTAGATGTTAAAGGCTTAATTGCAGTTTTGTGGAAGCAGGGTATAGTTAAGTTAGAGATACATGGAAAAACATTATCAACAACTAGTGCTAGTGATAAATCAGAATTTTCTCGTGGCAATAAAATAGATTCGATTTCAGTTAAACTACACGAAAGAATATCTGAAGATACACTTGATGAGGTAAGAAGAATTATCAGAAAAGCTTTTGGTGAAAATTATTCATTAAAAGAAGAAAGTCTTCGACAAGGTATTTTTCAGTTGATTGATAAAAAAGTCGAAGAATTAAAAGCAATTCAATATAAAAATCAAGGGAAACCATTCCCTGGAAAAAATCGTATTTTTGATTTGCATCGAGAATTATCAGCAATAATTAGAAATGATGATGCAGTTTACATTTTTGATCAGATTATTGACAAAAAAGACTTCTTGGTTGAAAATGCAGATTATTTAGATAAGGTATTAAGCTTCTATCAAGATAATAGTGCACAATTACAAAATTATAATGATGCTAATGAAGTGTTTTCATGGTATCAACAAAATCAGTTGTTAGAAGATTTGAGTGGTGTTGAGGGTGTGATTGAAAAGATAAATTCTATTCTTTCCAAAGAAGAACCGTTTGATGACATGGTTAAACTTGGACAACTGGTTATAGAGGCAAAAAGAGAAAAAGAGTCTATTAGACAAGAAAAAATTAATCGAGCATCACAAAGCTTGAAAAATGATTTGCAGCATATCAAACATGAAGCGGTGGAAGCAATCAATAAACTAAATGATGTTGAAAAGATTAATCATTTAAATGCTAAGGTTGATGAGTTTGATGCACGATATAGTGATTGGTTCAAGTCATTAGAAAAAGCAGAGAATTTAGAACAGTATATTGTTTCATCAAATAATAATGTAGAAGGTTTCAAGAGATTTATTGTCTCGTTACTAGTTAAAACAGATCCTGAAAAGAGAGTTAAGAGATTAAGATTATCAGAGCTAATTCCAGTGGCGAATAAACGAATCTTAACAGAACAGGATATTGACAGAGTTATGGGTGATATTAAGAAGATATTGTTGGCTGAGTTAGAAGATACTGATGAAATCAGCATTGATTAGGAGAATTAACAATGAATAAACGAAAACTGCAAGAGTTTGCATCTTGGGCTAAAGAAAACCTTGAGACACAGATTAAATCATCCTTGGCAAAAATAGGGATATATTCAGAGAAAGACATAAAAGCGTCTAGAATACAAGGGGATACAACGGTAATTGACGATTTGGAAGCATCTTTTCCTAAAGAATTCTATAAACAGAGGGAAAGTATCGTTAAACGTATATATGAAGATGGTTATCAGTATTCCATTGAACGGTTTGCATCAACTTGGTTTAATAGAATTGTTGCTTTAAGATTCTTAGAAGTACATGATTACTTAGAACATGGATATAAGATTTTCCCTAGAACAGATGAGCAAATACCAGAAATACTATCAAAATTAAATCTAGTTAAGTATGATTTAACTTTAGATATGGATTATTGCAACCAATTAAGTGAATCAAGTCGGTTTGAGGACAAAGAGGTTTTATATCGCTATGTTTTATTTCAACAATGCAACTCCTTGGCGTCTGCTTTACCTATGCTTTTTTCTCAAGAGATGGAGTATTTAGAATACTTTATACCTACTCCGCTATTGTTTGGCGATACAATTATTACAAAACTAATAGAAATAGATGAGCGGGACTTTTTAGAAGATGTCGAAGTTATTGGGTGGTTATATCAGTTTTATATAGCTAGTAAGAAGGATGCGGTGTTTGCATCTAAGAAAACAATAACAAAAGATACCTTGCCTGCTGTAACCCAACTTTTTACACCAGACTGGATTGTAAAATACATGGCTGAGAATTCAATTGGTAGAATATGGCTAGAAAGTTATCCAAATTCATCTCTTAGAGATAGAATGAAGTATTACGTTGAAGAAGCAAAGCAAAATGATGATGTTGAAGAACAGCTTAAAGCAATAAGGTATAGTAATGTCAATCCAGAGGATATTAAAGTAATTGAACCTTGTAGTGGTTCGGGTCATATTCTTGTGTATTGCTTTGATTTACTATTAGATATGTATCTTGAGAGGGGGTATTCAAGACGTGATATTCCTCGCCTTATATTCAAAAATAATCTAGTAGGATTAGATATAGATCAAAGAGCAACGCAACTTGCTTCATTTGCACTTGTTATGAGAGCGAGATCAATTGATAATAGATTCTTTGATGAGGGAAGATATGTTCGAGCAAGGGTATACGAAATTATTGATTCCAAGTCGATACTTAATGCTCGTTATGATAGCAAGTCATATCGAGATATTCTAAAAGAGTATAACGACAAACAATGGAATGGCGAAAATCAACTGACATCTGATGAATTACAAACTATCGAATATGTAGTTAATTTGTTTGATAATGCAAAAGTAATAGGCTCATTGTTAAAGGTTAAATCATCAAACTACTTAGAAATTAGAAATAAACTTAAGATAAATTTAAAAGATATTAAAGCAATGGATGTTTTTACTGCTCCGTTTTTTTCATATGAGATTTTTGATTTACTTGAAATTCTAAGACTTGCACATTATTTATCCATTAAATACGATGTTATGATTACTAATCCTCCTTACTGTGGTATTTCAGTCTTGGAAGATGTTCCTAAAAGATATTTAGAAATCAATTACCCGGAAAGTAAAGCAGATATGTTTGCAATGTTTATGGATAATTCTTTTGTAAAAGAAAGAGGATTAATATCCATGATTAATATGCATAACTGGATGTTTATTGATAGTTACACCTCAGTTCGAAAGATGATTATAAATAATAAAATTGTCTATTCGTTGGTACATCTAGGGATTAAAGCTTTTGAAGAAATAGGAAATGATGTTGTACAAACTTGTACATTTATTCTTAGAAATTTTAATGTTAATAACTATCAAAGTAAGTTTATTAGGTTGGTAGATATAAAAGATTATGATCTTAAGCAAAAAGAATTTTATAATGAAAAAAATCTGTATATAATATCTGCTTCGGATTTTTTATATACACCTACGTACATTTTTGCATTTTGGGTTGAGAAACAGTTTTTTTATAATTTCGAAGTAGGGAGAAATATTGAAAACTATGGTACATTTACTGGATCAAAAAATATTACTGGAAATAATGATAAATTTTTGCGTTATTTTTGGGAGGTCAATAGACATAATATTAATAAATTGTATTGGGTTCCTTATGCAAAAGGTGGTTTCTTCAGGAAATATTATGGAAATATTGTAAATGTTGTTGACTGGAGACAAACTGCCAGAGAATTTTACAAAAACAATAAAACATCAAATTTATTGAATAAAGAAGTCTGGTATAAATCAGGAATAACCTATTCTGCAGTAACGAGCAGAGGTACAGGATTTAGATATTTACCCGAAGGATGTATTTTTGATTATGGTGGACCTGCTATTAATACTTTTGTTGAATTTACACCAATTATATTGGCATTATTAAATTCAAAAGTTGCTAATTATTACTTTAACGCAATGAATCCATCAATTAATTTACAAACAAAAGATATAAGATCATTCCCTATAATAGTAGATGAGAATAAATATATTTCTGATTTATCTAATGAGCAAATTGAACTTTCAAAACTAGACTGGAGTGAAAGGGAAAATTCATTTGATTTTACTAGAAATATACTTGTTGCAATAAAAATAGATAATAAGATAAATAATTTAAGAGAGTGCTTTAGTTTCTTAGAGGATAGAAATTATAAGCTCAGAGACACATATTTAAAGAATGAAATATTGATTAATAATTATTTTAAAAAACTTTACAGATTGAATTCAATTGAAATGGATTTTGAAGAAAGAGATATAAGTATCAGAAAAGTAAAGAAATATGATGAAATTCGCGATTTGGTTTCCTTCTTCATTGGTGTATTATATGGTCGATATTCGCTGACTGAAGAGGGTCTAATATATGCAGGTGGCTCTTTTGATAATACTCGCTATGGTGCTTTCGATATAGATAAAGATGGTGTTATTCCTATCTATTCAGATATTAGTATTGAGGATGGTCTAGTACATCGGATTATTGGTTTAATTAAGTCTATTTATGGAGAAGAGTATTATCGTGATAATGTTAATTTTATTGCTAGTGCATTAGGTAAAAAATCTAATGAGACGAGTGAAGAAACTCTTAACAGATATTTAAATGATGGGTTCTATACTGATCATCTTAAAATCTATCAGAAGAGACCAATTTATTGGATGTTTTCAAGCGGAAAGAAGAGTGGTTTTAAAGCATTAATATATATGCATCGGTATGATGAAAATACACTTGCTAAAATAAATGCTGGATATTTCCAACCTTCCACAACAATCATACGTAATCAGATCAGTGAAATTGAAAAATCAATAAATCATGCTCCTGACAACGAAAAGGTGCAGTTAGAGCGTCGAAGACTACAATTAGTAGAACAATTGGATGAAGCTACGGAGTACGGGCAAGTTTTAGATTATATGGCAAATAAGTATATTAGCATTGATTTGGATGATGGTGTAAAGGTTAATTATGCTAAGTTCCAAAACATTGAAATAACAACAAACAACGGTAAGGTCACTAGAGACTTGCTGGTATCTATAAAGTGAGGCATTTATGAGCAGTATTGATTATGAATTGGCTAAAAATGAAATAGAGCAAAGATTTGAAAAAGCAAGTCATCGTACTGTTGTTTTTTGGTATGATGAATCAAAGAGTTTTCAAGAACTTGTTGAAGCGGATCAATTTGAGAATGCGAAGGTTATTATTTTCAATAATAACGAGTTTTCTATTAGACACAAGTTAGAGATTGAAGACTTAAAATCAAATTATTTGATTTACTTCCCTTGTGCCCGTCCTCGTGATAGAGATAATTGGCTATTAGATATTCTTCTTTACAGTGAAGAGTACTATGCTGATGAAGTTGCGTTGATTATGAGGAAACTAGATCTGTCTAATTCATATCTACGAAAAATAATTGAAAATCATATTAAGTTTTTTAAGAGTGAAAGTCGTATAAATGACTTGAGGAAACAGGTGACAATAAGTGATCAGCTCACAGAGTCTGATTTTCTTCACGGAATGATGGCAGCACTTGTTAAGTCTAAGTCGATTAAAATTGAAGCAATTTTGACAGAGTTGATTTTTGATTTAATGTCAGAAAGTAAGTATCGTGAAATCAGAGCCTATGGATTTGAAGAATATCTTTGGACTCAGATTGCAGCATACACGAATTATTCAGGTGAGCAATCTATTCTTTTGCTGGTTAAAAACTATATGATGACTGCTGTAGCAAAAACGTCTAGAATGGAGGATTATTCTTCCTTCTATCGACAGTATATTATTGATTCATCCAATCAAGCATCAAATGACGCATTACTTTTGGTTGACAATATCAAGAATGATATACGTTACACGCAACTTCAATCATTTATTGCTGAAGAACTAAAGATTCGTGATTTGATTCAAAATAGAGGAATTGATGATCTAGGTAATTGCGATGTATTTGAAATATTTGATGTTTTTATTGTTAACTCAATTTTAGATAGTTTGAGTACAGGGAGTTTAGATCATGAGTTTTTTGAAAATATTATTCTGAATAATAGGATCAATTCGTTTTGGTATAAGAAGCATCAAACAGAGTATGAAAGTATTTTAAAACTGATTAATTTCAAGAAAGCTCTGGATATTCCCATCTATGATAATCTAACAAGCGAAGAGTATATCAAACTTTATAAAGATAAAATCTATCAAGTTGATTTATACTTCCGACATAGTTTATTCTTATTGAATAAAATAGAAGAATACGAAGATACAATCTATGCTTTAAAAGAGAGATTGAATAATCAATATGAGGTTTTTCTTAATCATTTAGGAAGCAAGTTTTCAAATTCTTTGGAGAAGAAGAATAGTTGGAATTTTTATGGAGAAATTCCATTGTTTGAATTTTATCAAGAAATACAAAAAATTACATTTAAAAAGATGTTTGTAATTATATCTGATGCGCTACGATACGAGATAGCAACTGAGCTTCATGATAGAATTAAGTCAGATGCAATATTAAAAGGACAAACTACATTGACTAGTATGATTGCGCCGCTTCCAAGTATTACTAAATTAGGAATGGCTTCTCTTTTACCACATAAAACTATCGAGTATGGAAAAGATGTTTTGGTTGATAAAGTAAGTTCGACGAAAACGATTGATAGAGATGCCATTCTAAAATCGAGAAATGAATCTTATGCAGCCATAAGATTTGAAGATATCAATAACATGAATCGTGCTGAAATTAGAGAATATATGCGTGATAAATCTCTTGTTTACATTTATCATAACACAATTGATAACACCGGTGAACGTAAAGAAAATAGGGTATTTGAAGCTGCAAATGATACGATTGATGAAATTCTATCGTTGATTAAAAGGCTATATAATAGCTTACAAATATCAAATTTTTTAGTAACTGCCGACCACGGCTTCTTGTATAGAGAATTTAAGGTAAATGATTCATTAAAGTATAATGATGTTAGCAAACTGAATCCAAAGGAATTATCCAGAAGATATGCTATCGTTGAAGATGATTCATCAGTACCTTATACTTTGAAATTCCCTGTAATAGAAACGGATGAAAATAAGCAAAGTGTTATTATTCCCTACAGTTATAATTACTTTAAATCTTCAGGAGGGGTCCAATATGTTCACGGGGGTGCATCTTTACAAGAAATCGTGGTTCCACTGTTGAAAATTTCAGAGCTAAGGGGTAAGACTATAAATGAAAATATCGGGCAGGTTGGTGTTCGAATTAAAAGTTTGAATCGAACAATAACACAGAGAAGCTTTACAATTGATTTTGAGCAATATGAAAAAGTTGCGGGTAAGAAAATTGAAAGAAAATTGGTTACTTATTTTGTCGATGACAAAGGCCAGGATGTTTCAGGTCGATACTCATTTATTGCAAATTCAAATTCCGACGATCTAACTCAACGTGTGTCGAGAATTCGATTCACGCTGAGCAATATTGAGTTTAATCGTGATAGAAGATATTATTTGATTCTAAAAGATGATAATCAAAATGAGAGTGAATATATTGAAAAAGAAGTATTCAAGATTGATATTCTCGGATTCAAGGCATTTTTTTAGAGAGGAGCAAGTATGGATCAATTAGATTTTAAAGTTTACGAGCAATTTAGTGGAAGAGTTGTGAAAAAAGGTGCAACTAAGAAGATTAAAAACAGCGCCAATGTTCCTACTTATGTTTTGGAATATCTTTTGGGTACTTATTGTACTTCAGATGATGATGAAGAGATAGAAAAGGGAATTACACAAGTTAAGAAGATACTTCAAGATAATTATGTTCGAGCTGATGAGGCTGAGTTAGTTAAATCAAAGGTAAGAGAGCTTCATACCTATACAGTAATTGATGTTGTTTCAGCACGTTTAGATGAAAAAAACAATATATATGTGGGTCATTTGCATAATTTAAATGTCAAGGTAAAACTTCAAGATAAATATGTAAGAGAAATTGAAAAGTTACTTAGTGATGGCGTTTGGTGTATTGTTACTCTTAATTATTTTTTTGATGAGGATGAGAAAGGGTCTCCTTTTATTGTTGAAGATTTGACACCAATTCAAATGCCAAATATTGATATTAGTGAAATTAAAGAGCGTCGTAAGAAGTTTTCCAAAGAAGAGTGGATTGATCTTGTTCTCAGATCAACCGGAATGGAACCTACGCAATTTGAATATCGGGTTAAATGGCACTTATTAACAAGACTTGTTCCATTAGTAGAGAATAACGTTAATCTATGTGAACTTGGTCCTAGAGGAACAGGGAAATCTCATATCTATAAGGAAATATCTCCTAACTCTATCTTGATAAGTGGAGGACAGACAACCGTCGCAAACCTATTTTATAATCTTGGAAGAAGAACACCGGGATTAGTTTCAATGTGGGATACGGTTGCGTTTGATGAGGTAGCAGGTATATCTTTTAAAGATAAAGATGGTGTGCAAATCATGAAAGACTATATGGCATCCGGATCATTTGCACGTGGCAAAGAAATGATACCAGCGAATGCCTCCATGGTATTTGTGGGCAATATTAATCAGTCTGTTGACTCTTTACTTAAAACTTCGCATTTGTTTGAACCATTTCCTGAGGCAATGATTGACAGTGCATTCTTTGATCGTATGCATATTTATATTCCCGGGTGGGAAATACCAAAGATGAGACCAGAGTATTTTACTGACAATTATGGATTTATTACTGACTATTTTGCAGAAGTATTAAGAGTTTTAAGAAAAACACCACAAACTGATGCTTTTGATAAGTATTTTAAATTAGGTAGATGTTTAAATCAAAGAGATACTATTGCGGTGAGAAAAACGGTGTCAGGTTTAACTAAAATACTATATCCAAATGGTGAATTCACTGAAGAAGATATTGAAGAGATTCTTAAATACGCACTTGAATCAAGACGTCGGGTAAAAGAACAGTTGAAGAAAATTGGAGGAATGGAATTCTACGATACTCAGTTCTCATATATTCGTTTATCAGATATGGAAGAATTCTTCGTGCCTGTTAAAGAGCAAGGTGGAGGGAAAATTATTCCTGAAGGTCAAATGAAACCGGGACATATTTATACTGTGGGTCAGGGTTCAAATGGGATGTTGGGAATATTTAAGCTTGAAACACAAATCTCCGTTGGTAGTGGAAAGTTTACATCTACTGGTTTAAACTCAGGGAAAGAACCAAGAGAATCAGTAAAAGTTGCTGAGTCATTCTTTAGAGGAAATTCTAAGTCAATTAGTCCTAGTATTATGGTAGATACAAAAGATTATTTTATGCATGTTACTGACAGTCAAGGTGTTGGTTTAGTAAGCAGCATATCAATTGGAACATTAATTGCTTACTGTAGTGCCTCGCTTGACAGGGCAGTTCTATCTCAGTTTGCAGCTTTAGGATCATTCACCATTGGTGGGACGATTCAAAAAATTGACGATCTGGCTTCTGCCTTGCAGGTATGCTTGGATGCTGGCGCTAAAAAAGTACTGTTACCCATTACTTCCGCAGTAGACATACCAACAGTTCCTGCTGAACTGTTTGCAAGTTTTCAGACGTCGTTCTACAGCAGTCCTGAAGATGCTGTTATTAAGTCATTAGGTATTGAGTAGTGAAAGGAGGTCATTAGAAATGATGTTGTTCAATAAGAATTGTATTACAAATGAGAGTTATAGTTGGTTCAAAGATAAATTGGAGAATAGTTTTCAAATTCTCGATAATCAACGATCAAAAGTAATTTTTGGATTTAACGGTATCGGAAAAACAACATTGTTCAAGTGTTTAAAAGAAATGAATAATGAAGCTATGGAGTATCTAGAATATGGAGAACTTAAAGATATATTAGTTAAGCAAAGGGATAAACTAATTATCTCAAGTAATGTTAATCTAATTGAAACGTTGCAAAATCAAATCAGTACTTTAAAGTCGACTGTAGATCACAAGAAAAATTTGAAAGATAATTTTGGTATTAGTAATAGACAAAGTGCATCTTCTTTTGGAACTCGTATTCAAGCAGCACAACAAAACGGTACATTTACAGGTTTTATCAGTCAAAAGAATGCTATAGAAACCATAGAGAGATATCTTCAAGGTGTTCCTTCTAGAGTATTTATCGATATTTTTCCCGAGCTTGCTACTATTCGAACAGCGGAACAAGAATTAGAAAATCAGAACAAAAAATTACTTTTACACGCTTTGGCAACTTTGGATGAGATTACAAAAGAAACCGATACAATCTGTCCTGTTTGTGGTAATACTGCTCATAATTTAAAAGAAATAATTGAAGAAAAAAGACGTCAACTAAGTGGCACGAGATCAGAGTTAACTGATAAGTTAAGAAAAGCAAATATTAATGTTGATGCGGATATTATTAATGATTTGATGACAGCACATGCATTATTAGTGGATGATGATGACTTGAAATCTGACTACTTGATATGTAATGGGAATTCAAACAACTACGATGCTATTCAACAGAATTATGCTGAGTTTTCAGCATTAGAAGCACAACTACAACCTTTAATGACACAAGCCCGTGCAAATTATAATAGTATTAGAGTTGTTAAAAGTTCGCTTGAACATGATTTAGAAAAGTATTTCGGAATTCAGCAAACTAATATTGACTACGATGATGATAAGTTCACAATTACGATTAAATTTCCAAGAGAATTGAAAACCTATAGTACAGGTGAATTCAACTTGATTGGGTTCTTGTATAAAATTTACTCCTTTATTGGCAGTGATAAGTCCACGTTAGTCTTAGATGACCCAGTTTCGAGTCTTGATTTGTTGAATCACTACAAAATAGCATACGAAATTGTTCGCCATTCGACATCAAAGATAATAATTGTGTTAACTCATTCAATTGAATTTATAAATGTAGTCAACTCACAGTATCCAGGAAAATTTGATTTCTTATATTTAGAAGAATTCGGCCAATCCATTAGAATTCAACCAATAGTTTTTAATGGTGAAGATCCAAATCCTAATGTTATTACACTAGATAAACTCAGTGATACTCAAGATTTTCTTGGATTTATTGAAGCTTTGAAAAGACGTGAGACAGAAGTCGATAATGATGAAATACAAGAATTATTCCACTATACTCTAAATGAGAAATTTTTGGATGGAAATCAAGATAATTTTTCAAATCATTCATTGATTAATCTAATTGATGAGTTCACATCTTTTAGTTTTGATAATTTTTATGCAAATTCTTATGTTAAAGTTCAGCATTTAAGTGCACTTCGTGTATGGTTGGAAAAAGCATTATTTGATTTAATACCTGAAGAAAATGATAACTTGAGAAACAATTTTTTACAAAAAGAAACTCTAAGCAAAAAAATTGATTGCATTTTACCAAGAAACGCTACACCAACTATTGCTGTACCAAGAAATTTGAATCGAGATGTTCTTGTGAGTAAAAAAGTCATGTTGAATCAAGGAGTGCACTATTACAGTCAGATTATGCCTTTTTCATATGCTATCAATCTTTCTCTTGATATGTTAGGACAAGAAATAATTGAATTGAAAGATCTTTTTTTGGAATAGAGATAGAGATATTTTAATGATTTTTAGTTGCTCCTATATGAGATGATTTTGACATGAATTTGCATCTAAACTGCAATAACTACATAGAAATAGCGGAATAATAAGAAATAAAAGGACATATTTGAAGTCTAAAGAGTAGAAAACAAGAATCATCGGAAGAGTGGGAGTAGCGTTAGAAATTAAAAACTACATCAAACACGCATCACTTAGTACAGATAGAATCCAACACAGGATATAAAGGTGTGTAGAGGAGTTTGAATGAAAGGGTCATTGAATTCAAGCTCTTTTTTTAGTCTGTATGATTGAATCATCATTAATCGTCTAATCCAATGTCACTTCTTGAATGATGAAGGATGATTTATTCAAAAAACAAAGTTTATGAAGTTGAAGTCGTTTGTGGTATACTAGTCAAATGTCAAAAGGAGTAGTTAAATGATTGAAGTAAGAGATATAACGATGCAATTTGATTCACGTGTTCTTTATGAGCATGTTAATTTGAAATTTACAGATGGGAATTGCTATGGATTAATTGGGGCTAATGGGGCAGGTAAATCCACTTTTTTAAGAATACTCAGTAAGGATTTAGAACCAGATTCAGGACAAGTGTTTATTCCTGAGAATGAAACACTGTACATGTTAAAGCAGGATCAATTTGCTTATGATGAATACACTGTTCTTGAAACCGTGATGATGGGTCATGAAGCACTCTACACAATCATGGTTGAAAAAGACAAACTGTATGCTAAAGCGAATTTTAGTGAAGCGGATGGGATTTTAGCGGGTGAGCTTGAAGATAAGTTTGCAGAGATGGATGGTTGGAATGCTGAAAGTGATGCAGCGACACTGTTAAGTGGTTTAGGTGTCAGTGTTGATTTACATCATTCACTTATGAGTGAGTTAACGGGGAGTGAGAAAGTGAAGGTATTACTTGCTCAATCCTTGTTTGGACAACCGAATACGCTTCTTCTTGATGAACCAACCAATAACCTTGATGTCAAAGCGGTCGCTTGGCTGGAAGAGTTTTTAATCAACTACAAGAATACGGTAATTATCGTCAGTCATGACAGACACTTTTTAAATAAAGTGTGTACCCATATCGCCGATGTGGACTTTGGTAGTATCAAAATTTTCGCAGGTAATTATGATTTTTGGTATGAGTCTAGTCAACTTTTATCACGACAGTTGAGAGAAAGTAATAAGAAAAAAGAAGACAAAATCAAAGAATTAGAAGAGTTTATTGCTCGATTTTCTGCCAATGCCTCAAAATCAAAACAAGCGACATCACGTAAAAAAACACTGGATAAAATCGAGTTGGATGATTTAAAACCAAGTGGACGAAAATACCCATTCATTGACTTTAAACCTGAAAGAGAATCAGGGAAATCCATACTTTTTCTGGAACAAGTTTCTAAACAAACGGATGTAGCATTTATAACGAACGTTTCCTTTTCCCTCATGCAGGGGGATAAGGTATTAATCATGGGAGATCCTTTAAAAACAACGTTACTCTTAGATATTATTGATGGGAAAATAATGCCTGATAGTGGAACTGTGATACTTGGACAAGCCACAAGAAAATCATATATTCCTCGTGATAATCGTGAATTCTTCATGAGTTCTCAATCGATTTTAGAGTGGTTGTCTAACTATACCTTGATTGATGATCTGTCGTATATTCGTGGGTTCTTAGGACGAATGTTATTCAGTGGAGACGAGCCACTAAAGTCAGTCAAAGTTTTATCTGGGGGAGAAAAAGCACGTTGTATGCTGTCTAAATCCATGTTGGAAGGTCCTAACTTACTCATCCTTGATGATCCAACCAATCACTTGGATTTAGAATCAATCCAATCTTTGAATAACTCATTAACATCCTACAAGGGTGAATTAATCTTTGTTTGTAATGATCGTCAGTTTGTGGAAACCATCGCAAATCGAATTATTGAAATCAAAGAGGATGGGACTATTGTGGATAAAAGAACAACCTACAGTGAATACTTAGCTAATGAGTATGGAATTGATAGTTAAAGTTTTAAAACCTAATGATATTTAGCACAAAAAAAGTTTATACGGAAGATGATGATCGTAAGTGAGTCATTTTCTTTTCTTTTAGGTTTCTAAGTTTCATGAAATGTATGTTGTTTTATCTATGCGAAATTAATGACTTAGTCCACATCAATCAATAGTGTTGAAAAGCATTTATATCTTAATGATTAGTTTAGATTTGATTTTTCTTTTTTTGTAAGATTATTCGTAAGAGAGGGTGTATGATTAAGATAAATTATCGTTGAATTGATATTTAAAATAGGAGGGTTACATCATGAAATGGGGTTTATATGCAACAGGGGGGATTGCGGAAGCTTTTGCAAGTGATTTCAAAAAGGTAAGTGGGTCGAAGATTATTGCTGCCTATGCGCGAAACAAAGATAAAGGACGTTTGTTTTGTGAAAGACATCATATTGAGCGCTATTATGATGATGAAGCAGCTTTTTTAAATGATCCTGATATTGAAGCCGTCTATGTTTCTACACCTCATACACTTCATGCAGAGGTTTCGATCAAGGTATTAAAGGCAGGGAAGCATGTCTTATGTGAAAAACCATTTGCAATGAATGCAAAAGAAGCAAAACAAGTTATAGCCGTTGCGATAGAAGAAAAACGCTTCATCATGGAAGCGTTATGGACATTATTTCTACCGACCATTCAAAAGGTTTTTGAATGGATTGAAACAGATAGAATTGGTGAAGTAAAGGTAATTCAAGCTAATTTTGGTTTCAGTGGAAATCGAGATCCACAAGGAAGACATTTAAATCCTGATTTAGGTGGTGGAGCACTCCTTGATGTAGGAATATATCCTGTACTTATGGCCAATTATTTAGCCAAAAGTACCCCCGAATCAATCAGTGCCCAAGTCAATTTCACGCAAACAGGTGTCGATGGTACGACAGTAATGAATGCTAGATATCCTAATGGAATGCTTGCAATGTTAAGTGCATCCATTGAAGTGAACCTTGTCAATGATTTAATCATTTACGGGGAAAAAGGAAGAATTGTTGTCCCTTTATTTTGGATGGCAAATGAAGCAACGTGTTACTCTGAAGATAAAGTAGAAACATTCATCAGTGAGGAACATCAAAAACGAGGTTACCACTATGAAACTCAAGCCATGATTGATGCTATTAACCAGGGCTTACTTTCACATGAGGTTGTTTCACATCAGTTTACACTTGAACTGATGGAAACCTTGGATCGTATTCGCTCTGAAATTGGATTAGTGTACAAACAAGACCTTGATTAGTGTTACTAATGTTATTAATCGTTTGTGTGTTTACCTCATTGAGTGATGATGTAAATCAACGTCATGATCCTAGTCAATATATTGGTTTAAATCTTCATAACCATATATTAATGGTGTAAGGATATGAAGATTGTGGTCATATATTATTGTAAACAAATAGAAACAATCACTCAGACTAACATGAGTTAAGATAGAGTTGTTATATGTTTCACAATAAGAGATGGTTCTGCTATAATGAGCGTGTTAATGAAACAAGGAGAGTTAAACATGTATAACTTATCAATGGTGATGGGTGAACAAGGTTATGAAATGAGCCATGAGAATGCTCATTGGATATTAAAGAAAGGACTAGGATATTCCCCGGTTCAGATGCTTGTGGCATCCATTGGAGCATGTGGTGGCTATGTCCTTGATAGCATTTTAGATAAGATGCAGTTGAATCATGTCATGAAAGAGATTGACATGAGTTTTGAAGTGAATCAAGAGTCTAAGGCAAAAGAGCTCACTTCTGTCAGTATGGTATTCTATGTTCAACTCGAAGGTCAAGACTATGAGAAAGCACAACATGCGTTAACATTGGTGCATAAATATTGCCCAGTGATGTTGTCACTTAATGAGGACATTAAGATAGAGAAGAGCATTCGATTTATTTAGGATGATCGAGTTGAAGAAGGCTTATTTTGGAGTATAATGAAGGTATAGAAAGTAAACTCTTTCAAGGTTAACTCCCATGGACACTTAAAACGTGAAAATCAAAACATCAATTTGGTTTTCACGTTTATTGTTTTCAAGAAAGGAGTAACACGAATGAAAAGCAATGTTACATTACGGTGGATTATCGTCATTCTTTCTATTGTGTTTGGTGGATTCTTATTGTTTAACCTTGGATTCATTGCCTTAGCCATTGTCATTAACTCCATTCGCATGCAGGGTGTAGACAATGAATTTAATCTACTCAATGCCTTGTTTATGTTTCTTGCCTACTTAGGGGTCACATTGGTCTTGATTTATGCTCTTAAAACACTTCTTGATAAAGAAGATTTCAAAACGGCTGTTCTTGCAACATTACTGACACTTCCTTTAATGGCCATGTTAGTATACATTGGAATTGTTTTATTTGAGAATCAATTAATGATACTATTAGTCAGTTTAGCTGTGATGATTCCAATCTTGCTATGGATGATTCTAAGAAAAGTACATCCATGGTACATGATTTCATGGTGTGTGGTTATGCTAGCAGGTGCAGCCATTCATTTCTTCAATATTCAAATATAGAATCTTTGTTTATCGCTTAATTCCTAACATTGCAATGGGAGCACGATTGACTCCTTCATAGGTGTAGGTTTTTAGAATGTGAAGATGTTCATTCATCCATTGGATACCCAGTTGTGCTTCTTCTTCGCCACCTTCGTGTCCACGATAAAAACTCACAACCATCCAACCATGTTGTGGGAGACATTCCAGTGCATTCTCAAAAGCAAGCAGTGTAGATTCTGCTGTTGTGATGATGGTTTTATCAGAAGTAGGGAGATAACCTAGATTAAAAATAATGCCATTAAAATGGGTCAAGTATCGGTTTAAATGAGCATGTGAATCATTAATTAGTTGTAAGTTAGGAAAATGTGCACACGTTTGCTTGGTTTTAATGATGGCTTCTTTTTGAATGTCAAAACCGATCACATGTGCTCCTTTGTGTAAGCAGAACAATGTGTCATAACCTTGACCACAGGTTGCATCCACAATGATATCATTAGAATGAATAAGTTCATCTAACCATTCGTGAACCACATGATTAATGTTCTTGTGTCTCATACTTTGATCCTTGCATGCTTTTTCTTCGTGCAAATTCCATATCAATGTGATTGAGGACGTTGACTTTCTTTATGGTCCACATCGGTGCTAATAAATCAGATTCTAAAGCATCACCGGTTAAACGATGAATGACCATGGTTGGAGGTAAGTATTCAAGTTGATCAACTACCAATGATACATACTCATCAAGGGTCAGTAAAGGCCAAGGTTTGTGTTTATAGGCAATCCCCATGACAGTGCCTTCCAATACATGCAGCATATGAATTTTAACCCCATGAATCGGTTGTTTAGCCACCCATTGAATGGATTGAATCATCATTTCATGGGTTTCTTTAGGGAGTCCATTGATCATATGCAAGACTACTTTGATGTTAGTGTGTTTGAGTTTGTTTAAGACTGCTTCGACATTCTCTAAAGAATGTTGACGATTAATGAGCCTTGAAGTGCTGGGATGAATGCTTTGCACTCCCAGTTCAATGGTGATGGGTTTAAGTTGTGATTTCTCATTAAAGTACGCAATGATTTCATCATCCAAGCAATCACTTCGGGTTCCAATGGCCACTTCCACATGATCGTAAGTGTCATCAAAGAAAGGATCATAGATTCGCTTAAGCGTTTCTAGTGGAGCGTAAGTATTAGAATAAGCTTGAAAGTACGCAATGGTCTTCGCATCTGGCCACTTACGTTTCATGAGGGCTTCTTGTGCTTTCATTTGCTTATCTAAATCGATGTTTGAAAAGGTAAAATCACCAGAACCTCGTATGGAGCAGAAGGTACATCCTCCTTGATGATGGTTGAAAATATGTGGACATGAAAATCCAGCGTCTAAGGCTAATTTGGCAACTTTTCCACCATAGGTTTGTTCATAGTAATAGGTGAGGGTATGGTACCGCTTATTCGTGTTTGAATAAGGAAAGGGAGATAAGTGATCACTTTTCATAATGGTGTCATTTTAGCATATATCTTATGATTTAGAAAAGGTGTTCACCTTTTCATTGACACAGTGAGTTGGGTTTTGTAGAATGAAGGAAGAAATGCTTTGAAGTAGTAGTTATTGACTTATGATGTAGAGATCTCATGGATGGTGAAAATGAGACTAAGTCGTAATGAACTCGTCAACACAATGATTTCTGGGTGTTTCCCTTATCAAACATTGAGTGCATGACAACGTCATGAACTAAGGTGGTACCACGCATTAAGCGTCCTTAGAGGTGCTTTTTTTTATTTTCAAAGGAGAAAATATGTACAATCATCAACATGTAGAAAAGAAGTGGCAAAAATTCTGGGATGAAAATAAATCATTTAAAACTGACACTCGTGATTTTCTAAAGCCAAAATATTACGTATTGGATATGTTTCCCTATCCATCAGGTTCAGGGCTCCATGTAGGCCATCCTGAAGGGTATACCGCAACCGATATTGTTGCTCGTAAAAAACGCATGGAAGGGTACAATGTACTTCATCCAATGGGGTGGGATGCTTTTGGTTTACCTGCTGAGCAATTTGCAATGGCAACAGGTAATCATCCTGCTGCCTTTACAAAGCAAAATATTGATAATTTTAGACGTCAGATCAAAGCATTAGGTCTTTCCTATGATTGGGATAGAGAGATTTCTACTACCGATCCTGATTATTATAAATGGACGCAATGGATTTTCACTCAATTGGTTGAAATGGATTTGGCTTATGTTGCTGAACTTCCTGTCAACTGGTGTCCAGAACTTGGAACAGTGTTAGCCAATGAAGAAGTGATTAATGGAAGAAGTGAGCGAGGAAATTATCCAGTTTTTCGTGTATTAATGCGTCAGTGGGTGCTTCGCATTACCCGATATGCAGAACGTTTACTTGAAGATTTAGAAATGGTAGACTGGCCTACTTCCACGAAAGAAATGCAAATCAATTGGATTGGTAAATCAGTTGGTGCGAATGTTGATTTTAAAGTGGCTAATCATGATTTGATTTTTACTGTCTTCACCACTCGACCTGATACCCTTTTTGGAGCGACCTATTGTGTCTTAGCTCCTGAACATCCATTTGTGAAACAGATTACCACTCCTGAGCAAAAAGAAGCTGTGGAAGCCTACATTCAGGAAGCTTCGATGAAATCGGATCTTAATCGTACCGAACTAAACAAAGAAAAGAGTGGAGTATTCACGGGAGCCTATGCGATTAATCCAGTAACGCAAGAAAAAGTGCCGATTTGGATTGCGGATTATGTCTTAATTTCTTATGGAACTGGGGCTATTATGGCCGTGCCAGCTCATGATGAGCGTGATTACGAATTTGCGAAAAAGTACAATTTGAATATTGTGGAGGTACTTGAAGGAGGAGACATCACTGTTTCTGCCTTTACCGGAGATGGTGTCCACATCAATTCAGGTTTCATCAATGGTCTGAATAAACAAGATGGCATTGATGCAATGATTGCATACTTATCCAAAGAAGGATGTGGAGAGGCCAAGACATCTTACAAATTACGAGACTGGTTATTCTCACGTCAACGTTATTGGGGTGAACCGATTCCTGTCATTTTCTTAGAGGATGGCACTCTTAAAACAGTTCCACTAGAGGATCTTCCATTAGAACTTCCTGATGTGAGCCAATATCGTCCTAGTGATAATGGTGAATCACCATTGTCACACGCCACTGATTGGTTGTTTGTGGAAGAAAATGGAGTTAAAGGAAAACGTGAAACAAACACCATGCCACAATGGGCAGGATCATGTTGGTATTACTTAAGATTCATTGATCCTCACAATGAGCATACGATTGGCGAAAAGGCACTATTAGATCATTGGCTTCCAGTGGATTTATATGTAGGTGGTGCTGAGCATGCCGTCTTACATTTACTCTATGCACGTTTCTGGCATAAGGTCTTGTATGATTTAGGTGTTGTGTCAACCAAAGAACCGTTTATTCGTCTTTTCCACCAAGGAATGATCTTGGGTGAAAACGGTGAAAAAATGTCTAAATCAAGAGGGAATGTTCTCAATCCTGATGACTATGTTAAATCACATGGAGCAGATACCTTAAGAGTCTATGAAATGTTCATGGGACCTTTAGAAGCAGCTCTACCTTGGTCTGATTCCAACATGGAAGGCTCTCGTCGTTGGCTTGACCGTGTGTATCGCTTGTTTATGGAAGAGTCACGTCTCAGTGATGATAACACACATGAACTTGATCGGGTGTACCATCAAACCGTTAAAAAGGTGTCCTCTGATATTGAAACACTAAATTTGAATACAGCTATTTCTCAAATGATGATTTTTATTAATGAATGTTACAAAGCAAGCAGTGTGTACAAAGAATACGCTTTAGGATTCATCAAAATGTTTTCAGCCTTTGCTCCTCATTTAGGAGAGGAAATTTGGGAACATGTCAGTGGACAACAAGGGATTACGTATGAGCCATGGCCAACCCATGATGAGAAGTATTTAGTGCTTTCTGAAGTTGAAATGGTTGTGCAAATCAATGGTAAACTAAAAGGAAAATTCACAATTAAAGTAGATCAAGAAGACAGTGAGGTGTTAAATCATGCGAAAGCGATTCCTAGTGTGATTGAAGCCTTACAAGATAAAATCATTATTAAAGAGATTGTGGTTAAGAATAAGATTGTCAATATTGTGGTTAGATAGAAAAAGTGTGAGTTCATTAAGTGAACTCACACTTTTTTATGCTTTCATTGATAGAAAGTCTGTTTTTTGATTGATGGTATTGTTTCTTGAGGGTTCAATGATTAATCTTCCACTCTTGACTACTCTAACAAAAGCTTGTGCAAGTTGAGGATCAAATTGTGTACCTGCATTTCGTTCAATCTCTTCTAGTGCATGTTCAGTGCTTAAGAATGATTTATAGTGACGATCTGAGGTAATTGCATCAAATGCATCCGCAATCGCAATACAGCGAGCAGAAAATGGAATATTCTCACCAGCAATCTTACGAGGATAGCCATATCCGTCCCAACGTTCATGGTGTCCCATAACTGCTGGAATCACATGTGAGAATGACGGAAGGTATTTGATGATCGTAATGGACATGTCCACATGACGTTTCATGGTTTCATATTCTTCATCACTTAAAGCTGTTTGTTTAGTGAGTATGCTTTCAGGCACACCAATCTTTCCAATATCATGAAGCAATGAAGCGGTACGAATGAGTTCAACCTCTTCCTTAGACGCATTCATTTCTTCTGCAATCGCACAAGCATAACGGGCCACACGCTGTGAATGACCAAAAGTAAAATGATCTTTCGCATCAATAGCAGCGGTAAGAGCATAGACAGTAGCCATGTTCATTTCTTCACTGCCTTGAGACTGCTTTTCAACCACTTCTTCATCATAAATGAGTGACTGATTCTTACCATTAGTCTTGACCGAGCGAAGGGTCATGTTTGCTTTATGAAGTAAATCATTGCCATCATTAGCTAAGGTTGGAGCGACACAAATACCAGATGAGACAGTAATGAAGCGTTGTGTTTGATTATCATTGGACATACTTAAGGTTGACATGCGAAGTCGAATCTTTTCAGCCATTTCATACGCCATTTTTGAATCAGCATAAGGAAGGAGAATCGCAAATGTATCTTCACCATATCGGCATATATGACCTTGTGATCCACAGATTGTTTTGATTGTGTTCGCAAGTTTGATGAGTGCCTTATCTCCAGCTACATGCCCATATAGATCGTTATAAAGAGAGAACATATCAATGTTGAGCATAATCAATGCGAGCGATTGTTGACGTACATTCTTGCTTAACTCGTTGAGAGTATCCATGAAATAACGACGATTATAAACATTGGTTAAACTATCCACTATCGCTTCACGTTTTGTCTTTTCATAAAGTTTAGCATTTGAAATCGTGATGGCAGCCGTTGCACATAAGGTTGCAACTTGGTTAAGGACTGACTCAGCAAGTCGGGTTGTTGCATCTTTAGAACCAATAAGAAGCATGCCAATAAGTTGACCATTGTACTTAAGTGGTATTGCTGCTTCAAAACGCATAAGTAGTAAGTTATTTCGCTCATTATCCCACATAGTCTTAAAGAAAGGATGTACATCAATGAATTGATCGTAAATAATATCATCATAGCGTTTGAACCAATGTACAAACGGATGTGTCTTCAACATGGTGAAGGTGACTTTATCTAGCTTCTTAATCGATGCATGAAACTCATAGTGTGAGGTTTCCGCATTCTCTAAAAACAAATATGCACGATCATGATCAGTGATGT
>Ga0208242_100446_pt1 | contig 27149 bp, 22 predicted proteins | sample SubbioAug_CSW13A_FD_184825 | JGI IMG/M metagenome (GOLD analysis project Ga0208242, IMG submission 184825) | Serpentinite rock and fluid subsurface biosphere microbial communities from McLaughlin Reserve, California, USA - CR12Aug_CSW13A (SPAdes) | ecosystem: Environmental > Terrestrial > Deep...
AGCTGTGATGAAACCTCAGTGGCTTTTGTGCGCAATGGAAATGAACTTCTGAGTCAAGTAACCCAGTCACAAATCAAAGATCATCAAATGTATAAAGGGGTCATGCCAGAGTTAGCCAGTCGATTGCATATTCAAGTGATATCCTTAGTCATAGAAGAAGCCCTTCATCAATCTAAACTTTCATGGAATGATGTGGCTGCGATTGCTTTTACGGTAGGACCTGGATTAGTGGGATCACTGCATATCGGCGCACTAGCGGCTAAGACACTTGCATATGCCTTAAATAAACCTCTTATAGCAGTAAACCACTTGGCAGGTCACATTCATGCGAATGCCTTTGTGTCTGCATTAAGTTATCCATGCCTTGCGTTAGTTGTCTCTGGTGGGCATACTGAACTGGTAATGATGCAAGGTCCACTGGACTTTACTATCGTAGCCCAAACCCAAGATGATGCGATTGGAGAGGCATTTGATAAAGTGGGGCGATTACTGCATTTAGATTATCCAGCAGGACCAAACATTGATCGGCTTGCGCAAAGAGGGGAAGTCACTTATCCACTTCCACATTTAAAACTAGATTCATCCAGTTTCTCATACAGTGGAATCAAGAGCCATTTTAACAACCTGATTCACAATGCGACACAAAAAAATGAAACTATCCATGTGGAAAACATGTGTGCTTCCTTTCAAAGTGTCGCGATATCCCAGTTAATCTCACGATTAGACCAAGCCATTCAAACCTATCAACCTCGCCACGTTATTGTAGCGGGAGGAGTGAGTGCTAATACTTTTCTTAGACAACAATGTGAAGCCATGATGAACCAGTACCCTCACATTCAATTAAGCATTCCACCACTTCAATACTGCACCGACAATGCAGCAATGATTGGTGCTGCAGCTTACCATTATTATCAAGCAGGCTTATTCACTGATTTAAGCGTTAAAGTGAACCCAGGATTGCGTTTAAGAAGCGAAATCATAGTCTAAATCATGGTTTCTTTGTGTGAATTATTCATTTCTTTTCACTAAAGTTGCTAAATTATTCACATACGAAAACCTTTGTGATACAATATCACAAGAGGGTGATACTATGAATAAGAGAAAAGTACCAAAAGCAACCATGCAGCGTTATCCGTTATACTTAAAAGCGCTCAAGAAATTACAAAGTTTAGGCATTGATCGGATTATGTCTAATCAATTAGGCAGTTTTATCGATGTGGAACCAACCACCATTCGTCGAGATTTTTCCTTCATTGGAACACTTGGCAAACAAGGGTATGGTTATGACATTGAAACACTCATCGAAACCTTTGAAGGCCACTTAGGAGGAACCTACAACGAGAAAATTATCATCGTTGGAGCTGGTAACCTTGGTCGTGCTTTAATGAACTATAATCGTTGGAATAATGTGGTCGGTGAAGTGGCTTGTGCCTTTGATATCGATGAAAGTAAGATTGGAGTCATTAATGATATTCCAGTCTATCCATTAAGCCAACTTAGTAAGAATATCCCTGTGGGATGTCGTATTGCGATTCTTACCGTTTCACATGATGCCCAAGAAACAGTGGATAAACTGATTGAAAATGGCATTGTGGGAATCATTAGTTTTACTCATGATCATATCCGTGTTCCAAAGGATGTTTTCATTAAGTACGTGGATGTGATATCATCCATACAGGAACTTGTTTTTCAAGTCAACAATATTTAAAGGAGCAGAATATGCCAACGTTTATGACTGTACAAGAATGCTTTGATGTGATAAGTGCGGATAACCCACTTGAGTTGGATGGGATAGAACTGATTCATCTTCAAGGATGGGTAAGAACGAATCGATCGAATAATCACATCGGATTCATTGAACTGAATGATGGAACATCATTTAGAAATGTACAGTGTGTTTATGAGTCCTCATTAGCGGATTATGCAACCATTCAGTCTTACAACACTGGAACAGCCATTTCAGTTGTCGGACTTCTTAAAATAACACCAGAAAACAAACAGCCTTTTGAGATTGTGTGTCAATCGATTCAACTGGAAGGCGCATGTGATTCATCCTATCCATTACAAAAGAAACGTCATTCGTTTGAATACTTACGTGAAATTGCTCATTTACGTGTGAGATCAAATACTTTTTCTGCGGTCTTTAGAGTGCGTTCCTTGCTTTCTATGGCTATTCACGAATTCTTTCAAAATCAAGGATTCATCTATGTGCATACACCAATCATTACGGGTAATGATGCGGAAGGTGCAGGGGAAGTCTTTAGAGTTGAAAGTGATAGCTTTGCGAAGAAGCAAGATCACTTCTTTGGTAAAGATGCTTCTTTAACCGTATCAGGGCAACTCCATGCGGAAGCATTTGCGTTAGCGTTCAGAGATGTGTACACCTTTGGTCCGACTTTTAGAGCTGAAAACTCCAATACTACCCGTCATGCCAGTGAGTTTTGGATGATTGAACCTGAAATCGCATTTGCAGACTTGGATGATAACATGAACCTTATTGAAGACATGGTGACGTATTGTGTTAACTACATCCTAGTGAATGCTCAACATGAAATGAAGTTCTTCAATGACATGATTGACAAAACTGTCTTAGATCGTTTACATCGCTTACTTGAGAGTGAATTCGTGAGAATGACCTACACTGAAGCGATTGAACATTTACTCAAAGCAGATGTGAAGTTTGATTATCCAGTGTCATGGGGGATGGATTTACAAGCTGAACATGAACGTTACATTTGTGAAGTAGTGGTTCAAGGTCCAGTCTTCTTAACCAACTATCCTAAAGAAATTAAAGCCTTCTACATGCGATTGAATGATGATCAAAAGACTGTGGCTGCTTGTGACCTGCTTGTTCCTGGAGTGGGAGAGTTGGTCGGTGGATCACAGCGTGAAGAGCGACTTGATTATCTTGAAGCCGCCATGGAGAGATTCCATATTGAGAAATCAGGTTTAGAATGGTATCTTGACTTACGTCGTTATGGTGGTGTTAAACACGCAGGATTTGGTCTTGGGTTTGAACGCTTCCTCATGTACATTACGGGGATGCAAAACATTAGAGATGTCGTGCCATTTGCACGTACTCCTAAGAATCTAGATTACTAAGGCAAGTCAATGGCTTGCCTTTCTTTCTTGAAACAATGAAAGGGATGCTCTATAATCAAAACTATGAACTCACATGACATTATACTTAAAGAAAAACAAGATGGTACACGCATAACCTTACATGATTTGCATCAAGTGTTATTAGCCATGATGAAAGATGTGGATGCGGTCCTTCGTAAACATGATTTACCTTATTTCCTTAATGGAGGAAGTGCTTTGGGGGCTTATCGTCACCAAGGTTTTATCCCTTGGGATGATGACATTGACATTGCGATGATGATGGATGACTTCTTAAGAGCAATTCCAATCCTTGAAGAAGAACTTAAAGAGAAGTATGTGATTCACTGTTTTGAGACAAGAAAATGCTATAATGTCTTAATTTCAGGCATGAAAATTCGCCTTAAAGGAACTCGCATCGAGGAAGTCAATGAACTTCTTTCAAATCAATGCAAAGACAGTGATGGGGTTTTTATTGATGTGTTTGTGTATTCTAAAGTGAATGCATCAAAACTGAAAGATTTACCACTACGCTTGCTCAATCAAGGGTTAATGCCTATCATTGTTTTCTTTGAGAACCTTCATTTCAATCCAGTGTGGATCAAAAAATGGTTCAAGTGGAATGCTTCGTTGTATCATCGACTAAACAAACATTCTAAACATATTGGGTTTGATTTAACATGGACATTTAAATCCGCTTGGAATCCATTTATCTTTAAAGAAGAAGATATATTTCCTTTACAAGAAATGCTTTTTGAAGGAGAGAAGTTTTATGTTGCCAATAACATTGAAGCCTATTTAACCACCGCTATCGCTCCAACATTCAAAGAATTACCACCTCTTCACCAACGAAAACCAAAACATTTAAAGGACATTGAACTATAGATGAGAAGACGTCGTCGTCGCATTAACTTCCCAATCTTAATCCCACTTCTTGTGTTAGTGCTTGCGCTAGGTTACACGACGTGGTATTTCATGTGGGGAAAAACAAAACCACCAGAAGTAGTGTGTGAACTTAATAGTTTTATAGATATGGGATGGTTAACCACACGTGAAGAAGTCGTTTTAGTGAACGATATGTTTGTGTATGGGGAAAACTTATCTTTTTTTCAGGATGCCTATCGCTTAGATACTCAAGACGCGTTTGTGGGGAAAACACTTCGACTAACCAATCTTTGCACACAAGAGATTCGTGATTACATGATTGAAGATGCGGTTGATGGTCAAATTCCCATGGATGATTTACCTTTTGGTGTGTATGCCATGCAAGTGAACATTAATTTGCAACGGATGCAACTGGTCAGTAATCAACTAGTGAACCATATCTTTACAACAATTAATCGTCAAGAGAACACCAAGTCAATTCAAGTCATTTCACAGCCAAATGAAACAGAAGTGGTTGCACCAATATATCTAGAAGTAAAACCTATTGAACTTTCAGAAGAAGTGTATGATGTGGTCATTGATCCTGGCCATCGTCATGCGGATTTTGGTTGGGTGGATTTAGGCACACAAGCTTTTGGATTAGTTGAAGCAGAGGAGAATTATAAACTTGCTCTTGCGTTAAAAGAAGAACTGGAAGCGTTTGGGTTACGCGTGTTAATCCTTCGTGATGAATCAACAACCAATATCTATGGAGTAGGAGGGCGTTTGTTTAAAACATACGCATCACAAGCCAAGTATTACATCGAACTTCAAATGGTGGGTAACACTAACCCAAGTGTTCAAGGAACCCAAGTTATTTACTCATCGTATGCATCATCACGTTTAGGAGCAGCAATTCATCGACAACTCATTGAAAATACGTCTTTGGTCTCCACAAATAACCGTGGTCGTGGTAACATACAAGGGGTCTTACCTGCAGCATTGGCTCAGGGATTAGACAATCAAATGTATGATGGTCGGTACACGATTCGTGAAACAGGCGGGAAAGCCTTAGGTGCAGCTCAATTTTCTGAGTTTGCACAATCACGCAATGCTACATTCTCTTATCAAAACATTAGAGGTGTGCATGCGCTTGTGATTGAAGTCATTCACTTAACCCATGAACCATCTGCTCAAGCTTGGATCACTGAATACCCAACATACGCAAAGGAAATCGCACGAGGATTTGCAAATTACTTGCTTCTACCCTAAATTATGATTATCACCTTAAGTCACATTTCAAAGTCCTATCCTTCAAAAAACATCCTCAGTGATGTTTCTTTAACCATCAATGAAAAAGAAAAAGTAGCCATTATTGGACTCAATGGCAGTGGAAAGACCACACTCTTAAACATCATTTCCAAGGAAATAACACCGGACGAAGGAGATGTGTTTTATGGAGGTAAGATCACCTTAAAATCCTTAAAACAACATGCTTTTGAAAACGAAGAGTTGAGTGTTCAAGAAGTCTTTGAACAAGCGATGGCTAAGGTGGTGGCTTTAGAAAAGCAACTCACCGCCCTTCATCAACAGGTTTCCCTTAATCCTGAAGATGAAAAACTGTTAAATAAACTTTCCATCCTTCAACATGAATTTGAAGACATGGGTGGATATCACATACAAAGTACGATGGAAACCATGTTGACGAAGATGGGCTTTTCTAAAGAAGTGTTACCTCAATCCATTCATACTTTTTCTCAAGGACAAAAAACCCGCCTTGCGTTAGCAAGTCTACTGCTTTCTTATCCTGATGTTTTGATCTTAGATGAACCCACTAACCATCTAGATATTGAAATGATTGAATGGCTTGAAGGTTTTTTAATCACTTATCCAAAGACCATTCTTTTTGTCTCTCATGATCGTCGTTTCATTGACAAAGTGGCTACTGACATCGTTGAAATTGAATATGAGAAAGCTACATCCTTTAAAGGAAATTATTCCTCTTATCAAAAAGCTAAACTAAAAATGCGTGAAAAGATGCAGAGTGCGTACCATCGTCAACAAAAAGACATTGAACGATTAGAAGCTCTCATCGAAAAGTTTCGATATAAACGATCCAAGGCGGCATTTGCACAATCCAAGATCAAATACCTTGAACGCATGGATCGTATTGAAGCACCTGCTAAAGGAACCAAAAACATGAAGTTTTCTTTCAATCCTTACATTAAAGGAGGAAAGGAAGTGTTAATCCTATCAGATTTATCCATTGGTTATGATCAAAGCATCCAAACTTTAGATTTAACACTTAGAAGAGGTCAACGTGTTGCGGTGCTGGGTAAGAACGGGGTAGGGAAAAGCACCCTCTTAAAAACCATTGTGGGAGAGATTCCATCTTTAGGAGGAGAGTTCATCTTTGGTCATCAAATCCATTGGGCTTACTTTGATCAAAACCACGCTCAACTTAACTCCAGTAAATTAGTCATTGAAGAACTCTGGGATGACTATCCACAGTTGGATCATCATCAGATTCGAAGTGTCTTAGCGCAGTTCCTATTCACTCAAGATGATGTCTTTAAATCAGTCAGTGCATGTTCAGGGGGAGAGCGAGTCCGATTGTCTTTGGCTAAAATGATGTTGAAGCGAGCTAACTTTCTGGTGTTGGATGAACCAACCAATCACTTGGATATTCCAGCTAAAGAAGCCTTAGAGGAAGCGTTGTTATCCTATACAGGAACCATATTATTTGTGTCTCATGACCGTTACTTCATTGATAAAGTGTCCACGGCTGTGTTAACCTTAGAAGAGGGATCAAGCACACTAAAAGAGCGTGATGATCTTGTACATATTGATGAGATTGTGGATGATGAGAAAGAACAACGCATCCAAGCTCATCAAGAGCGCAAGCAAAATCAAAAATCACGTAAGCAAAGAGAGAAACGCATCAAAGAACTTGAGGAATTGATTCAATCCAATGAACTTAAGCTTGAACAACTGCGTGATTGTCGCTTTGAACCTGAATACTATCACGATTTCAAAAAAATGGAAGAACTGAATTTGTCCATTGATGAACAACATAACGTCATCGCAAAGTATGTTCATGAATGGGAAACATTATCACTAGAAATGGAAGAGGAAGAAAACAATGATGAAAACATTTGAACCAATTGAAATAGGAGGGTTACACCTTAAGAATCGAGTTGGGGTTGCTCCTATGTGCACATACTTATGTGAGAAGAAAGATGGAGTTGCGAATGACTTTCATTTCACCCATTACACTAACTTGGCTTTAGGTCAACCTGGACTTATTATTCAAGAAGCAACAACAGTCAATGAGTTTGGATACATTTCTGATCATTGTTTAGGAATCTTTAATCCAAGACAGAAAGAAGCTTTAACCCATATGGTTTCTCTTGTTCATCGTTATGACACCAAGATTGGGATTCAGCTTGCTCATGCTGGAAATAAAGCAAAACGAAGCAACACACCTAAATATGGACCAATGGATGAAGATGGGGTTATTGGCATGAGTCATGCGGACATTGATAAATTCGTTCAAGATTTTGCAAATGCTGCAAAAGCAGCACGTGCATGTGGGTATGATTTTGTTGAGATTCATGGAGCTCATGGTTACTTAATCAACCAATTCTTAACGCCTCTTGTGAATCAAAGAAGTGATGAGTATGGGCAAGATCGTACTTTGTTTTTGAAGCGTGTTGTTCAAGCTGTAGTAAAGGCTTTTGAAGGTCCTGTCTTTATTCGTTTAAGTGGTGATGAATATGACCCAACTGGAAACAGTGTAGAAGATATTCAAAAGATTGGTGAGTTGTGCCTTAACCTGGGTGTATGCTTACTTAACATCTCCTCAGGAGGGTTAAGAAACATCCCAGTAGTCAAACCTCTCTACCAAGTTCATCTAGCCACTCAAATGAAACAAGCCACTCACGGTCCTGTAGCGACGGCTGGATTAATCACTGAACCTGAACAAATTGCTCACATCATTGATACCAATCAATCAGACATTGTCTTGTTAGGACGTAAGTTCTTACAAGATCCATATTTTTTGATTAAATGGAAATACAAAGAAGGCTTAGTCGATGATAAGGATGTTTTCCCTTACTTCTTAAGAGGGCTTAAGACACTTAAATAGTCTTTATGTTTGATCCATGATTTAGTATAATAAGGTGTGTTAAAAAGGAGGACAATATGTCTAATTGTTTAGTTGCTCAATCAGGAGGGCCAACCTCTGTTATTAATGCGACACTCGCAGGTGTTGTGAAAGCCAATCAACTTAATCCTGTCTATGATATTGTGTATGGAGGTCTTCATGGTGTTGAAGGTATTCTTCAAGAAATGCTTGTGGACTTAACACACATGAGTGAAATGGACAATCTTATTCTAAAACAAACTCCAGCCTCAGCTCTAGGCTCATGTCGCTATAAACTTAAACGTGCGAATGTACATGACTTCGAACGTATTGTAGAAGTGTTACGTAAATACAACATTGAAACCATGTTTTACATTGGTGGAAATGACTCCATGGATACTGTCGCAGCATTAAGTGAATATGCTGAAGCCAACAACATCACTGACTTACGTTTTGTGGGATGCCCAAAAACGGTTGATAATGACTTAATGGTGACAGATCATTGCCCAGGCTTTGGTTCAGCAGCGAAATTCATCGCGAATACAGCACTTCAAACATGGTTAGATGTGAATGTGTATACCCGCCAAGAAGTGTTTGTGTTAGAGACTATGGGTCGTGATGCGGGATGGTTAGCAGCTTCAGCTTGTCTTTCTGGAATTGTTGATTTAGTGGTACTTCCAGAAGTTCCTTTCAATAAAGAAGTGTTCTTAGCTCAAGTGAAAAAACACATTGATACTAAAAACAAATGTTATGTAGTAGTTTCTGAAGGGGTTAAATATCCTGATGGTAACTACTTAGCAGCCGGTGAAGCCAAAAATGATGGTTTTGGTCATGCGGTCTTAGGGGGTGCTGGTCAAGCGGTTCGTCAACTGATTCTTGATAGTGGAGTTGCAAGTCGTGTTAAAGTTCAAGATTTATCCACTGCTCAACGTTGCCACACCACAGACCAATCTTTAGTGGATGTGGAAGAATCATTTAAACTTGGTATGTCTGCTCACATGCGTTCGATGGACAAGTCCTTCACAGGTAACATGGTTGGGGTGAAACGTGTTTCCAATCATCCATACAATGTGGAGTACTTTGCAACGAAAGCAAGCAATGTAGCGAACCATGTAAAACATTTCCCGGCAGAATGGATGCTCCCTGATTATGCAGGGGTAAGCCAAGAAGCCTTAGATTACATGAGACCGCTCATTAATGGATCACCAGTGATTCACTACAATGAAGGGGTACAAGCGTACTTAAAACCATTCTATCTAAAATAAAAACAGAAGCGTGATTCGATTGAATCACGCTTTAATGTTTTACTGGCGGAGAAAGTGGGATTTGAACCCACGCGAGTGTGACCTCCTAACGGTTTTCGAGACCGTCCCCTTAAGCCGCTTGGGTATTTCTCCATTAACTACATTAAAAATGGAATTTGGATGAATCCAAACATATGAAGTCCAATGGTGTTGATGGCAAGATTGGCAAACATGTGGACTACCCAACTCTTATAGATGGTTTGATTGGCTTCATTGAGTAGAATAAAGAAAATTCCAACAAAAAACAAGCCTAAAATTGAAAGTCCTACTAGAATTGGATGTGCCCAATCACGAACAATACTTATATGATAAAGAGCAAAGAGCAGTGAACTTAAAAACATACTCTTTTTACGACTGGTTTTAAGTTTAATACTGAAATACCCAAATCCTCTAAAAAAGAATTCTTCTATCCAAGAATTGATAAAAGTAATATTGAGTGCAACATACAGAAAATTCTCTTTATCTACAGAGACATTACTAAGCAAAGATGCCTTAATAGTGTCTAATGATAGTAATGGTTGAATAAGAGTGAAACCAACCACGATTGATATATAGATAAGAATCCCCAACATAAAAGACTTGTATAGTGTTTCCTTTTTAAATCGAAGAAAATCTTGAATGGTTACACTGACATCAATTCTGCTCATTAACAAAGGAATACAAATGAATAATACACTTTTGATAAGTGATCGCATACCATAGTTTATACTTGTACTTGACTCAATCAGTGGAAGTATGAGGCTCACCCCTATGAATAGAGCTGTAGTCAACATTGAGTATTTATTAGTGTTAATGTGAGAAGTTTTCATTAGTTTCATACACTAACCTTCAACGTAAGTTCATTCTACCATGAAGTATTATAGAAAGTTGATTTAGGTTTACGCAATTAATTCAAAAGCGTTATTTTTCCTACTAAATATGTCCCATTTGACCTTAATGAGGAAAATTGTGAAATATTTCTTGTGAAAATTTTCATAAAGCCCTTACAATCAAGAAATTGTGAAAACCCAAATGTAAAAATTTTCAAAAATACAGTGCAAAATTTACAAAAATGGGCGGACTTTTATTGACATTTCACAATTCTATCACTATAATTGCGATATACAGTGAAATATCCTGTATTCTCATTAAGGAGGAGAAATGAAAAAATTATTATCTCTTGCGGTAATGGCTTTAGTTGCTCTTTCTCTAGCTGCGTGTGCTCCAACACCAACAACACCAGCTGAAGGAAAAGGAACAGTTGTTATCGGGACTCCTGCATTTAGCGGAAACTTAATCGGCGGCTTTGGAAACAGTGCTTACGACGTAATCGTCCGTGATATGATCTGGGGTTATTCTACTTATACCACTACAATCGGTGGTGAAATCGTTTTAGACGAAACTGCAGTTGAAAAGGTAACAACAGCTTTAGATGATGCTGGGAACAAAACTTATACATTTGAGTTAAACCCAAATCTAAAATGGTCTGATGGAACTAAGATTACTGCCGATGACTATGTATTCGCAATGTTATTTGCTGCTTCACCAGAATGGCGTGCAGCAGGTGCTGTTTCTACAGCTGGTCGTGAGTTAGTGGGATACACTGCTTACAACGCTGGTGAAACAGAAGTATTCGAAGGGGTTAAGAAAATCAGTGCTACATCATTCTCATTAACAATTGATGCTGCTAACTTACCTTACTTCTATGAAACTTTATATGTTGCTGTTGCACCATCTCCACTACATGTTTGGGGTCAAGGTGTTGCAATTGGTGAAGATGGATCATCATTAACAGGTGACGTTACTGCTGCTGCTACTTATGTAGCTGGTACTGAGCGTTTTGCACCTTCAGTTGTTTCTGGTCCTTTCACATTCGTATCTAACATCGACAAACGTATGACTACTAAGTTTAACCCTGAGTTCCTAGGTGACTACCGTGGAAATAAAGCTAAACTTGACACAGTTATCGTTCAAGAAGTTAACCAAGATTTAGACGTTGACTTAGTTATCGCTGGTGAAGTTGACATCGTTACTGGTGTTATCCAAGATGACAAGATCAAAAAAGCAATCGTATCTGATCAAGTTGAACTTGTTAACTACAAACGTAATGGTTTTGGATTCATTAGTTTCACCACTGACTTCGGACCTACTGCTGATCTTAACTACCGCAAAGCTGTTGCTCACTTAATTGACCGTCAACAATTTGTTACTACTATTCTTGGTGGTTACGGTGCAATGGTTAACTCTGAGTATGGACTTGCACAATGGATGTATGATGCTAAAGCTGCTGAACTCAATGAAAACCTCATTAACTATGTTGTTAACATTGATGAAGCTAACCGTTTATTAGACTTAACTGAATGGAAATACGAAGCTGATGGAGTTACTCCATGGGATGCTACAAAAGCTGCTGCTGGTTACTGGAGACACAATGCTGATGGTGAAGTTTTAGTTCACAATCACTTCGGTACTACAAACAACCCAATTTCTGACTTAATTAACACTGAATGGCCTAAGGGTATGAACCAAGCGGGGATCCAATTCTATTTAGAATATGGTGATTTCTCTGCTCTACTTGCTAACTACTATGTAGAAGATCCTGAAAACCGTTTCTTCAACTCATACAACTTAGCAACTAACTTCTCAGTCGCTTATGACCCATACTACTCACTACACAGTGATTTCTATGGCCAATACAGCCAAAACCCTACTGGTACAAACGATCCTGAAATTGACCGTTTAACTAAGGCAATGAGAAGCTTAGAGCCTACTCAACGTGAAGAATATCTTGAACTCTGGTATGAATACCAACTATACTGGAATGCTAACTTACTACCACAACTACCTCTCTATTCTAACGTTTACTTCGATGTTCACAACGTACGTGTTCAAGGGCTAGCTACTAATCCATTATGGACAATTGGACGCGCAATTATCGACGTATCTGTTGCAGAATAAGTCAAAATTTTATATACTTAACTGAAGGGGATAGTCTAGTACTATCACCCTTTAGTTTCTATAAGGAGATACACTATGCTTAAATTCTTGCTCAAGCGAATCATCCTATTAATCCCAGTAATTTTTATCATTTCCGTAATGTTGTTTGGGATGTTCAAATTAATGCCAGGAGATCCTGTCATTTTGATGCTACCCCCAGATTTACGTTCACAAGCAGAGCGTGATTTTTATTACAACGCGTATCGTGAAAAACTAGGTCTTGATAAGTCCATTCCTGAACAATATGTAGCTTGGGTTGGAAACATAGCTCGACTTGATTTTGGGACATCCATAACTAACAACCGTCCTGTTCGTGAAGTTATTGCACGACCTCTTCGTAATTCAATCGTATTGAATAGTTTTTCGATTGTCTTTGCATTCATTATATCCATACCAGTAGGAATTAAATCCGCTGTTAAGCGACACTCTTTCTTTGATTCCTTCTGGCAAGTGTTCTCACTCGTTGGATTATCGATACCAGTATTCTTTATTGGTTTAATTTTAATCTATGCGTTCGCAATTCAATTACGTATTCTACCAGCAGGTGGAATGCCTCGCATGACTGATGATGGAAGTTTCAGATACTTCCTCGAATGGTCGCGATACATCGTTCTCCCTGTTACTACCTTGACAATAGGTTCTTTAGCCGGAACCACACGGTATGTACGTAATGCGATGATAGAAATTATTGGTAAAGACTTTATTCGAACTGCTCGATCTAAAGGGCTTAATGAAAAAGTCATCATTTACACACACGCCTTTAGAAATGCTCTGATCCCTGTCGTAACACTCGTGGCTGGGTCATTGGTTGCTCTATTTGGTGGATCAGCGATTACTGAAAGTATCTTCGCTTGGAATGGCATTGGTCGAGTTCTCATTGACTCACTCAATAACCGAGACTACATGGTTGTATTAACCATGAATATCTTCTACGCTGTACTATCATTAACTGCTAACTTAATTATGGACATTGGATACGCTTTAGTTGATCCACGTGTTAAGTTAAACTAAGGGGTAATCAACATGTCAAATTCAAATAAAACAAATCCATATTTAAAGTCGCTCAAATCATTTGGGCGTACCATCGGTTCACTTTTCACTTTTGGATCAGCTAAAACTTCAAAACGCAGTGTTCTTGAAGAAGAAGCAATCACATCACCAGGGAAAACAATCGTTAAAAACTTTTTTCGTAATAAACTAGCCATTACAGGGTTAACAGGTTTAATCTTGATGACTGTCTTCGTATTTGGTGGTTCACAGGTTGTACCATTTAACTTATTAGCGGGGGAATGGGCACACAAAAATTTACCTCCATCAAACAACATGTTAAAATTACCAAATGCTTTAATCACCGCGGGGATTGATGATATTGTTTCTGGTCGTAGTTTTTCAGTGGGGTTGGACAAAAGTGGTAAAGTTCATGTCTGGGGTGTTGAAGTTTCAGATGTTTTCAGCATACCTCAAGAGGTTCAATCTTCTACAATTGTAAAGATTGCAGCAGGTGATGAACATGTATTAGCGTTATCATCGACTGGTAAACTTTATGCTTGGGGAAATAACTCCTTCGAACAAGGTTCTGTTCCAATGAGCATTGGGAATATTTTAATGTTAGAAAATGTAGTCGATATTGGTGGAGGTGACATTTATTCATATGTCATCACTGATAAAGGACGTTTATACGTTTGGGGTGGTACTTTATCTAATGGATTAGATATTGTTCCAACTCGTTTGCAAGGTCGTTTAGTTTCTGGTGGTGCTTCAACTGTAAGTATGCTACTTCTTACTAATGATCAAACAGTTGAATACCATGGTGCGAGAGGGACTCAAATTGCTGATATTCCTGCGTATTTAATGAATGGAAATGTTAAAGTTCAAAAAGTCGTTGCAAGTATTTATACAGGACTTGCTTTAGATACAAATGGATTTATCCATCAATGGGGATTTGCTGGGAATGGTATGCGTGATGTACCGGAAAAAGTAAGTTTCAACGATCCTAATCGTATTGCTTTCCAAGATATTCGTGCAGGTAGAAGACATTTTGTGGCTTTAGGTTCCGATGGTAATGTTTATGCATGGGGTGATAATGAATTTGGACAAATTGAGGTTCCAGCAGCATTAAAGCAAGGTAAAACCGTTTCCATTCATACTGACTTCTACCAAAACTATGGTGTACTTGAAGATGGGTCTGTTGTCACATGGGGCCTAAATGGATTCATTTTAGGAACTGACGACAACGGAAAAGACATCTTTACCCGACTCATTCATGGTGGTCGTATCACGATGACAGTTGGAGCTGTTGCTGTTCTTATTTCAACATTCTTAGGAGTGTTAATTGGACTAATAGCTGGTTTCTATGGTAAATGGGTAGATAACTTACTCATGCGTTTTGCGGAAATTGTAAGTTCATTCCCATTCCTACCTTTAGCAATCACGTTATCTGCATTCTTAACTGGCCAGTTAGATCAAAATCAACGTATCTTAATGATCATGGTTATTCTTGGGATTATTAGTTGGCCTGGATTAGCACGTTTAGTTCGTGGACAAATTCTAGCGGAAAGAGAAAAAGAATTTGTGCTTGCTGCTCGTGCGTTAGGGATTAAATCCAATAAAGTAATCTTAAGACATATCTTACCTAACGTCATTAACTTAGTAATTGTTAGTATGACACTCAGTTATGCAGGTAGTTTATTAACTGAAGCTGGGCTTTCATTCTTAGGATTTGGGGTTGTACCACCAAATCCATCATGGGGTAATATGCTCACTGGAGCACAACGTCCTGAAGTAATTCAATTCTACTGGTGGAGATGGATTCTACCTGCATTAGCGGTACTATTCACTGCATTAAGTGTCAACCTTGTTGGGGATGGATTGCGTGAAGCAATGGATCCTCGAGCAAACGAGAAGTAGGAGGTAAAAATGACGAAACTACTAGAAATTAAAAATCTGCATACCTACTTTACGACTCGTAGAGGGTTAATTAAAGCCGTGAATGGTGTTTCCTTATCGGTTGAAGAAGGAAGAACTCTAGGTGTTGTAGGTGAATCCGGAAGTGGAAAATCGCAAACAGCGATGTCAATCCTGCGTTTATTTGAAAGAAATCAACGCATCTTTGATGGTGAAATTCTATTTGAAGGAAAAGACCTATCTAAAATGAGTGAGGCAGAACTTCGTAAAGTTCGTGGAAATGATATTTCAATGATTTTCCAAGAACCAATGACCAGTCTAAATCCTGTTTTCACAGTTGAGAGACAAATTTCTGAGGTGTTAATGTTACACCAAGGAATGAGTGAAAAAGAAGCGAATGCAAAAGCTGTTGAAATGCTTCAAGCTGTGAAGATTCCAAATGCTAAAGAATTAGTTCATCAATATCCATTCCAATTGTCTGGTGGGATGTCACAACGTGTAATGATTGCGATGGCATTAGCATGTAAACCAAAACTACTGATTGCAGATGAACCAACAACTGCATTAGATGTTACCATTCAAGCTCAAATTCTTCGTTTAATGAATGATCTTAAACGTGAAACTAAAACATCCATCATGTTTATTACTCATGACCTTGGTGTTATTAACCAAATGGCGGATGATGTAGCGGTGATGTATTGTGGTCAAGTGGTAGAATCAGCACCTGTTGATTTCATCTTTGGTAATAAAACAGAGTATTCACATCCTTATACTGAAGGATTATTAAGTTCCATTCCAAGTTTAACAAGTGAGCGTGGAACAAAATTAGATGCCATTCCTGGATCAGTACCTCATCCACTTGATTTACCGGTGGGATGTAAGTTTGCGCCACGTTGTAAATATGCAACCGAGAAATGCTTAAAAGAAGAACCTGAATTAGTTCAAATCAGTGAAAAGCAATCCATCCGTTGTTTCTATCCAAAGAAAGGAGTACGTCAACATGGCTGAGAGTAAAAAAGTATTGTTGAAGGTCCAAAACCTTAAAAAACACTTTCCATTAAAGAAACGTTCTCTTTTTCAAAAAGAACAACTCTTCATCAAAGCTAATGATGGTATTTCCATTGATATTTATGAAGGTGAAACCTTAGGACTAGTTGGAGAGTCTGGATGTGGTAAGTCAACCTTTGGTCGTACTATTCTTCAATTGTATGATCAAACAGAAGGTAATACATTATTCTATGGTCGAACATTGGCTGAAGTTGCTCCAAAATATGTTGTGGATGTCATTAAGACACTTTCTAAGCAATATCCTGCATATTTAGCTGATAAAAAGGCTTTAGATGCTTTGGTGGTTTCATTTGAATCTGAAAAAGAGGATTTAGAAAAAGCTAAACTTAGTTCAAAGATTGAAAAAGAAACAGCTCGACTTGAAAACAAATACAAGAATATGTTTAGAATTGCGGGCGGTTTATTGACTTCCAAAGATTTGAATAAAGTGAGTGAAGTACTCCTTTCTGAGTTTAAACTCAAGCAAAAAGAAGCTAAGATTCGTCGTAGAATTGTTACTCTCGAAGTTCAGTTAACGGATCCTAAAGTCTTAGCAAACAAAGCATCGGTCAGTCGTGTTGATGCTCAAATCGCAAAGCTCAAAGCAGAACTTGTTTCAGTTCATAACTTAGTTGATGCTGCATCTTTAAAAGTTAAAGAATTGAAAGATGCTCTAAAATCTGAAACTTTATTTGCTGCTTATGAAGAACAGCTTGATGATGGAATCGACTTATCTAAGTTAACTACTGAGGAAGTTCGTTTACTTCGTCAAGACATTCAAATTATTTTCCAAGATCCTTACTCATCACTTAACCCGCGTTTGACGGTTGGTCAAATCATTGGTGAAGGATTACTAGCGCATAATTTCTTTAAAAATGCTAACTCAAAAGAATACACAGACTACATTACCGATGTAATGGAAAAATGTGGACTTGCTCCATATTTCATTCATCGTTATCCTCACCAGTTCTCTGGAGGGCAACGTCAACGTATTGGTATTGCTCGTGCTTTAGCACTTAATCCTAAGTTTATCGTATGTGATGAAGCTGTATCCGCATTAGACGTTTCAATTCAATCACAAATCATTAACTTGCTTATTGATCTTAAGAAAGATAATAACTTAACATACTTGTTCATTACTCATGACTTGTCTGTTGTTAAATTTATCTCTGATCGCATTGGTGTTATGTATCTTGGTAATATGGTTGAATTAGGCACAAGTGACCAGATTTTCGCAAATCCACTGCATCCTTACACGGAGGCTTTACTAGAAGCTATTCCTCGTACAGATGTTGAATCGAATCAAGAACTCACAATCTTGGAAGGAGATATTCCATCTCCAATTAAACCTCCTAAAGGGTGCAAATTTCATACTCGATGCAAATATGCATTTGACAAATGTAAAGTTGTTGAGCCTATTTGGCAAGAAATTGAGCCAGGCCACTTCGTTGCTTGTCACTTAAGAGGAGAATAGGTTGATTTTCAAAAGACCTAAGAATCAAGAGAGTGAATACGATTACGACGAGATAAAAGCGAAACTCAAAGAGACTGATTTTGAAAAAGGCGATTTGCTAGCCTTAACCATTGCAGCTCTGATTACGGTCATTCCAGTGATGTTACTTGTTTTAAGTATCATGATAGGTGTTATTTGGTTCATCTTCATTCGATAGAGAACAGGCCGTGTGCCTGTTTTCTTTTAGGATAATGTAGGAAAGGAGGAGTATGTTAGCGTAAAGGGGTACGAATTATGAATGATTTATCGTTTCAAGATCAAGAGAGATTGTTAATTGCGTTATCAGAGCGTTGGAATATTGCTAAGATGTTCATACGATTAAACACAAAGCAAAATGATGTTTTAACCGCTCATGAGCACTTCGATGTGATGATGACGTTCTTCTACAATCAACTTGATGACGACTGTAAGGATATTTACCAAAGATCGTATTTACGTAGAAGTGGACTCAAATGGTATGAAGAATATTATTCTCGTTCTAACTATTATCGTAAGAAAAGAATCATAATTGAAACATTTGTTCATTGTTTACAAATCTTTAAGGTGTTAAAATAACCGTACAGTGACTTAGTAGGTCTAGAGGAGAAACTATGATTAAAGGAATTGCTGCATCAAGCGGGATTGTTGTTTCAAAAGTATATAAACTTGAATATCCCGATCTAAGTGTTGAACAAAGAGAAGCTACACCTTCACAAGAATTTGAGAAGTTAGAAAATGCTATTGCAAAAACACAAAGTGAAATTCGCTCAATCAAAGAGAAAGCGGTAGGCAAACTAAGTGAAGAAGAATTAGCTATTTTTGATGCTCATCTTATGGTGAGTGAAGACCCAGAATTGATTGATCAAATTAAGAGTCTAATTGAGTCAGATGGTGTCAACGCAGAATTTGCGACACATCAAGTGGCATCCATGTTTATTGGTATGTTTGAAAGTATGGAAGATGCTTATTTTAAAGAACGTGCTGCAGACATCAAAGATGTTACTCAACGTTTAATTGCTCATATCTTAAACAAACCTCTACCTGATTTAACCTTGATTAATGAAGAAGTGGTGATTGTAGCCCATGATTTAACCCCATCAGATACCGCTCAACTGAATCGTCAATTCACTTTGGGTTTTGCAACTCAAGTTGGTGGACGTACATCCCACTCAGCGATTATGGCACGCTCCTTAGAGATACCAGCCGTCGTTGGATGTGGTGAAGCATTATGGAGTGCACAACACAATGATGTGATCATTCTAGATGCTGTTGAAGGACGTGTGTACATTAACCCAACCCAAGCACTCATTGATGAGTATGCTTCCAAGATTGAAAAATTCCAACAACGCAAAGAACGTTTAAAATCTCTTAAAGATGCCAAGAGTGAAACACTTGATGGTCATCATGTGGAGTTAGTTGGAAATATTGGTACTCCCCATGATGTTCATGCTGTGAACGACAATGGTGGAGAAGGGGTAGGATTATATCGTACGGAGTTTTTATACATGGATGCTTCCTCACTCCCTAGTGAAGAAGAACAAACCCTAGCTTATGCTAAGGTCATCAAAGACATGAACAATAAACCAGTTGTTGTACGTACATTAGACATTGGAGGCGATAAAGAACTCTCTTATTTACCGTTTCCTAAAGAGATGAATCCTTTCTTAGGGTATCGAGCTATTCGCTTATGTTTAGATCGTACCGATATTTTTAAAACTCAAGTCAGAGCACTACTTAGAGCTAGTGTACATGGCAACCTCCATATTATGTTTCCAATGATTGCAACTTTAGATGAGTTCAGACAAGCTAAATCATTTGTGCTTGAAACTGAAAAAGAACTTAAATCTGAAGGTGTCGAAGTAGGAGAATACAAGCTTGGTATGATGGTTGAAATTCCTGCTGCTGCAATGTTAGCTGATCAATTTGCGAAAGAAGTTGACTTCATGAGTATTGGCACCAATGACTTGATTCAGTATTCCATGGCCTCAGATCGTATGAATGAAAAGGTTTCCTACTTATATCAACCATACAACCCATCCATCCTTCGTCTAATAAAACTGACCATTGATGGAGCTCACAAGCATAACAAGTGGGTTGGTATGTGTGGTGAGATGGCGGGAGAACCAATGGCAGTTCCACTCCTATTAGGATTGGGGCTTGATGAATTCTCTATGTCAGCTTCTTCAATTTTAGCGGCTAGAGAAATTGTTAGATCCGTCAACTATGAAGACATGAAATCACTTGCTTTAAAAGCACTAGAGTGTTCAAATGAAGAAGAAGTGATTCAACTAATCAAAGAAAACGTGACTATTCCTCTTAACTAATCGAATGTAAAGACCAGCCTAAGTGCTGGTTTTTAAATCTTTAGAGAGATAAACAAGATATGATACAATAAACTTATGAACATACTTACAATAGGAACAAGCATCATTACCACGCATTTCATAGATGCTGTAATGAAGTCACAATTTTCAAAGATTAAAGCAGTTTATTCTAGAGACATGAAAAAAGCTGTGTCTTTAGCCTATCCTTTAGGAGCATTGGCTTATGATGATCTAGACAAAGCATTAAAAGATGAAAGCGTTGATACAGTATATGTCGCTAGTGTCAACTATCTTCATTTTGAACATGCTCTTAAAGCGCTTCAAGCAAGAAAGCATGTCATATTAGAAAAACCAGTGACATGCAATGAAGAAGAGTTTATCGCATTAATGCAAGTTGCAAACAGAAACAATGTATACCTTTTTGAGGCTATCACAACACTTCATCTTCCCAACTATCAATGGATAAGGGATCACCTTCATTGGTTAGGATCCATCAAGCATATTCATGCGTCATATCATCAATACTCATCCAAATATCAAGCTTACTTAAATCATGAAGAACCCAACGTATTTAATCTTAAAACTGGTGGAGGATGCTTAGTTGATCTAAACGTCTATAATTTACATTTCATACTTTCCTTATGGCCGAATATAGAAGAAGCCAATTACATTCCTGTTTTAGGTTACAACGGGGTTGATCTTAGTGGAGTAGCAGTCTTAAAATATCCTACATTCATTGCGGTGGCTTCAGCTTCTAAAACTCATGATGGAACTCAGAAAGTTGTCATTGAGGGAGAACATGGCGTAATGGAAGTAAGTAGTGCAGCAAACAAATTGAAACAGGTGACTCTCACTTTAAGCGATCAAGTCTTAATGTCTTCTTATGATCAAGAGGGGAATGCCTTAGTAAGTGAAGTTCTTGCGTTTGAAAAGATGATTCAAGAACAGGATGTTGAAAAGGTTAAACAACTGAATGAAGAAAGTCGTCATGTGATCACAATCATGAGTGGAATGCGTAGAAATGCATCACTCTTTATGAAAGGAGAAGAATGAAATATTACTCTAAAATTGATTGGTGGATTAGTATTCTAATTTGGATGTCTGTTGGTGTGAGTGGATGGGCAGTATGGCTTATTCCTGCTAATGAACAGTGGATTGGATGGTTAATGTTTAGTCCACTGATGGTTTTAATGCTGCTTTTTCTCTACAACACCTATTACGTATTTGAAGATGATTATCTAAAATGTGTATTGGGTGTCTTTCCACAAAAGATTTATTATCAGAACATTAAATCATTAAAGAAAACTCGCAACTTCTTATCTTCAGCCGCGCTTTCTGCGGAACGCATTGAAATCAAAGAAAAAAACAAAGGATACATTATGGGAACAACCTACATTTCGCCTAAAAATCGCGACGAATTTTTCGATGAACTGAGAATGCGTTGTTCAAAGGATGTGGAAATCTTAAACTAAAGGACTAACGATCATCGTTAGTCCTTTGCATTAGAATCACATAATACTTTTAGAAGATCAAATGGAAATGATTGATGACGTGGGATTTGTATTGCTCCTTTTGAAGAACGATATCCTGAAAGTAATTCATGATGTTTGAACAAGGTTTCAGGACCGGGATATAAACCGATATGATGTTTATAAACATTAAAGTGAATAAGCAGTTTCTTATTCAGCTTATAAGTTGGGATAGAATAACTTAAAGAAAAATCACACTCAGGATACCAACTCATGATGGTAGTATGAAGCTCTAGTATGATGGATTGATTATCGAGAGGCTGTCCTTGAAGAAAGGTATTGAAATTATTCATGATTAGCACCGAATGGTGGTTGTGGAATCTTCTATGAACTTTTGATTGCGCTGAATCAATTGACGTAACACATCCAAGTTGATGTCACTGAGTTTCTTCACATAGATACACACTCTTCCATGAGTGAACTTGCCAAGTTGAGTTAACAGTTCATCCACATAATCAGGATTATTATAATCAAACTCCGTGTACAAGTATAAAGTCATGTTGGTCTTTCTAAACGCAAAACCACATTTCATGGCATATCCTTCATGACCCGAATCATAGCGATACTGGTATGTACCAAAGCCAATCATGTTGCCACGCCATAAAGTGGCTTCTTCTTGAGTTTCTTCTCTGAACACTTCAAGCAGTGTATAGGCATCTGCTTTTTTCTTTTCATCAAGTGTTTCTATGTAGGCTTGAACATCAATATCTAAAGGGACCGTCTTTTGCATATTTTACCTCTGTAACAAATTGATTTGTTCCTTGAGACTATTTTAACCTAAATTCAAGCAAGGAACTACGAATATCATCATTTGTTCTTTACATCAATTTCACAAATAGATACACTGTAACTAGTGTTGAAAGGATGGAGTCATGAAATCAAAGATTAAAGTTACTCAATATCGTACCGTTGTGATTCCTATCCTTGTCTCTTTTGTTTTGTTTTTTATCGTGGGAGATGCTGTGTTAAAAGGAATAGAAAATCATTTTATTCAGTATATGCGCGAACTCTCCATCAATTTAGGTAGAGGCTATTCTTATAGTATTGAGAAATCACTTGGAGCTGAGGCTATTTTTGAGTCCCTCATTGAAGATAAACTTTTGACTGCAAGTGAGACGACAGGAAATTATACTAACTTTACAGATAGAGAAGCATTGATTGATTACGCTTTAGCTTTGAGGGTGGATGAAATTAACCTTTATGATTCACAGGGTAATTTATTGATGAGTACTGATCCAAACTTCACGAACTGGAAAGCCTTTCAAGGTCATCCCATCTATGCTTTTATTCAAAGTAGTGATCGAACCATGGTTGAGCCAATTCGTGAAAATGTAGTAACAAAGGTAAGATATAAATATGGCTATTATAAGTTAATTCAAGGAAACATCGTGCAGATTGGATTAAAAGCAGATCGTATTGAAGAAGTAACCGGTTCACTCAATCCTAGTCGAGCTCTTAATGATATTTTAAATAACAATTCAAACATTCAAGCAGCGTGTTATATCCCTTCTTCCACAAACACCACATGTGTGAATGATTCAGATGATTTTGATGTGGATACATTGGTTTTTGATTTGCTTTATGTCAATAGCTCGCAAGTGGATGGTTATGTTTCAAAGTTTGATTCCTCTGTTTACGTCCTCTATGTTCCAGTGATGGTTCATAACCAGCGTGTAGGTACATTGTATCTTCATCATTACATGAGTGATCAGAATATTGCGTTACGCGAATTCACCAATCTTGGTGTTTCTGTTTTAGCCATCGTATATGCATTGATTGCCTATATTTTCATCCTTAACACACATAAAAACAAGCAACTGGGAGTTGTGGCCTACATGGATGAACTAACTCAACTTCCTAATGCTTCCTATTTACAGAATAGTTTTGAAACATTCGCTTCGCATCATATTGAAGGTAAAGCAGTTGTGTTAGTCAACATTGAAGATTTTAGAGCAATTAACAAAGCCTATGGTTATCAAGGCGGAGATGATGTCCTCAAAGAGGTTTCATCACGATTGAGAAGATTAAGCGATCAGCATCATCAATTGTTTCGATGGGAAGGGGATCGATTCATCTTTTTGGTTGATGAAGTAAAAAGAAAAGAAGATCTCATGAAGTTTAATCAAAGGATCATTCACCAGTTCAACGATGCATTCTCCATAGAAAACATCAAGAAAAATATTCGAGTTCGTCTAAGCATGGTTAAACTTACACGTAAAATAACATTGTCACAAGCGGTTCAAAAAGCATTAATCACATTAGATTATGGTCCATCAATTGATAATAGCATTGTTGAGTTTGATGATAACATCGCACAAACAATGAGACGGGAACTAACCATCGTAGATGAACTTCAAGATATCATTGAGGGTAATCAACCACAACGATTGTTTATGGTGTTTCAACCTATATTTGATACGAATACTCAAAAAGTCACCAGTGTTGAAGCACTTGCTCGTTTCAATTCCTTTACACTAGGAAGCGTTAATCCAAATGAATTCATAGAGATAGCTGAAAAGCACCACTTGATTTATGAGTTAGGTAAAATCATCTTCAAACAATCCCTTGATTTTGTTGCTCAGTTGAAGTCAATGGGGAATGATTCCATAAGAGTAGCAGTGAACGTCTCAGGAATTCAACTGGTTCATGATCATTTTGTGGAAGATGTATTATCTATGCTTAATGAATTTGGATTAAATGGCCATCATTGTGAGATTGAAATCACCGAATCGGTCTTAATGCAGGATTTACAACGCGTTAATGGTATCCTAGAACAACTCCAATCCCATGGCATCGTCATCTCCATTGACGATTTTGGTACCGGATATTCTTCATTCTTTACCTTGAGTGAACTTAACGTTAATATATTGAAGATTAATCGAAGCTTCGTTCGTCAGATTTACCATGCAGAGAATGATCATAAAATCATTGCCCGGGAAATCATTCAAATGGCTCATAAACTAGGATTAAAGATTGTAGCAGAAGAAGTTGAGTATGAGAAAGAATACTTGTATCTTCTGTTGAATCGTTGTGATTATATTCAAGGGTATTATTACTCACGACCATTAATACCTAAACAGTGTGTTGATTTTTTAAACAACCAAAAGAAAATTTGATTACAGATTCATTGAATCACTTTTAAGAAGTCATTAATCAATAAAGGACACATAATGCATCATTTCCCTGAAACCATTCAAAAAGCAATTAATGATGAAATATACAGTATTGATGACATTGGAATGTCCAATGCTGAGATTTTTATGTTTTCAGATAAAGTGTTAAAAGTTCAAGACAATGTTCTTCAAGCAGAAAGAGAAAAAGATGTGTTGATGTGGTTAAACGATGTCATTAATACTCCGCTAGTGCTAGCATTTGAGAAAGATGAGTCAAAGGCGTATCTACTGATGACAAGACTGAGTGGTGAGATGTTGGAAACGCTAGATCTTTCTGCAGAGCAAGTGGTTCATATTCTAGCACAAGCGCTTATACAGTGGTGGACAATTGATCCCTTGCTTTGCCCCTTTGATTATTCACTTGAAACTAAATTACAGGAAGCATATCAGAACATCTTGAATGATGACATTGATGTGTCACAAGCCAATGATGAAACTTATGGAGAGTTTGGGTATAAAGATCCACTTGATCTTTATATGTGGTTGAAAGATCATCAACCTGAAGAAGACATCGTAGTCAGTCATGGTGATTTCACTTTTGAAAACATCATCGTTAATCATGATAAGGTTGGTTTTGTTGATGTTGGTAAAGCGGGTAAAGCTGATCGTTATCAAGATATCGCATTGGCTTATCGTGGGATATGTTATCGATTTGATCTTGAACTGAATGTTTTAAAGGGACATCCTTTAAAGGAACTTTTCTTTAATCTTTTAGACATTCAACCTGATTATGAGAAACTGAATTACTATATATTACTAGATGAATTGTCGTAGACATTAATTCTCCACGAACATCAAATAGTACACTAGTTAACTGTGATTTTTCACAATCTTGAGGTTTTCAACTTTTAAGGTGTACAATTAAATCAAAAGTGAGGGAGAATCATGAAAACCATCAAAATCATTGTTTTAGGATGTGTCCTTGGTTTACTTTTTTCATGTTCATCAAACCCGTCAGATTCTAATTCTAAAACCATTTCTGAACTTAACATTGGAGATAAAGTTGTTGATCCATCGTGGTCATGGGAATTTCGTCATGGATGGGGATACACATCCTATGGAGACAAAGAAGTAACAAAACCAGTTGTATGGATTGTGGTTGCCAAAGATCATAATCAACCTAACAGTATCACACTCATCAGTGATAACTTACTTGGATATTTTATCTATGATGCAACCATGCAGCCTAGTGGAATATTGGCTGGTCATAATCACTGGGGCAACAGTGGGAAGAATGGCAGTGCAGGAATAAGACCATGGTTGAATTCTACTGCACCTCATGAAAATGAAGGATTCTATCACTCATTCTCATCATCCTTTAAAAGCATCCTTTTATTAAGTAATGTTGAAAATAAAGACTATGAATCAGGTGCTCCTTATTCGACTCAAGACTATGTTTAATTGCCTTCTCATACAGAGTTAGGTGCTACAGATCATGAAGGAACCTATGAAATAGGCACAGCATTTGATTACTTTGTTGGGGCTGATTACATTAGACTCAGAGCAAAAATTATGGGGTATCCTTGGGAGGATGATTATTGGTCAAGATCACCTTATTCAGCTGGTTATCGTCCAGTAGGTTTGGTAAGCACCAGTGGTTATTATGTGAGTGCTTGGGCTGATGCGAATAATAAAGGGGTTAGAGCTGTGGTTAATGTCAGTAGTAATGCGAAAATAAGTGAAGAAGCAAATGATAATGGTATCTATGAATTCAAGTATGATTAATGAATTTTAAAAAACCATCTTCTTGTGCAAAACATGAGATGAGCTAAAGACTAGTAGTATTACCTAGTATTTTTTAGTTGTCTTTGTCATTAACGGTAAAAGAAATCAACTAAATTATGGTATTTAGTTTTAAGAATAAATACAGAGACATGTTTAAACAACGTGATGAAGAGGTATTGATGCAACATCCATTTTCAGCCGAAGAAGCAATAAGAAATAGAGTGAGTGTACGAAACTTCAAAGACCAAAGCATTGAAGCAGATAAACTAAAGATGCTTAAAGCATTTTTAAAAGAGTGCCATAATCCATTTAATCATGAAGTGAACTTTCATTTGTTTGAGGTGCCTGATTCTAGTTCAAGTCAAAAACTTGGAACCTATGGTGTCATCAAAGGTGCGAAGTATTATCTTGGAGCAAGTATCGTCTTAAGAGAATATGCACTGGAGGCATGTGGTTATGAAATGGAACACGCTATTCTATTTCTAACATCAATGAATTTAGGTACATGTTGGCTCGGGGGAACATTTAATCGCAAAGCATTTGCGAAATCACTCAACATAACTGATGG
>Ga0208242_100447_pt1 | contig 27086 bp, 21 predicted proteins | sample SubbioAug_CSW13A_FD_184825 | JGI IMG/M metagenome (GOLD analysis project Ga0208242, IMG submission 184825) | Serpentinite rock and fluid subsurface biosphere microbial communities from McLaughlin Reserve, California, USA - CR12Aug_CSW13A (SPAdes) | ecosystem: Environmental > Terrestrial > Deep...
TTAAGAAAGAAGGTTCTCGTTTAGAGTGTGTAGCTACTGATAGCTATAGATTGGCTAAGAAAGTAATTGATTTAAAGGAAGGTGATAATTTTAACATCACTATTCCAACAAAAGCTCTTTCAGAAATTTCGAAATCCATTGAAAAAGAAACAGATATTCTAATTTGCATTTCTGATAAGAAAATTCAGTTTTGGATTGATAGTGTCGTCATTCAATCTCGATTAATTGATGGACAATATCCTGAAACATCTCGTTTAATACCTCAGATTTTCGAACACACATTAATTGTTGATTCACGTGATTTATTAAACGCCATTGACAGAGCTTCGTTTATTAAGAGTGAAGGTATCTCAATTATTAAATTATCTGCTTCAGATTCAGAAATAATGATTTCTTCTCGATCTCAAGAAGTTGGTTATTCTAAGGAGAAAATCATTCCAATTGAATACACTGGTAGACCTTTTGAAATTTCATTCTCAGGTCGCTATGTCTTTGATGCAGTTAGAGCTTTATCTGGAGCAATTGTCAAAATTGAATTCAGTGGAGATATGAAACCATTTGTTTTAAGAACAAACGAAGATGAATCTATCTTACAACTCGTATTACCAGTAAGAACTTATAACTAACGAGAGCCCCTAAGGGCTTCTTTAGTGATGAAAGGAGAAATTATGAAAAAAGTGTTGTTCACAGGTGAATATATAACTTTAGGTCAATTTTTAAAGAAAGTTGATTTAATTGATTCTGGCTCTGATGCAAAGCATTTTTTATCCTTTCAAAGAGTTTATGTTAATGCTGAAGAAGAAAATAGGCGGGGTAGAAAACTTAGAAATCAAGACCAAGTTAAAATTGGAAATGTGACATGGTTGTTAGTTAATGAAAATTGAGCAATTATCATTAGTTCACTATAGAAACATTACAAATCAAACAATCGCATTTGCAAAAGATATTAATGTTATTGTTGGTAAAAATGGTCAAGGAAAAACCAATATTCTTGAGGCAATTCATTATTGTTCTACTTCGCGATCATTCAGAGTAAAGGATGATAAACTATGTATTCAAACTAATGAATCATTAAGTAGAATTATCGGCCAATTTCAAGTTAATGACTATAGAAAACAATTAAAAGTAATCTTAAACCAAGAAGGTAAGTATTTGTTTGAGAATAATAAGTCATTTACAACAAACAAAGAATTTATTGGGTTAGTAAATACAGTTCTGTTTTCTCCTAATGATCTCTTTTTGTTTGATGGATCACCTAAAGGAAGACGCAAGTTCATTGATACTGAATTATCTAAATTGTTTCCTGAATATGTTGAGTCTCTCTTTAGTTACAATAGACTCTTAAAAGAGAGAAACAGTCACTTAAAACTTAATACGATTGACAAAGACTATATATCAGTTCTTGACAATCAGATGATCCAATATTCTATCATTATTCATCGATTTCGTTTTAATTTTGTTCAATATTTAAATAGTAAATGTCCTCAGTTATTCAGAGCTTTAATTGAAGAGTTAGATTGGAACATTCAGTTTCAACTCGAAACATTCATAGATGAAGAGGGTGATGCTGAAAAATTGAAGCAAATCTACAAACAGAATTTATCAAAAGACATTATGTTTAGAAGCACACAACTTGGTGTTCATAAGGATGATTTGATTGTAAATATCAATGGACAAGACATCATTAGTATTGCCTCGCAAGGGCAAAAAAGAATGATGATTATTGCAATTAAATTGTGTTTAATTGAGTATATTAAGGAAATTAAAAAGGAATACCCAATTTTATTACTAGATGATGTGTTTTCTGAAATTGACGAAGGAAAACGAAAGCGCTTTATTGAATTTTTACCAAAAACATGTCAAACCATCGTTACCACAACAGATTTATCACATGTTCAGTTGTGGGAACCTAATCGATATTCAGTATTGACCATTGAAAATGGTCAATTAGTAAAGGAGTAGTCATGATCGAAAAAGTTGAACATTCATACACTGCGGATGATATACAGGTATTAGAAGGTTTAGAGGCAGTAAGAAAACGGCCAGGGATGTACATTGGTACAACTTCTGAACGTGGCTTACACCATTTAGTGTGGGAAATTGTCGACAACGCGATTGATGAATCCTTAGCTGGTTATGCTAATCACATTACAGTCAAGATTTTAAAGGATAACATTATTTCTGTTGAAGATAACGGACGTGGAATTCCAGTTGGAAGACATGAAAAGACAGGATTATCAACCATTGAAACCATTTTTACTATTTTGCATGCAGGTGGTAAGTTTGGTGGTGGAGCATATAAAGTTTCAGGCGGTCTTCATGGTGTTGGAGCGTCAGTAGTTAACGCATTATCTGAATATTTAGAAGTATATGTGCATCAAAATGGAAAAACTCATTTCCAACGTTTTGAGAATGGTGGAAAATCTACAGGTCCAGTCACCATCATTGGTGAAACTGAAAAACGAGGATCAACAGTTGTTTTTAAAGCAGACCCAACCGTTTTTACAGAAACTACATCCTACAATTATGAAACGATTCGTGATCGATTAAGACAAATTGCATTTTTGAACAAGGGAATTCGTATTTCATTGTTTGATGAAAGAAGTGAAGAAAACCCAGTAAGTACTGAATATTTTTATGAAGGTGGAATTAAAGAGTATGTTGAATACATCAACAAGAATAAAGCACCAATTCATAATGATGTAATTTATGTTGAGGGAGAAGAAGAGAATATTATTGTTGAAGTAGCAATGCAATACAACGATGGTTATGCTTCTAACGTTTATTCTTTCTGTAACAACATCAATACTCATGAAGGTGGTACACATGAAGAAGGATTTAGATCGACATTAACTCGACTCATCAATCAGTATGGAAAAGAAAACAACTTCATTAAAAAAGATGAAGATGCACTTATTGGAGAAGATGTACGTGAAGGATTAACAGCAATCATCTCCATAAAACACCCTGATCCACAATACGAGGGACAAACAAAGACAAAACTTGGTAATGCTGAGGTAAGACGTATTGTATCCAACGTTATGGGTGTACAATTTGAGCGTTTCTTACTAGAAAACCCAAGTCAAGCTAAAACAGTCATTGAAAAAGCAATTATTGCTTCTAAAGCTCGTTTAGCTGCTAAAAAAGCTCGTGAATTAACTCGACGTAAAGGTGCATTGGAGATTTCATCCCTTCCAGGCAAACTGGCTGATTGCTCTTCAAATGATTCATCTATTTGCGAAATCTATCTTGTGGAAGGTGATTCTGCGGGTGGATCTGCAAAACTAGGAAGAAATCGTGAGTTTCAAGCTATTTTACCATTAAGAGGTAAGGTAATTAACGTAGAAAAAGCACAAAGACACAAAGTTTTTGATAACAATGAGATTCGCTCCATGATCACAGCCTTTGGTTGTGGTTTTGGTGAAGAAATGGATTTGGAGAAGTTAAGATATCATAAAATTGTAATCATGACCGATGCTGACGTGGATGGATCACATATTAGAACGCTTATTCTTACCTTCTTCTATCGATTCTTAAAACCATTAATCGAAGCAGGGCATATTTATATTGCTCAACCTCCTTTATACAAGGTTTCAAAAGGTTCAACCATTCGATATGCATATTCTGATCAAGAATTAGAGGACATTAAGACTGAAATAGGCACTGATAAGTTCAATATTCAGCGATACAAAGGTTTAGGTGAAATGAATCCTGAACAGCTTTGGGAAACTACCATGGATCCTGAAGTGAGAACACTCATCCAAGTTGATGTGGAGAACGCAATGGAAGCAGATAACGTGTTTGAAATGTTAATGGGTGATGATGTTGAACCAAGAAGAGATTTCATTATTGAGAACGCACGATTTGTTAAGAATTTAGACATCTAGAAAGGAGTCATCATGAACGATCAAAAGATTAAGAATATCAATATCGCATCTGAAATGAAGACTTCATTTCTTGATTATGCGATGTCAGTCATTGTTGCTCGAGCATTACCTGATGTAAGAGACGGTTTAAAACCAGTTCACAGAAGAATTTTATATGCTATGAATGATTTGGGTATGCACAGTGACAAAGCTTATAAGAAATCAGCTCGTATTGTTGGGGAAGTTATCGGTAAGTATCATCCGCATGGTGATTCAGCTGTATATGAAACTATGGTTCGTATGGCTCAAGATTTCTCATACCGTCACATGCTTGTGGATGGGCACGGAAACTTTGGTTCTATTGATGGCGATAGTGCTGCAGCAATGCGTTACACCGAAGCCAGAATGTCTAAAATCGCAATGGAGTTAGTAAAAGACATCAATAAAGACACCATTAATTACACTGATAACTATGATGGAGAAGAACAAGAGCCAGTTGTATTACCTTCCTATTTTCCAAACTTGCTTGTCAATGGAGCAACAGGAATTGCGGTTGGTATGGCTACCAATATTCCACCTCATAACTTAGGTGAAACGATTGATGCGACAATCGCATTAATCGAAAATCCAATGCTTTCTACCATTGAGCTGATGGAAGTGATTCAAGGACCAGATTTTCCTACTGGTGGCATAATTATGGGACGTTCAGGCATCCATTCTGCCTTTGAAACAGGTCGAGGATCAGTCACTGTTCGCTCAAAAGTGGATATCAATGAACTGCACAATGGTAAAAAACAAATTGTTGTGACAGAAATACCATATCAAGTGAATAAAGCTAATTTAGTTGAAAAAATTGCTGGATTAGTAAGAGATAAACTGATTGAAGGCATCACTGATCTTCGTGATGAGTCTAACCGTCATGGTATTAGAATTGTGATTGAAACACGTAAAGACATTCAAGCAGAAGTGCTATTGAACCAGTTGTATCGTATGACTGCTCTTCAAACGACATTTGGTATCAATACTTTAGCTTTAGTTGATGGAAGTCCTAAGCAATTGGGGTTAAAAGAGGTTCTAAACCACTACATTACACATCAAATTGAAGTTGTTAGAAGAAGAACTCAGTTTGAATTGAACAAAGCATTAGACCGTGCTCACATTTTAGAAGGATTACGTATAGCATTAGACAATATTGATCGAATCATTTCAATTATTCGTGGATCTATGGATGATGAACAAGCCATTAATTCAATGATGAGTGAGTTTGGATTAACAGAGATTCAATCCAAAGCCATTCTTGATATGAGACTCAAACGTCTTACAGGTTTAGAAAGAGATAAGATTGAAGGCGAATATAAAGATTTAATGGTGTCAATTGCGGATTATCGAGACATACTAGCTAACGAAAACAGAGTCTTTGACATCATTAAGATTCAGTTACTAGAAATAAAGCGTCGTTTTGCGGATGCAAGACGTACAGAAATCATGGATAGCCATGATGATGTACTTGATGAGGACTTAATACCTGTCGAGGATGTTGTGATGGCATTGACCCTTAATGGATACATTAAACGTACAACAGCCGACACTTTCCAAACTCAAAATCGAGGTGGAAAAGGTATTAAAGGTATGAGTACCCACAGTGATGACATTGTTGATCAGTTCATCCATATGTCAACTCATGATTCCCTCATGTTATTTACTAATTTTGGGAAGGTCTATCGTATAAGAGGATTCCACGTTCCTTCCGCAAGTCGTATTTCTAAAGGACTTCCTGTAGTCAACTTACTCAACTTAGAAAAAGAAGAGAGAGTTAAAGCTATGGTTCCAGTTTCAAAAGAAACGAACTATAAATACCTAGTCTTTGCGACCAAAAACGGGCTAGTTAAGCGTGTAAGTCTTGATCAGTTTGATTCAATACGTCAAAACGGGAAAATTGCTATCTCACTCAACGAATCTGATGAGTTAGTGGCAGTAAAACCAACTACAGGCGAAGATTTAATCATTCTTGCAGGAAACAATGGTAAAGCAGTTAAATTTGATGAAAACGGCTTAAGACCAACAGGCAGAACTGCAATGGGTGTTAAAGGATTTAATCCAGACGGTCAAGAATTGATTGGATTAACAACGGATAAAGAAGGACCATACATTTTATCAGTGACTGAAAAAGGATATGGCAAGAAGAGCCCACTTGAAGATTATCGTTTAACACAACGTGGTGGTAAAGGGGTTAAAACAGTCTCAATCACTGAAAAGAACGGTAAACTTGTCTCAGTTAGAGCGGTTTGCGGTGATGAAGATATTCTTATTGTAACTGATTTAGGACAAGTCATTAGAATTAGTCTGAACGATGTAGGTACATATGGAAGAGCAGCACAAGGTGTGAAGCTCATTCGTGTTGATGAAGATGCGAAAGTTTCAGCTGTCGCAATCATCGGAAAAGAGATAGAAGACGAAGAAAATGAGGTTGCATCATAATGCAACTTCATTTTTATTCATTGAAGTGTTAGAATACCCATATATTGTTTCACGTGAAACATAGGAGAATCGTATGTTAGATATCAAACAAGTAAGAGAGAATACCCAAAGCATCATTGACCGTTTAAACACAAGAGGTCAAGACTTTTCCTTTTTAAACGACGTTGTTAAAGCGGATGAAAAGAGAAGAGAATTACTTCAAGAAGTAGAAAGCCTAAAAGCTTTTAGAAATGAATCGTCCAAGAAAATCGGAATGATGAAAAAGAACGGGGAAGATTCATCTGACCTTATGAGTGAAGTGTCCAGAGCCAATGAAAGAATTAGCACCATCGACAAAGAATTATCTGAAATCGAAAATTCTATTCAAAACACATTAAATGTGGTTCCAAATGTTCCACGTGAAACAGTAATCATTGGTAAAGGTGAAGAAGACAATAAAGAAGTTAGAAAAAATGGGGTTATCCCACAGTTCAGTTATACTCCAAAGGCGCATTGGGAAATTGGTGTTAATCTTGGAATTCTTGATTTTGAAGGTGGAGCTAAGCTGACTGGATCAAGATTTACAGTGTATAAAGGTTTAGGAGCTAAGTTAGAACGTTCTCTTATTAACTTTATGCTTGATTTACATATAAGCCAACATGGATACGAGGAAATGCTACCTCCATTCATGGTTAATGCAAACAGCATGTATGGAACAGGGCAACTACCAAAATTCGAGGAAGATTTATTTAAGGTTGAACCATTTGGTTATTACTTAATTCCAACGGCTGAAGTTCCTGTGACAAATTATCATGCGAATGAAATTCTATCCAATGAAGACCTACCAAAGTTTTATACAGCATATACACCATGTTTTAGAGCAGAAGCTGGTGCAGCTGGGAAAGACACCCGTGGAATTATTCGCCAACACCAATTCAATAAAGTTGAACTGGTGAAGTTTGTTAAACCAGAAGATTCTATTGAAGAATTAGAGAAACTCACTCTAAATGCGGAAGAAGTTCTTAAACTATTAGAACTTCCATATCGCACTATGATGTTATGTACTGCTGATCTCGGGTTCTCAAGTGCTCAAACGTATGATCTTGAAGTTTGGTTACCTTCATTTGGTGGTTATCGTGAAATCTCAAGTTGTTCAAGTTTTGAAGACTTTCAAGCACGACGTGCCAACATTCGTTTTAAAAGAGATGAAAAATCAAAACCTGAGTTTGTTCATACATTAAACGGATCAGGTTTGGCTGTTGGTCGTACAGTTGCTGCAATTCTTGAAAATTATCAAAATGAAGACGGATCTGTTACTATTCCAAAAGTATTAAGACCATATTTTGGTGGACTAGAAAAGATTGAAAAAAAATAAGAAACATGTATAATTAGTTTTGCTACCGCAATAGCATCCATCGAACCAGGTCAGGGTCGGAAGACAGCAGCCTTAAGATGGCTCTGCTATGTGTGGTGGCTTTTTTGTTAGGAGAACACCATGAAAACAACTGAATTCATGCAAGAAGCTCTTATTGAAGCTAAAAAGGCGTATAAAATCAACGAAGTTCCTGTCGGTTGCGTTATCGTTTATCAAGGAAACATCATTGCTCGTGCTCATAATAGTAAAGAGAGCGATCAACATGCATGCGCACATGCAGAAGTTCTTGCGATTACTCAAGCTAATAAAACACTGAAGTCTTGGAGACTTGAAGATTGCACACTGGTTGTAACTCTTGAACCGTGCATGATGTGCGCAGGTGCAATTCAACAAGCACGAATTCCATATGTTGTGTATGGAGCGCAAGATAAGAAATTTGGAGCGTACGGTGGTTGTTTTGATTCAACACTCATAAAAGGGTTTAATCATTATCCAAATGTGTCGTCAGGTGTATTAGAAGAAGAATCTACATCCCTATTAAAATCCTTCTTTGAAACAAGAAGAAAATCAAAACAATAGTCTAGGCTATTGTTTTTATGTGAGGTTAATTTTGGTATAATGTCTTTACATAAGGATGGTAAACCATGGCATACAAAGCTCTTTACAGAATGTATCGTCCTCAAACATTTGAAGAAGTCGTTGGACAGCAACATATCGTCGTAACATTAAAAAACGCAATCAGAACAAACAAGTTAAGCCATGCTTATCTCTTTTCTGGTCCAAGAGGAACAGGGAAGACATCAGTAGCAAAAATCCTAGGCAAAGCCATTAACTGTACGTCAAATGAAGATAAACCATGTGAAAAATGTGCTTCATGTCTTTCAATTAGTAAAGGGAATCATCCTGATATCATTGAAATTGATGCTGCGAGTAACAATGGCGTTGATGAGATTAGGGAACTGATTGATAAAGTAAAATATGCTCCTTTGGAGTTAAAAACAAAAGTATATATTATTGATGAAGTTCATATGTTAACAACAGGTGCATTTAATGCACTTCTCAAAACACTTGAAGAACCCCCATCTCATGTCATCTTTATCTTAGCCACCACGGAACCACACAAAGTTATTCCAACTATTATCTCTAGATGCCAAAGATTTGATTTTACGAAAGTATCAAATACTGATATTGAATCAAGACTTGATTCAATTCTTGATGAAGAAGAAATTAACGTGGACTCTGGAGTAACACGATTGGTTTCTCAACTGGCAGACGGTGGAATGAGAGATGCTCTATCCATACTTGAGCAAATCATTGCTTATAGTGGAGAAAAAATCACAGTTGATGATGTCTATAAGGTTTATGGATTAACCACAAGTCAAGAGAAAATAGCGTTACTAAAAACCATTTCAAATAGTCAAGTTAAAGAAATCCTACAATTCTTAAAAGAAATATCAATTAAGAGCCATGATATTAAGAAATTAACAGTTGATCTTATTGATTGCCTGAAAGATGGTTTGATTTATCATTTTACCCAATCAACAGATAATTTGTCTGTGCTTAATGAAGAAGAAGCAAAACAACTTAATTCATTTTTTAATGCTGATCAAAGTATAGAACTCATGGACATTTTAATGGATACTCTAGAAAAATATCGATTATCTGTTAATTCCATGTCATATTTTGAAGTTGCTTTGCTTAAAATGGTTCATCATCTTCAAAACAAACAAACAACAAGTATTCAAGTAAATACTTCTGCACAATCCACAGAGGTTGCTGTTACAGAGGTCATAAAACCTAAGGTAGAACCAACTCCAACAGTTATTCCATTTATAGATGATATGGATGAGGATGAGAGCGTCAACAAACCTAATGATATTGATCTTGGTGAACCTGAAGAGTTAGAAGAAAAGTTGCTTGTGGAAGAAGATGCAAGTAGTGACGACAATGAAATCAAAGAAGAGGATAAAGTTCAAATCGATCCTCAGACTGAAGCTGAAGTGATGGATAGTTTGTTTGATCTTCCTAGTCCAAAAGTAACAGAAACGTTATCAACTAAAGATCTTCTGTTGGGATTAATGCAAACTGCAGATAAAGAAGCGCGATTCAACGATGAAAAATTATGGAAGCTAAAACCATATTTACATCACCTAGAATATGCAAAAATTGCCAGACTTTTAAGAAACTCCACTATTAAGTTGAGTTCACCGACATTTATCGTTGTTGAGGTCGATGTAGAAGAAGAAAAACACATGATTAGTGATCAAAAGTTTGACTCATTGATTAAAGAATTTATGAATGAACTATTCAAAGTAAGAAAGAAACTGTTCTGTGTTACCAAATTTGAATGGTCTGTTGCATTGGATGCTTTCAAAGAACTCAGAGATAAACCGCAATTATTACCACCGCCAATTCATGTTCCATTGGATGAAGATGATTCAATTGATGAAGATACAAAACTTCAACTTAAGATAAAAGATGTTGTTGGTCATCATGTTGAAGTGATTATTGAGGATTAGTATGTACCCATCATCACTACAAAGACTTATTGAAGAATTAAGGAAACTACCTGGTGTTGGCAATAAAACAGCCGAACGATTTGCATTAGACATATTGGATCGAAGAGATCAAGACATCGAGCCTTTAGTTAATGCACTTATTAGTGTTCATCAGTCTATAAAACGATGTCAACAATGTGCACATTATGCAGAAGATACCCTATGTGACATATGCAAAGACACCCATCGAAATAAATCCATCATTTGTGTCGTTTCAAGTCCTAAAGATGTGATTGCTTTAGAAAGAAGTGGTCAGTTTAGAGGTTTATATCATGTGTTACATGGTGCTATCTCTACAATGAAAGGGATACTACCTTCAGATATCAATCTTGAATCACTCATTCAACGTTGTGATGAATCAATCAAAGAAGTGATTGTAGCAACAAATACCAATGTTGAAGGTGAAACGACAGCCATGTATATTGCTAAAAGATTAGAAAATCATTCTTGCGATGTAACACGTTTAGCATCAGGACTTCCAATGGGAGGACTGCTGGATTATACCGATGATTTAACCCTAATTAAGGCTATTGAGGGTAGAAAGAAAATATAGTATGAAAACAGACATTCAAATTGCACAAGAAAATGAGATGTTCACCATAGAGAAGATTGCACGTAGAGCAAAAATTGATATGGACTATATGGAAATGTATGGTAAGTATCGTGCCAAGATTGATTTGAAGTTGTTTGATAAACTCGAAGGGGCAAATAATGGCAAATTAATCCTTGTGACGGCGATCAATCCCACAAAAGCAGGAGAAGGCAAGTCTACCACAACGGTTGGCTTATGTGATGGCTTAGCTCAAATCAATAAGCATGTTATTGGAGCTCTCAGAGAACCTTCTTTAGGACCAATATTTGGTATGAAAGGTGGAGCAACTGGCGGCGGTCATGCCCAAGTTGTGCCAATGGAGGACATAAATCTACATTTCAATGGGGATATGCATGCTATTACCACAGCAAACAACCTTATTGCTGCAGCCATTGATAATCATCTATACCATGGGAATGAACTCAATATCAATCCAGAACGCATTGTATTTAAACGTGCCATGGATATGAATGATCGTGCTTTAAGAATTGTCGAGGTAGGAAGACCTGATAAACGAAGTGTTATTCGAAAAGATGGCTTTAATATTACAGTCGCTTCTGAAGTGATGGCAATTCTTTGCTTATCAACTTCTCTAGAAGACTTTAAGAAGCGAATCAACAAAGTCATCTTAGCCTATACCCATGATAATAAAGTAATCACAGTTAAGGATTTAAAGATTGCTGGTGCAGTGGCGATGATTATGAAGGATGCTATAAAACCAAATCTTGTTCAAACGTTAGAACACACGCCAATGATTATTCATGGAGGTCCATTTGCGAACATCGCTCATGGGTGTAACTCAATCATCGCGACCAAACTTGCTTTAAAACTTGCAGATTATGTGGTTACTGAAGCTGGGTTTGGAGCAGATTTAGGTGCACAAAAATTCATGGACATTAAATGTGATGTTGCCAACATTAAACCTAATGCGATTGTTTTAGTCGCAACCATTCGTGCTTTAAAACTCAATGGAGGAGTTGTGTTTGAAGAGTTGGGTCAAGAAAATATTGATGCACTCTTAAAAGGAACTGAAAACCTTGCAAAACATTTAGAAAATCTAGCTCATTATAAGGTGCCTGTAGTTGTTGCAATCAATCGTTTTAATACCGACACCCAGGAAGAACTCAAAACACTATTAGAATGGTGCAAGAAACAAGGTGTCATGGCTGTGATTAATGAATCATGGGCTAAAGGAGGACAAGGTGCTGTTGCTTTAGCTGAAGCTGTAGTGCATGAATGTGAGAAACCAAGTCAGTTTACTCCACTTCTAAAAAATGTCCATGGAATCAAAGAAAAAATTGAGACCATTGCAAAAACAATCTATGGTGCAAATTCTGTTATTTACAGTGAGCAAGCCGAAGAATCGTTAGAAATCATTAATCAGCTTGGTTACAACAATCTGAATGTCTGTATGGCTAAAAACCAATATTCACTCAGTGATGATCCAAAAAAACTAGGTAGACCAAAAGACTTTGATATTACGATAAAAGAACTGCGCATTTCAGCAGGAGCAGGATTCGTTGTTGCCTTAACAGGAGATGTGATGACGATGCCAGGGCTTCCAAAAGTTCCAGCCGCAGAGAACATGGACATTGACGAGTTAGGTCATATTGTAGGGTTATTCTAATGGCTTCAATTGCATACATTTGTGACATGAAAATGATTGATTACCATCGACTTTTTGGTCATCAAACGATGAATTTTTGGAGACTTACAAATGCAAAGCAATTCACGAAATTCAAACAAGGAGACTACCTTTTCTTCTTAGCCAAAGGGAGTGAGCACCCTCAATCAAGAGAAAAGGGACTAGTAGGGTATGGAAAACTCTCTCACACCACTTCGTGCAGTGTTTCTAAGATGTGGAAGATGTATGGAACATACAACGGGTATGAGAATGAAAGTGATTTTAAAGAAGCAATTAAGAAGGTGTCAAAACTCAACACCTTACCAAAAACACTCAATGGATTATATTTAGATCAAGTTGTATTCTTCAATGGGCCACTTTATTTATCAGAAATTGATGGGACAGTATCAAGAAATCTAGAAAGTTTCATGTATTTAGATAAAGAAGGGGTTTCATTAACCTTAAAAGTGTTAGATAAAGCCAAAGAAATAGGTATAAGTACGTGGCAAGTAGCATTAGATGATGAACTTAATGAATCAACCTTTGATTTAGATTACATTGAGACGGTTGTTTCTCACCAAGTTTATGAGTATTTCCCAACCCTAACAAGCACACTAAAACATCACAAGCAATTCATAGAAGCCTTTCCAGACTACAAATCAGTCAAAGAAATCAAAGGTGTTTTTTATCATCGTGATAAGAAGACATGCATAATACCGGTCTCACCATCCATTAAAGAAGAAACATTTTATGCAACGTTAGCCAAAGCAAGCCTGATTAAAAAATTCTGTCAAACTCACCATTCAGATGTGAAATTATATTTATTCGCACAGGAATGGGATGAAAAAAAGAAACAAGCTTGCATTGATTTAGACCTATATATCAATCAAAAGGATAGTACACTTTAATCTGTACTATCCTTTTCTTTCATTAAGCGTTGAAACTTAGATTCACTTGGTTTATATTCAATATTCCATAGCTTCAATTGATCAAGGAAATGACGCTTTGCGTCATCAATTCCTTCATGAAGTTCATATTCAATTTCGATGTCTGAAGTATATTTAAACACATTGAAATCTAAACACCAAACACCATATTCATCTTGATAGGAATAACGATAGGTTGTTGTTTTACCTAGATAATCAAACCCCTCACTGGAAGTAAATTGTTTTGTAAATTCAATGATCTTACCAGTTGAGATCGTATTATCTAAAACATCACATTCATATTCATCCACATGAGAATCTTGCTTTAGTTTAGCAGTAAATCGATATTGACCGTTCTTTTCTCTTATTCGTAACACACCACGATGTGAAGTGAAGTAGCGATCTTGAGTGTCATAGTAAAAATTAGTCTGTAATTGGCCTTGAGTAAAGACACCTTGAGCTAACAAAGCACTCGCTGCATCACCACTTACAAATGTCTTGTATTCTATCTCAGCAAATTTTTCCATAACCACAACCTTCTATTGGTATGATACAATAACATCATCTAAAAAGGAAGTTATTGCCATGCAACGGTTCTATATTGTCGAAAAAGAAGATCAAGAATCCAAACGCCTTGGGCAAAAAATTAAAGATGCATTAATTCTCAATAGCAAAACATTGGATGCTACACACCCTCAATGTGTGATCTCAGTTGGGGGAGACGGCACCTTTCTTCATGCGGTTCATAAGTACAAACATCATGATGATGTAGTTTTTGTTGGCCTTCATACTGGAACACTTGGATTCTTCACTGATTTTGAAGCTGATGAAGTGGATATTCTGATTGAAAATCTTATCAATTCAACTCCAACAATAGAAAGTACACCACTTCTAGAAGTAATGATCACACAAGATCAAACAGTCACAACATTAGAAGCCCTAAACGAAATAAGATTAGAGAACATTGTCAGAACCCAAGAAATTCAAGTCTATATTAATCAAGAGATGATGGAGATCTTCAGAGGTAATGGTTTATGCGTCAGTGGTCAAGCAGGGTCAACTGCGTATAATCGATCCCTTAAAGGAGCTATCATTGCCCCAGGAGTTGATGTATTGCAACTCACCGAAATTTCTGGAATTCATCATAAGGCTTATCAATCGATTGGATCACCCTTAGTACTACCCAAAGATACACTCATTACATTCATCTCAGACAACTTTAACGGGGCTAAAATCCTATACGATTATCATGTGTTGGATTGTGATAATGTGTCCAAAGTTGAGATTAAAACAAGCACAAAAAAGGTCAATATGGCAAGATATCGACCTACATCATACATTAAGCGGCTTCATTGTTTATTCTAATGAGCCGTTTTTCTTTTAGTTTCACTACTCATGTGGAATATGACCGCTAAAGGAATCATATAAGACAATAAACTGGAACCCCCAGCTGAAATGAGTGGTAAAGTAATCCCTGTAATTGGCAATAATCCAACTACCATGCCCATGTTTTGAAACTGTTGAAAGAAGAGCATTCCCAGTAATCCAGCAACCATGTACTTTTCTTTTAAACCATCAAATCGTAAAGCAACAAGGACGAGTTTTAAATTAAACAGAAGACTCACTAAAATAGTTATACCTACACCAATAAGTCCATAGTTTTTTGCGATCACCGCAAAGATAAAGTCATTTTGTGGTTCCGCAAACGAAATCGCAATACTAGCAGCACCATGACCTGTAACTCCAGCAGAACCAATCGCCATTAAAGCAGTATACAATTGTGCGCCCCAAGTTAAGATGTATTGCTCAGGACGAAGCCACCCATAGAATCGTGTTAGTCGATAACCACCACCCACCAATTGACCTAACAATTGAGGATTGGTTTCAAATAAGAAGATAATCCCACCAAACAAAGCGACTGCACTTAATCCTCCAACAACGATCCATTGTGGTTTAATCGCAGACATGGCTAACATGACAATCAAGGAAACCACAATAACCAAAGGGATACCGGTATCAGGTTGCAAAACAATCAAAATCAATGGTAAAGCTAATATCTTACTAATCTTTAAAAACAAAACAATATCATCCCAATAACTCATTTTAAGACGGTATTGTTGATGCTGATGAATGATTTCTGAAGCACGAATAATTAAGATAATCTTCATGAACTCACTGGGTTGTATGGTACCGACACCCGGTATCTGAATCCAAGCTCTTGCACCATTAATGGGTGCAATCAAGGGAAGATTAATGAAAGAATCAAGAATAAGTAATCCAAGTAAGAAAACAAGAATCCAATAAAAGATAATCGACATTGAGAATAATCGATCCACACCCATGTAAATGAGGAAGGCAAGAGTTAAAAACCCAAGCACATACCAAATGATTTGTTTGATTAAGAAATCGAGACCATTCACATTAGAAGGAGTTAAAGGAATAGCTCCATAAAGCGCAATAATTGAGATTAAGGCAAGCGATAAAATCAGTGTTACAAGCATCCAATCAATCTTAAATCGTCTGGATGACTCATTTAATCGTTGTAAAGTCATGGAACCTCCTTTCTTCATTGTCAGTCTTTGGTATAAATGGTATCATAATCGCGAGGTATTTGCATGAAAAGATGGCATAGTTTATTTGATGGTATGAGTGCATCACTCAAATACTATTTAGTACTCACACTTATTTTTGGTCTTGTTCACTCTTTGGCTATTCCTATCATTTCTAGCATCATTCGAATAGAAACACAAGATTCCATTCGTTTACTTGAAATAATGCGATTAGTCTTGGTTTTTCTATTGCAACTTTTCCCATTTGTCGTCTTAGTTTCATTAGCACAACGCAAGTTGAACCACACAGGAGCAGTGGTGGCTTCCATCATTAGCGGAATAACCCTATATGCTCTAACATTGTTTATCCCATTATCCAATCTATCCAATCAATACGCATTCTCATTATTCAATATTTCATTGCCATCGTCTGAATACGTCACACAACCGGTTCAATTAGGGTTTGTGATGACATTGTTAGCTTACCAAATTGTTAAGTTCAGTATCAAACTTTCAAAACGTCGTATTCCATATGGAATGACAGGGTTTGTTGATAGTGATACATGGATTATATTATATACTATCTTCTTTAGTTTAATCGTTGGTTATGGGGTAGTGTTAGCGTGGCCATGGGTGATTATGGGATTAGAATCAGTCATGCAATTCATTGCCCAAGACATTACCAATCCAGTGAACTTATTTATCTATGGACTCCTTGAACATTCATTAATCCTACTTAATCTTCAGTCTATTCTCCATAACCAATTCTGGTTTTCAACGTTAGGAGGATCATGGATTAATCCAGCAGGAACGCTCATTCTTGGGGATGTAAACATTTGGATTGAACAACTCGCCAACAATATCGTTCCCATTGGAGTAGGTCGCTTCATCAGTGGTTGGTATATCATTAATATGTTTATCGTTCCAGCAGTGTTATCTGGCTTATACCTACAATTCAGTGATAAATTTGACATGAGAAGGTATCGAAACATGTTTATGTTACTTACCTTCATGTCCATGTTGTTTGGTTTTAGACTTCCCTTTGAACTATTCTTAGTGCTTTCTGCACCATTACTCTATATCTTCTATATCCTCTTTTCATCCATTATTTATGCACTCACATCCGCATTCAGTATCAATCTTGGCCCAATCACCAACATCGGAACAGCCTATGCATTACCAGGGAATGGCATTCACACACTGCTTTATTTAAGAAATCCTTTGTTTACTCAAAGAGTATGGCAATTATTCATTCTAGGTTTTATCAGTTTGCTTCTCATGTATTTCATCACTCGTCTTTACTATAAGTATCTTGCGATTGACTTCATCACGGTTGGAAACAAACAGAGAAGTGTTGAACAAATCATGCTTGCTATGGGTGGTGTCGACAACATCAAAATCGTACACAGTACCTTTGGTCGACTTTACATCTTACCTTATGATAAATCAAAGGTAGACTTTAACCGAACAAGCATCATTGGAGTCTCTCATATCATTGAAAATAAAAACGGATATAACCTCAATTTTGGAGGAGCTTCAGGGATTGTTAGAAAAATCATCATGCAGAAACTCATTGAACTCAAATCAAATGAGCTAAAGATCAAATCAAATGAATCGTGAGACCCTCACGATTTTTTGTTTCATATGATATAATCACATCAATGAAAACAAGTTTAACACCCATGATGAGACAATACCTTGAAGTTAAAGAAAAGGCGAAAGATGCGCTTCTATTTTATCGCTTAGGAGACTTTTATGAATGTTTTTTTGATGATGCACATACTGTATCCAAGCTATGTGATCTGATTTTGACTTCAAGATCCAAAGATGATGCTGAAAAAATCCCTATGTGTGGAGTTCCTTATCATTCTGTGAATCCTTATATTCTTAAGTGCCTTCAAGCAGGCTATAAAGTAGCGATTGCTGAACAATTGGAAGATCCAAGCACAGCTAAGGGCATTGTAAAACGAGATATCGTCAAGATATTAACTCCAGGAACTGTTCTAGAAGACTTTTTGGATGAAAAAAACATTGTTACACTCGCAAGCATTCATGATTGTGGATTAAGTTATGGATGCACATGGATTGAAGTGGCAAGTGGAATATTAAGATACATGGAAATCGCCAAGGAAGAAGCAGAACTACTTTCCTTCTTTTTGACTTATCATGTGAAAGAAGTCATTGTCTTTGAAAAGAACGTACAAGAACATGTGAATCGATTATCATCACATCATGATTTTCTAATCACTCACGTTGAACTTCTGACATTTGATGACAGTTCCACATTAGCACCAACGTTATCTGCTTTTAAGCGACAAGGACTGGATGCTTTATTAACCTACCTAAACAGCACACAGAAATCATCACAACTCTATATTCTGCCATGTGAAATCATCCAAGTTAAGACTTCCATGCGATTGGATTACACAACACTCAATCATTTAGAGTTGTTATGGACACAGAAATCAAAATCAAATGAACTCACTTTGCTGTCTTATCTAGATCGTTGTAAAACCGCAATGGGGTCACGTCATCTTAAAGACATGTTAACGCATTTGAGTATGGACCCTTCTTTCATTGAAAAAAGATTGGATCAAGTTGAACATCTTGTGAATGATTTTGTGCTGATGGAACAACTCAGTGAAGAACTCAAAAAGATTTATGATTTGGAAAGAATCATCACTAAGATTGCTTATAAAACCATGATGCCTGTGGATGTGATTCGTTTAAGTCGCACCTTACAAGCCACACAAAGCATTGTAGATCTTATTAAGGATGTGAATGTGTTTCAAACCATTTGTGTAGAAAACACGTTAAAAGAGCTTTCAAATACACTCACTGAAGAATTCAATCCACAACCACCATTAACCATCAAAGAAGGCAATATCTTTAATGAGGGAGTGTTTGATCAACTTGATCACTATCGATCTTTGTCAAAACAAGGATCATCATGGTTATTGGAGTTTGAAAATCAAGAAAAAGAAAGAACACAAATAAAGACACTCAAAGTTGGATACAACAAGGTCTTTGGTTACTATATTGAAGTTTCTAAAGGACAGACTCATCTGGTTCAAGATCATTTTGGTTATGTGAGAAAACAAACCTTAACCAATGCGGAACGTTATATCTCAAGCACCTTGAAAGACAAAGAAGATGAACTTTTAAGTGCTCAAGATAAAATGGTTAAGTTTGAAGAAGTGATGTTTGAACAGAAAGTTGTTGAACTTAGCGATGTTATTGCACCATTGACTCACCATGTCCAAATGATCAAAACCTTGGATATTTTGGTCTCCTTTGCTCATATTAGTGCACAAAGCGGCTTTAGTCGGCCACGATTCCATCAAGGTCAGCACCTTACAATCAAAGATTCATTTCATCCATTATTAAAAGAAATAAAACCTTCGGATAAAGTCATTAAAAACAATTGGATTGTGGAAGAAGATAAACCTATTTTCATCCTCACCGGACCTAACATGGGGGGGAAATCCACCTTCATGAGACAAATGGCCATGATGGTCATACTAGCTCAAATGGGTTGTTTTGTGAGTGCTAAGGAATACCATGCCCCTATCTTTGATGCGATATTCACCCGTATTGGCGCAAGTGATGATCTCATTAAAGGCGAATCCACGTTCATGGTTGAAATGAATGAAGCCAATGTGGCTTTAAATCATGCAACCCAACACTCATTGATTCTGTTTGATGAAATAGGACGTGGAACATCCACCTATGATGGTATGGCTATTGCGCAAGCCATGATTGAATACATCAGCACTCATTTAAAAGCTAAAACCATCTTTTCTACCCACTATCATGAATTAACTTCTTTAGAATCGATGATGCCAAACATCACAAATTTAGTTACTCAAGTCAAAGAAACCCAAGATCACATTGAATTCCTTTACCGTGTTGAAAAAGGGAAAGCTTTAAAGTCTTATGGCATTAACGTTGCTAAGATTGCACATTTACCATCTCAAATCATCACACGAGCACAAACCATACTGAAACAGTTGGAAGAGAAACCCGCCATGATACAATCCTCTTTATTACTTGAACCACAGATGAAAAGAGAAGATGAAAAGAAAAATCAATTCATTGAAACCATTCAAAAGATTGATGTGAACCATGTAACTCCAGTGAAAGCCTTATCCATTTTGGATGATCTCATTGTTAAGGCTAAAGAGGTATCTAATGAGTAGAATACATACCTTAAGTGAACAACTCACTAACATCATTGCAGCTGGGGAAGTGGTTGAAAGACCAATGGGAGTGGTGAAAGAACTCGTTGAAAACAGCATTGATGCACAATCAAAAAACATCGAAGTGACCATCACTCAAGGGGGGTTAGAGAGCATTGTGGTGAGTGATGATGGTTTAGGAATGGACCCAGAAGATGTTGTGCTAGCTTTTAAACGTCATTCTACCTCTAAGATATCCCATCAAGATGATTTACTACGATTAGGTACTCATGGATTTAGAGGGGAAGCACTCCCTTCCATTGCTTCAGTAAGCAACTGCATATGCATCACTAACAACCATCACCAAGCCACTAAAATCCACTTGTCTTATGGGAAAATCATGGAGGTTTCACCAACCTATGCTTCCAATGGTACAACCATGAGAATAGAAGGGCTCTTTTTAAAAACACCAGCACGTTTAAAACACATGAAAAGTATTCCTTATGAGAATGCATTGATCTTGGATGTAATGCAAAAGTTTGCCTTATCTTATCCTCATATTGCTTTTTCTCTCATCATTGATGATAAAAAAGTTTTAGAAACCCGTGGAGCAACGCTCAATGATGTCATTTATCGTATTTATGGTAAAGAAGTAGCCCAACATTGTCTTCCAATTGAAGCATCCAATCAAGATTTCAAAGTCAAAGGGGTGATTGGTGCACCTCATCTTCATCGTGCAACACGCAAAGATATGGTTATCTTTACTAATTCTCGAATGATTCGAAGTGTTTCTATCACACGAGCAATCATAGAAGGAATGTCAGCGTTTATTCCTAAAGATCGTTATCCTTTTGCGATCTTATTCATAGATATGGACCAACAATTGCTTGATGTGAATGTACACCCATCCAAATGGGAAGTCAGAATATCGAAAGAAAAAGAACTACAAGCGTGGTTAAGCCACAACATCCATTCAACCGTTGCCTTAAAACAAACCACCAAACCCATGAGTGTCACACCAGTACACTCCTTCTACCATGAACCCATCAGTATGATGGAACAGATTGATACTGTGATTAAGGAGCAACCTTCCTCATACACCACGTCAACAATCCAAACATCAAATGTTAATGAACCAAAATCAGAACAAATACCTGTTATCCAACATCCAAAAGTCATAGCTCAGTTACACAAGAAGTATATTTTAGTGTCCAATACAGAGGGGTTACTTATACTTGATCAACATGCTGCTATGGAACGTATCCGCTTTGAATACTATCTTAAACATTATCAAGACAATCATTCAAGCATTCCTAAATTGGTTCCTATCCTCATTGAAGATGGGAAAGCCTTATTGATGAAAGAAGAACTTAAAGAAGCCTTTAGTCTAATTCACATTCAACTTGAACAACTTCATGAACATGCGTTAATTATTCGAGAAGTGCCTTCATGGATGATGCATGTGGATGAACAGGCCATGATTCAAGACATCATTCAAAGCATAGATGAAAAGAAACACACAAAGCAAACCATGCTTCACCATGTATTAGCCACATTAGCCTGTCATTCCAGTATTCGCTTCAATGATTACTTATCACTACATGAGATGCAAAAAATAGTGGATGATTTGATGTTGTGTGAACAACCCTATCATTGTCCACATGGTCGTCCAACCATGATGAAAATCACATTAGAAGCCTTGATCAAGGAGTTTGGACGATGAATAAACTGTGTGTCATTACGGGGTTAACTGCCACTGGAAAAAGTCAACTTGCGATCGACATCGCCAAAGCCACCAATGCTATTATCTTAAGTGTTGATAGTGTAGCAGTGTATAAAGAACTATCCATTGCTTCAGCGGCTCCAACACCATCCCAACAAGAGCATGTTCCTCATTATGGAATAGGCATTGTGAGCATTCAAGATGGCATGGATGTTGCACGGTTTCAAGCGTATGCATTGAATGTCATTGAAGAAGCTTTCTCACAAGGAAAGAAGGTCATTCTTGTGGGGGGAAGTGGATTGTATCTTAATGCGATTCTTTTTGATTATGTCTTTACACAAGCAGATCCTATCTCACATGAGTATGATCAAGTAGACAATGAAACACTCTATAAGTGGATGATTGAAAAAGATCCGACACTTGCGCAAAGCATTCATCCCAACAATCGCAAACGCTTAATTCGAGCGTTAGTGCTCATGGATGAGTTACAAACCACTAAAACATTGCATCTAGAAAAACAAACCAAACAACTTCGTTATCCAACTAAAATCATTACCTGTGATATGGAAAACAGAGATGCTCATCGCCAATTAATGAGTCAAAGAGTTGATCAAATGATTGAAGAAGGACTCATGCAAGAAGTCATGGATGCCTATGCCCTGGTTGATTTTTCTCATCCTGCCATGAGTGCGATAGGGGTGAAACAATGGGAAGGGGTCTTTAATCAATCCATCAGTTTGGAAACAGGGATAGAACTCATCAAAACTAAAACCCATCAATTTGCGAAACGTCAACGCACCTGGTTTAAACATCAACTTAACAGTGAATGGTTAATGATGGATCATCCAGAACACGTCAAACAGAAGAAAGAAGAATGCATCCAATGGTTGAACAATTCTCAAGAATAGCGCTCCTTTATGGAGAAGAACAACTGAATCAAATCCAATCCATGAAAGTCATTGTGTTTGGCTGTGGTGGAGTAGGCTCAGCAGCCACTGAAGCTTTGATTAGGAGTGGAGTTCAACACATTGCCTTAGTGGATTATGATGTGATTGCACCATCAAATCTTAATCGTCAACTCCATACCACCACCCATAATATTCATCACAAAAAGATTGAAGCATTGAAAGAAAGATGCCTGAGCATCAATCCTAATGCCACCATTGACTTATTCGATACGTTCGTGGATGAAGAAGTGGCTGAAAAACTCATTCCACACTATGATGCGGTGATTGATGCTGTAGATACAGTGAGTGCGAAGGAAGCCATCATTGTTCATGCACTTAAATTTAAAAAAATCATTGTCTCCAGTATGGGAATGGGCAATCGCTTTGATCCTACACAAGTCATTTGTACCACACTCAATAAAACCACTTATGATCCACTATCAAAAATGATGCGCTATCGTTTAAGACTAAGAGGAGTGTATGATAAAATACCAGTAATCTTCTCACTTGAAACACCAATCAAACAAACCCATCAAGTGAGTGAATCCACCGTAAGAAAACAAGCTTTCCCACCTGCTAGTGCTATCTTTGTGCCAGTGAGTGCAGGATTAGCGGCGGCTTACAGTGTGATTGAACAACGGTTAAAAGGAGATTCACAATGAAAGAAATCGTAGTCGCAGGAGGATGCTTCTGGGGTGTAGAAGAATATTTTAGAAGAGCTAAGGGGATTGTTTCCACCCAAGTTGGTTATGCTCAAGGTCATAAGGAAAATGCTTCCTATCAAGAAGTATGCACGTCCACGACAGGACATACTGAAGTGGTTAAATTGGAATATGATGAGACAGAGATCAGTTTAACTAAAGTTCTAGAACTCCTCTTTAGAATCATTAATCCTACTTCATTCAATCGTCAAGGCAATGATGTTGGTCCACAATATCGTACTGGAGTCTACTATTTTAGTGAGGAAGACAAAGAAGTCATTACCTCTTTTATTGCTTCAGTACAACCACAATATACTAAGAAAATCCTTGTGGAAGTGGAACCTGTAGGACTTTTTGTCAAGGCGGAAGATTATCATCAGTTGTATCTCATTAAAAACCCTGGTGGGTATTGCCATGTGAACATGGGATTACTTAAACCAGAAGAAAAGAAAGCAGTTTACTAAAAGAAGCGAGATTAACATCTCACTTCTTTTTTAGTTTCAGCAGAATGGATTTCAGTTCATCAGCACTCATGAAACGTGGAACAGGGTAAGTTGGATGAACTTCTTGAAGCGCATGTGCAACAATCATATCCAAATCATCATCGTTTAATGATTCTAGTGTTTGAGGTATGTTCATTTTTTCGTTCATGCCTTCAATGGTTTCAATCAATGCTTGGGCTTGTAAAGAAAGAGGGAGTGTTGAAGTTGAATCAATGAAGCGAACATACAATGAAGCCAATTGAGGATGAATAGAAGCACCATACGTTCTTAAGACATGGGGTAGTATCATTGCATTAGCAACCCCATGAGGGACATGATAAAACGCCCCCAGTTGATGTGCTAATCCATGAACATAACCCACATATGCCCGTGTAAATGATCGTCCCGCAAGAAAGGATGCCCAAAGCATTTGTTCCTTATCAAACAAGGATTGTTCTTGATACGCTTTGAGTAAGTGTTTAAAGACGATATCCATGGATTCAAGTGCATCTTGTTTGCTTTGTTGAGTGTGGTTTTGATTGAGATAAGACTCAATTCCATGGGTGAGTGCATCCATACCCGTAGAAGCTAAAATAAACGGAGGTAAAGATTGAAGTAAGGTAGGATCAAGAATGGCCGTATGAGGAAACAAGGCGGGATCAGATATCGCAAACTTTTCTTTCGTTAAAGGGTCACTTAGAACACTGGCCACAGTGGTTTCTGAACCAGTTCCTGCTGTGGTTGGAATACAGACTAAAGGAGGGATAGGTTTGATAACTTTAAAAATCCCTTTAAGTTTCTTTAACGGTGTTTTTCTGACCATCTTTACTCCAATGGCTTTGGCAGCATCCATCACTGAACCTCCACCAATAGCCACAAGCCACTCTACATTGTGCTTGAGTGCTAAAGCATACCCTTCTTCAACATTATCCAGCGTGGGATTAGGAACAACCTTATCGTAAAGAACAACAGTGATGGTGTGTTGTTCACACAGGGATATAAAAGGATCAATAAGGTGAAGCTTTACAAGGGATTGATCACTAACCATTAAAATGGATTTCACTTCATTCTTCTTTAATAATGAAACCAGTTCATTAGGAGAATCATAAGTCTTAATCACCTTTGGAAACTTCCAAGGAATGAGAAATGAGACTAAATACAAGCCTTTCTGAACAGATCGATACATTAAATGTTCTAACATGATAGGAATCTCCTTCAATTAAGAGAATTCTAACATGGAGGAATAAGATGTTAAAAGTAAAACAACTGAGTAAAGTCTATACGAATCAAAAAGGGATATTTAATGTTTCATTTGAGTGTGCTCCTTCTGAAGTGATGGGAATCATTGGAGATAATGGGAGTGGAAAGAGCACACTCTTTAAATGCTTAGCTCATATCAATGGTTATGATAAAGGATTGATAGAGTTGAATGCTCAATCGTTGCATCTTAAAGATGTGGGTTTTCTACCTGAACATAAAGCCATCATTGAAGAATTAACCGCAATGGAGTTTGTGGAACTGTTTGCTAAGATGAAAGGGTGCAATGAAGAACAAAGAAGCAAAAGCATTCAAGAGTTCAGTAACAGTTTGCACACCCATGACATCATGCATCAAAAGATTAAGCATTTATCCAAGGGAAACAAGCAAAAGATTCAAATCATGGCCACGTGTATTCATGAACCACAACTCATTATTCTAGATGAGCCTTTCTCTGGTTTAGATGATGTGAATCATTCTCACATGAAGAATTTCATCGTATCTTTAAAAAAGAAGGACAAGATTGTGTTGTTGTCATCCCATCGACTAGAAGATATTGAGCATGTTTGTGATAGTGTGTGTTGGATTAAAGAAGGAAAACTGAGTGAGAAATATTCCATTTATGCTTTGAAAGAAGATTCATCACTCATTCATGTGAAAGTGTCTTTTGATCCATATCAACAGTTCAAAGATGAAAAAGGCATCATTAGTGTTGTGAATGAAGGAAATGTGAGTGTGTATTGCTTTGATCAAGTCAGCCAAGCTCATCAATTCATGAAACTGATTCTTAAACAAAGAAAAAATCAAAGTGTAAGTATTCATCATCAGGTCATGTGCCCATGAAATCGTACTTATGGTTTTCAATCAAACGACGTTGGCTTTCAATTGGTTCAATTATCTTACTTGGATTAAGTTTCAGTATCACTTCTACTTTAATTTGGGTAGATCAATGGTTACCTCATCATGAAGTTGTTTCAATCCTATGGCCATCTCATCTGAAAGAACATTTAGAAGAACATGAATCAATCCAATTCGTGGATGAAGAAGCAGACATCAATGTCATCTATGAAGCTCCATCTCACTATGTGATTGAACCGCACACCACGAATTTTCCAAGTGAGACATTGGTGTCAATGATCAAATATGCTCATCAACGATACATGCTAGATACGTTTAGCCTTGAAAATCAAGTGAAGATTGTGATGATGTTAGAACCCCAAATAGAACAGGAGAATGTATCCTCTTCACTACTATCCATCATTGTGATTAGTTTTCTTTATTTTACCTTATTGGGTTTTATTTCTAATCTTTCTACGGATGTCTTAAGTGAAAAGCATTCTCAAGCGTTAATGATGATTCTGTCCACCATGAGTAAGAAGCGATACTTTAATATGAAACTGCTTCAAAGTTTCATCAATATAGTGTTTCAAATTGGACTAGTCATGATTGGACTAGTGAGCGCAATAGGAATAAGGGTTTCATTCGATGAGGGAAGACAACTGTTACGTTATGTCTATGAACAAGGATGGCTTAATCATCATTTTGACACTATCAATTCCATCATTCAACTTTTCTTTAAAGAAACCTCAATGTCATTATCACTGCTTTTCTCTGGACTTTCATTCTTTATTGGTTTATTGACATGCATGTTAATACTGCTTTGGCTAAGTATGAAAGCTACAAAAAGTGAAGAATTAGCGATGATTCAAACACCGTTTTATATTCTCATCGTGATCATGTATTATGCATCACTGTGGATCAGTGAAATGCAGGGACTTAATCAAAGTTTAGGATCCATACTATTGCATGTTCCTATCCTTTCAATGATTTTCCATCCCTTACAACTTAGCA
>Ga0208242_100449_pt1 | contig 26901 bp, 15 predicted proteins | sample SubbioAug_CSW13A_FD_184825 | JGI IMG/M metagenome (GOLD analysis project Ga0208242, IMG submission 184825) | Serpentinite rock and fluid subsurface biosphere microbial communities from McLaughlin Reserve, California, USA - CR12Aug_CSW13A (SPAdes) | ecosystem: Environmental > Terrestrial > Deep...
GTTTCAGACTGATCGTGGACGATTGCGATACATTTGCCCCCCCGCTTGCGCGCACCCTTTGCGCGTCCACGATGGCACTGAAACGCCGTCCACGATCAGCCTGAAACAGGCGTCCACGATCGCTGAAATACGCATCGGCATGTCCAGATCCCGAATGCGCCGCAACTTATCGTCGTCGATGCCATGCGTCACAGTCACCTCGACCAGGATGGCTGCAGGCCAAGTGAAAGGGTACGTGTCTTCTTCGTCTTCGTCGAAGTCCCCGTCAACCCAAGTCATGGTCCCGCCCCAACCGTGAACCTTGCCTGGATTCAGATCTGCAATGACATCGGGAACGATGCTCGCCACCTTTTTTTCAAGACGAACGTCGCCAAAGTCGAGTTGACGAGGCCCTGTCATCCACATCTTGCGGATGCTGGCCGTCTCCCACTCTCCGGCGAACTCATCTGGCGGATCCCGTTCCACCACAACCTCCAGGCCCGGGGTTGCAATGGACGATGCACTTTCAAGGATGGCTTTCACCTCGCGGTGCAGCACCGTCTCGCGCCTCAAACCAGGAACGAGGCTTGGCTCCACGTCTTTCGGCAACTGTGCCAAAAACTCAGCTTCGTCTGCCGCATCCCAACTGTCGAGTGCATCCTTTGCGGCTTTGGCCGCGACTGCGTCACCTTCAACAGCCAGACTGGCGTCATTCCAGTGTGAACACCAGTGCATGTCAGGAAGGATTCGCAGTCTCGCGCGGATCTCTTCCGGGTCCATCATCGCAAGGGATGGATCTGAGAGCGAAAGAGTCACGACGGCACGCCCCAGTCCATCAGCCCCAGGCTCACGCACCCCCGTCAGATCAACCAGCAACTGCCGCCCGTCATCCAAGGTCAGCAGTGCCGTGGCGTGGGCGTGCATCGCCGCGTTAACGATTGAAATGTGCTCGGTGGGTTGCTCCACCCAGACCTCATACCCATGCCCGAGAAAACCAAGTGCCGTTCGACTCATCCGTCGCCGCGGCAACACCAGCACCCCCAACTCCAACAAGTGCCGAGTTGCCGCTACGCGGGCAGCAACCAGTGAACAGTCGTCTTTGTGCGCGCCATCAGGATGCCGGAAATGAGCCGTTGGTCTCACCCGCAAGGGCTGACCCGCCATCACCGGAGTGAGAGGCAAATCACACGCTGGGCAGATGCAGGCAGCGGTCCGACTGACGACGTCCGAATCATGTATGTAGCACGGCTGACCAGTTTTTGCGTCGTGCGCCCACTTCAACGGCACGGCGGAGGCATCCGCACCAGCATCCTTACTTGCCGAGCCGCTAAGGTCAATTTGCCATGTGCTCATTGATTGCGATCCTCTTCCTTTTGGATTGAGCGTGACTGTGCTGATGCCCGGTCGAAGTGGATTTTCAGAGATACTTCGGCCACTTGGCATTCATTATCCCGATGCGAATGAGCGCCCCCTCCTCGACAGGTTTCTGATCAGTCCGCGATAGACGGCCCAAACAAGTCGTTGGTGATCTGTCCCCCGCGCCCTACCTCCTCCCCTTGCTCACCGCTGCCTGGGTGAGGTGCCGCCATAGAGACGATGTGCCCGCTCTGAATGAGCAAGCCATCGTAAGCAAGCACCCGCAGTCGATTGATCCTCTTGGTGCCCTTGGGGAACTGGATCAGATCGTCGTACAGCCTGGGGTGGTCGGCACGCGCCAGTTCAAACACCAGCCGGATCGGTTCGCCACTGGCCTTGGCGTTGGCATTCATGGCTTGCTCCCAGATGGCGTCGCACCTTGATCGGCCCGTGGCGCGGCCATCACCGTCCGCGCATAGTTCTGCCCTGCCAGTTGAAAGCCCCGTACATTGGCAAACATGGGTTCTTTGACCTCATGGATCTTGTGATTCGGGAACGCCGCCTTCACCGCCTTCTTGAACAAGAAGGCACCGCCGCCCACCAGGATGATGTTCTGCAAGCTATGTGGCGATTCGATGTACTGCTTCATCGCCGACACCGCCTGCTGCGCCACCGCCTCAGCCATGGGCATGAATCTGGTGATGTCGTAGGACTTCTGGAAAATCACTGGCTGCTTGCCCGTTCGCAAGGCCAGGTCGATGGCGTCGAGGTCGCGATAGGGGCTGCCGATGTCCTTGGTGATCTCGGCCGCGATCAGCCGCAGCACATCCGACATGCCACGGTTGAACGAATGGCTTTGCTTTTGCACCTGCCTCATGCCCCTGGCCACCAACCAGTCAAAGGTTCTTGAGCCAGGGTCGATGATCAAGCTCTGCTCATTGCCGATGGTGGCCATCTTCTTGTGCACCGATGCGTAATGAGCCAACGCCCCTTGAGGCTGCGCCACAGCGAGTGCCTTGACGACAGTCACGGTCTTGCCACCCCCAACGTCATGCGTTCCCGTCATCGCTTTCTCCAGCGCCGCCTTCTTGAGGTGCAGCAGGGCCACAGGCAGGCCCACCACCAGAAGGTCGATGCGACTTTGCTTCATCAGATGCAAGGCGCCTCGGAGCAAGGCCATGTACTCGGGCGTGTCGGTGTATTCGTCGTGCAATTGGGTTGCACGCACGGAATCGGCCACCAGGTGGACATCGGGCCCGACCTCGTAGAACAAGTGTCCAATGGGGATGGACACGGTTTTGCGCCGTTCGGATGCCGACCAGGCTTGAGTCTCGCTGGCGCTCGGGTATGCAATGGAAGGAAAGCTGGCGCAGCGGATCTCGGTGCCCTCCGTGCCAACGACGTATTTGGTGTTGCCTGATCCGACATCCACCGCTCTGACGATCAAATCCATGATGAGCCTCCAAGGCGTGGGTTCATGAGCGATCAGCATCAGCAAGCTGACACGATCCCGCCACGGCAAACCCCGACTCAGAACACCCGATTTCGGCATCGGTGCAGATTCACTGTCAGCCTGCATGCGCCGCAATGACATTGGCCTGTTGCCAAACCTTCGGGCTCTGGGTTCTGGGGTCGCGTGTGTCACCACGTTCTCATTCGAATGACACTCGTCAACCCCTCTCGCCACGCCCGAGGCAGGCGCCGTCGATGTCCATCTCAGTCCATCGAGAACCTGTGTTGGGAACCAGAGGCAGGATTTTTTGATGTCAAGCCCACGGGCTGTCTGGCGCTTGAGCCCTATCAGTAAATAAGCACGACTCAAGGGCATGTTGCGCGCCCCTAGTTCGCCACGCTCAAACGCTCGGCTATGTGGGCCATTGCGGCTGTGGTCCTTGACCTAAGGGCCCCCGGCGAGTCCACTACAGATTCCCGAGAGCCGTCCTGGCTCTGCTCCTGATGGAGCAAAAGGCGTCGCAGTCGTTACCTGCCCTCCAAGCTCCGGTCCTTGAACCGGAATTCGCCATCGCCCCAGAGGTGATGGTCCTGAGGTTTTCTTCGCAGTGCATGCACCGATGGCCCTGCCAACTCCCTGAGTTGGGCGTTCCTGAAACGCGCCACGGTCTTCAGGCACGCAGTCGGCACCCGATGCCGAACCGCTGTTCCCGCCATCCCTTGAGCACGCGCCTCGGCGCACCGCACGGTTGTGTTTGCCTCTTTAGGCTCCCCGTGCGACCTCGCTCATGAACTCGGCACCGCCCTGGACTTTCGGTCAGGGGTGGACCCATGCGAGTGGATGGCGCTCCGAATCAAGAACTGATCCACCACAGACGTGAGAGGCCAGACCTCCGCGCCGATACCGTCCTTGCCCCTGAGGCAAACCGGCATCACCAACCCCATGGCTGCAGAAATGCACAACTGGGACGGATCACCAGTTTCGTTTTTAAGAAAGACCGAGTTGGCCGGTGTCGATGCATCACAGCAGGCACACCGACCGACAAACCTTTGGGTAGGCGCCGCACCTGTCGTGGTCGCGTGCGGCGCTGAATGCTTGACCACGAACCGATGGGGCGACGGAATCCGCGCCATCGGCGATCTCCAAGGGATTCCACTTTCACTCACGACCAACCCGCTGTTCGGGCGGCGGGCCTTTGACCTTGGGCACACATCATGTCTGACTCATCCACCCCTCGATCCTCAAAGCACCGGGTTCAGGAAGCATCCAGCCCTGGGCGATCAAGCCAGCACCAACCCGCACGCCGTCAAAGCTGGGCGGGAAAGTCGCCCGAGGACATCCTGGCCCGCCACCCGATAGGCAAGACGCCGCCGATCAAGGTACTGGAGGTGTTGATCGAACTGTTCAACACCCTGCACACCTCGATGGCCAAAACCGTCTCACACAAGACACGGCAGGAGCGCGCCCAGTTCCTGCGCCGCTTCTTTCGGGACTTGAAGACAAAGGCCGGGTTCAAGACGGTGCCTGACCCGCGCAACCTGGGGCAAAAGCACATCCGGGCCATGGTGCAGGTCTGGCAGCAGGAGCACCTGGCCCCGGCAACGATCCAGACCTACCTGAGCTTTCTGCGCGGGCTGGCCATGTGGATGGGCAAACATGGCTTCGTGCGATCACCGGACCACTACGGCTTGAGCGTTGACGAATACCAGCGCCATGAGTACGCCAACCGGGACAAGGGTTGGTCGGCACATGGGGTGGACATCGACACCCTGATCACCCAGGTCTGTGACCACGACCGCTTTGTGGGGGCCTCGTTGCGGCTGATCCGCGCCATGGGCCTGCGGCGCAAGGAATCGGTGCTGTTTCGGCCATTTGAGAGCATCGTGCCCTTCGAGTCCACGGGCCTGCCGCCCGAGGACAAGTTGGCGGATCGGTACGCCAGGATCAAGGGCAAGGGAGGCCGGGTGCGCCACATTCCATTGGACAGTCCGGAGCGACTTGCCGCCGTGGCATTCGCGCAGGGCGTGGTCAGCAGCCAGGATGCCCACATGGGCAACCCTGCCCATGACCTGCGCCAGAACCTCAGGCACTTTGACTACGTGTTGACCAAGTTCGGCATCACCGTGCGCGAACGGGGGGTGACCGCCCATGGCCTGCGCCATGAGGTGTTGATCGGTCACTATGAGGCCCTTGTAGGAATCCCACCCCCGGTGCGTGGCGGGCAGATGGTGCCACCGGAACTTGACCGTCAGGCCAGGCAATCAGTGTCCAGATTGGCCGGGCATGCGCGCATACGCGCTTCGGGGGCCTACCTTGGTGCGGTGCGAGTGCAGCGCCATCCTGGATCACGTGATGCGAATGGCATGGACGACGCGCCGCCAGAGCGGGCGTGACCAACGCCAACGGCGCAGAGCCATTGTCTGCGCCGGGTTGGTGGGAAAAGCTCTGTGAGCCCTTGCCTCAGGCCGCTGACTCCGCGAGTTCATCGGCCTCAGAATGGGAATCGTCCAGGCTGGCAGCCCCGCCTTCGCCTGTCGTCGCAACCGAGGCAGCTTGGCCCCGCAGGCATGGCGGCAACCAACCGGAGCCCGCCAAGGCCAACTCAGCGGCCACCACGGCGGCATCCTTCTTCATGCTCGCCATCGGCGCTGCCGCGTTGATGTCCACCGCCTCGGTGACCACGTCCACCACCCGGCTCTTAGACACATGGTTCAGGTAGGAAGGACCATTGGCTGTCCACCAGCGGCGCATGTCCAGACCCAAAGCCTGTGCCAGCGTGTCAGTACGTTGGGTGGGTGACTCCACGCCCTGAATGCCAGTGACTGAACAGGCCACCACCACGGTCAGCAGTTGGAGCACCGTGGCTTGATCTTGTGCCAGCAGCCAAGGGAACACGGCATCCAAGTCTTGCGGCAGCTTCTGCGCCCAGGCGCTGCGCTCAGCCTCCATGCGCAGCCATGCCGGGCTGGCCTCGATGTCATCGGCTGCGGACTGCAGTGCAGACTGGCTGTCCGTGACCGAGACATCCAGCACCTGTGGGTGCTGGTGGTAGCGGTAGTCGCGGCTCAGGAACAGCTTCTGAGCTAACTGAGCCGTGAGCGCCACCAAGGCCACATCAGGCCGTGCAATCAACTCGGCCTGCACGGCGGCGACCCGGTGTGCCGTCAGGCGTCGCATCAGCTTGTCGGAGTGAATCGGGCGAACCTTGGCCGGTGGGCAGGACAGCATGTCGCCTTGCGAACCGCCCTCGCCTGCCTGCCCTGCGCCCTGTGTCAGGACATGGGCCACGGCACTGCGGTCCTCCGGGCGGATCAGGCCACATTTCACCGAGGCCGCGCCGTTGTGCCCCACGTGGACCACGCACCCGGCCTGTGCTATCAGGTCAGCGGGCCACACGCTCAGTTCGTCGTCGAGGGCCTTGAGCCGCAGTTGCAAGGCTGCTTGCTCGCTTTTAAGCTCCTGGTATGCCGCGCCGTCATCCTGGTCGGCGTCATCGCCGTCCATGTCGTCCAGCACATCCAGGCGTTGTTGCACTGCCTGCATCGCAGCTTCCAGGTCCGCCAGCGCAGTGGCCTCTTGCTCTGTGGGTTCACGCCGGACTTTGCGCAACTCGGTGTGGCCGGTGTACTCGTCACGGTCATAGCGCACCCGCACGTCCACCCACTTCCAGCCCTCGGCACGCACCTGCTTGGCCTTCTTGTTGAGTTTCTCCACGGCCAGACGTTCCAGCAATGGTGCGTCCAGCAAGTAAGCCTTCTTGTCGTCGTCGCTGAACAGGTCACGGCGTGTGGCCCCACCGGCCTTCTCGTATGCCTTGAGCGTCACGTACTTCGCCACCGGGTCACGGTCGGACTCGATGTCGCCCTGCGTCAGCAATTGCCGCAAGTAGTCGGGGCGGCGGTTCCATTGCGGCAAGCCAGCCCAGGCCTGTTCCTGCTTTTCGTGATCATCGACCGACGCCAGCACCATCAGGCATTCCAGGCTGATGTCATCCGCCCTGAACTCGTCCATCAGCTTGGGCGACACGCTTGCCAGCCTCATGCGGCGCTTGACCACCAGGGGCGTGACACCAAAGGCCGCAGCCACTGTCTCGACGGACTTGCCCTCGCCCAACAGGCGCGAGAAAGCCAGGTACTCGTCGGCGGCGTGCATGGGCACATGAAAGATGTTCTCTGAGATGCTGGCCATCAACGCCTTGTCGGCGGGCACGATGAGGATGGGCACGGGGTAGTTGTCAGGGATGTCGCCTTTGCTCATCAGCAGGTTCAGCGACTCCAGGCGACGGCCACCGGCGCACACTTCAAACAGGCCACGGGGGCCTTTGACAACGATCAGGTTCTGCAACACGCCGCAGTCCAAGATGGACGCAGCCAACTCGGCGATGCTCATCTTGCTGGTGCTGCCGCCTGGGCGCACCTGATGGTCTGCCGACAGCACCAGCTTGTTCAAGGGCGCCGTGGTACGGGGGGATGCTGCAATCACGGCATCGATCTCTGCCTTGGTGAATTTCATGGAGGGCTCCTGCACGGTTGAGGGACATGCCTTGTGCGTGTCCATACATTCAGAATCTCACCCGGCCCGCTGAAATCAAGGCCGCTGACATGGCCCTTCGAGGGCGCTCGCCGAACGCCACGCCCCGACTCGCGACCCTGCCCGCCATCGATCAACAAGGGACTACTGGTAGCACGCCAGGGCCAAAGTTGGCTGGTGACTTCGGCTGCTAAGTCACGCGCGATCCCACCCCACAGTTCAATGCCATGGCGTCGATCGTTGAAACAACGCATAAACCCGCTGACCGCTGCGCGCGAGCGGCCACAAAGGTAAGCGCCGTCACTTACTTGCTGACCCGAATCCTGCGCGAGGCTCGGACAATACGAAGGGCAAAGATGAGACGATCGAGTTGCCCCATGTAGCGCTTATGGGCGCATGGTCAGGCTGAGAACGCGTGCCACGGCCGCGGGATGGCAATCAAAACACAACGGACAACAAATCTATATCAATGCCCATCACTCCTTTTAGAGCAGCTTATATACTTCATGCAATACGCTCCATAAGCATTCGTTGACCCAAATGACAATGACAGGGATGTCAAAAGAACAGCTTGCCGAATTGACCCAACCGCAACGCGATCGCCTTGCGTTTGTGGAGTTGCGCGTGCGCTTTATCGGGGAGATCCGCCGCCAGGACTTGGTGTCGCGTTTTGGCATCCAGTCCGCCGCCGCCACCCGCGACCTCGCTCTTTACAAAGACCTGGCACCGGGCAACATCGACTACGACGCCAAGGGCAAGTCCTACGTACTGGGCGCTGACTTCCAGCCGGTTTTCGACTTTCCCCCTGAGCGTGTGCTGTCTTGGCTGACCCAGGGCTTCGGCGACGGGGAGCCGATGCGGCTTAAGGCTTGGGTGGCCAGCGAGAGCCCGTCTCGTCTAACGCATCCGGATCTGGATGTGCTGGCCAGCGTGACACGGGCGATCCACCAGGAATGCCCGCTCGGCATCGAGTACCACGCCATCTCCAGCGGACAGTCGGATCGCGAGATCGTCCCTTTCGCCCTGATCGACAACGGCCTGCGCTGGCATGTCCGCGCTTTCGATCGCAAGTCGCAGGAGTTCAGAGACTTCGTGATCACCCGTATCAAGCGGCCGATGGTGTTCAAGGGAATGCCGGTGGCACCTCACGAAGTCAGTGATCAGGACATCCAGTGGACCCGGATTCTGGAGCTGGATCTGGTTCCACACCCTGACCAGCCGCACCCAGAAATCTCCGAGATGGACTACAGCATGGAACGGGGCATGTTGAAGATGAAGCTGCGTGCTGCGATGGCCGGCTACATCTTGCGTAAGTGGAGTGTGGACTGCTCACCGACGCACAAATTGAACGGACCCGAGCACAGGCTCTGGCTCAGAAATCACCTCGCGCTGTATGGCGTCCGAAGCGCCGTGCTGGCTCCCGGCTACGAAAGCCCAGAGCCTGTCGAGCCAGAACAAGATTGCGACTGATATGAATACTCCACCAAACAACAGAGGAAAGCTGGATGCGTCCAATCACCACCGTGCTCGCTGCCTCACGGCGATAAGAGGTTGCCGATGAGCGGGCGCTGGAAGACGATTTCGCAGTCCCAGTTTCCGTGGGAGCAAGATGCGCTCGACTTTGTGCAGCGCGCTCTGCCAAACCGCGAACCGTTCCGGGCCTACAGCAACTTCGAGTTTGTTGCCGACGACGGGAGCATCAACGAAGTCGATTTGCTGATCATTTCGCGCTACAGCATCTTCCTCGTTGAGATCAAGAGCCGCCCTGGGGAGGTCAGTGGCGATTCGCACACCTGGATTTGGCGGGACGGCGCCCGGGAATACTTTGACGACAACCCCTTGCTGCTCACGAACCGCAAGGCAAAGAAGCTCGCCTCACTGCTGCGTAAGCAACTGACTGTTCAGAAGCGTCGCACGCCCTATATCCAGTCCCTGGTCTTCCTGTCCGACCCTGCGCAACGGTGCAAGCTCGCCGGTCCTGCTCGGGAGAATGTCCATCTGCGCGCCGACATCGCCAACAAACTGTTCGATGAGACGGCCCCGGTGGCCAGCGCACAACCCATAGACCGCGATCTGGCGACGTCAATCAATCGGGCACTGGAAACCATTGGGATCCGTCCACCGCAGCAGAGCCGGCGCGTTGGCGACTACCAGCTCGAACAGGTCCTGGCTGAGACCGACTTTCACCAAGACTGGCTGGCCAAGCACGTATCGCTGACCAACCTGCGCCGTCGTGTTCGTCTTTACACTGCTAAGCGCACGCTCACTGCCGCACAGCGTTCTATGCTCGCCGACGCAGCCCGGCGCGAGTTTCAGTTGCTTGAAGGCATACGCCATCCGGGCATCCTGCGCGCTTCAGACTTCATCGACAGCGAGCACGGGCCTGCCCTGATCTTTGAGTACGACGAAGGACTGCAGCGACTCGACCACTTCATCCGGGCGCAAGGGGAACACCTCGATCTCTGGCAGCGGTTGAAGCTCGTCCGCGCCATTGCCGAAGCGCTGGATGCTGCGCACCGCTACCGCCTTTACCACCGAGGCTTATCGCCGCAGACCATCATGGTCAGGACGGTGGGTGCCAACTCGTTCGATGTCACCATCTTCGACTGGCAAATCGCCACGCGCCAGTTGCAAGAAGCCGAAGGCGAGACGACCGGAACACTGCACGTCGAGATGCTCTCGGACCGCGTGGCTCAGGAGATCTACCTCGCCCCTGAAGCACGCATCGCGCCCCGGCCCGACTCCATCAAGCTAGACCTTTTTTCGCTTGGAGCTATCTCGTATTTCGTGCTCGCGGGTGAGCCGCCCGCCATCAGTGGCGATGAGCTGGTCACAAAGTGCGAACAAGGGCCCGGACTCACGTTGTCGGCCATGGTCAACGGGTGCCTGGCTGAGATCGAAGATCTCATCCAGTTCGCCACCTGGCCCTCGCCTGACGACCGGTTCAGCTCTACCAACGAATTCCTGGCCGCCCTAGACAAGGCAGAAGAAGCCCTCGAAGACGCCCTGACCGCGCCAGCATCACCGCTGGCGTCGCCGCTGGAGGCCAACACCGGCAATGAGCTCAACGGCTTCGAAGTCATTCGGCGACTCGGCAAGGGCGGTACCAGTCTGGCACTTGAAGTACGGCGCAAGAGTGCAGGACAACCGCGCCAGGGTGTTTTCAAGATTGCGTTGGAGCCAGACTACAACGAGCGGCTGAAGCGCGAAGCTGAGACGCTGGTGCGACTACAGCCGCACCAGAACATCGTCCAATGCTTTGAACGCTTCGAAATCGCAGGGCTGGCGACCTTGTTCCTCTCCTCTGCGGGCGAGGAAACGCTGGGTGAACGTCTGCGGCAAGAAGGTCGGCTGGGTTTGGACCTGCTGCAGCGGTTCGGCGAGGAGCTGATTTCGGTTGTGGAATACTTGGAGCGCGAGGGCGTGCCCCACCGCGACATCAAGCCAGACAACATCGGTATTCGCCCGGGAACCGGCAAGCGACTCACCCTCACGCTATTTGACTTCTCGCTGGCGGGTGTTCCGGCCACCGACCTAAATGCGGGCACAAGGGTCTACATGGACCCGTTCTTGCGCAAGCGCGGCATGTGGGACGGGTACGCCGAGCGCTACTCGTGTGCGTTGACCTTGCACGAAATGGCCACCGGCACCTTGCCCGAATGGGGCGATGCCAGCGCTGACCCCGCGACCCTGAAAACCGAGATCGTTCTGGACTCAGAGCGCTTTGATGCGTCGATTCGCAAACAGGCGCTGGACTTTTTTGTCCGGGCACTGGCCCGCGACCACCGCAAGCGCTTCGACAACGCAGAGCAGATGTTGCGCGCGTGGCGCAAAGTATTCGAGAACGTCTCGCGGCCTGTCACCACCCATACCACTCAAACACCCCAAAGCGACCTGGCCTTCGGTGACGAGCCAACGGCCGTTGAAGGCGGCATCACGCCGATTACGCCACTCAGTGCGCTGGAACTGGATTCTCGCCACCTCGAACTGCTCGACCGGATTGGGCACGATGAACTGGCCACTGCAGGTGATCTGGCCGACTTGCCGCGCAACAGGCTTTACCGGCACCGTGGCATCGCTTTGGCAGTGGCTCGCGAACTGCACCAAATTGCTGATCGACTGCGACAACAGTTCAGCGGCGGTGCGGCCAAGGACGAGCAACCCGCCGACACCACGGTGGCCAAGCTGTCGGTCGACGCGGCCGCCGCCTTGCTCGTTCCCAAAAAAGGTGACGACACACAACTCCAGGCTCTGGAAGCCTGGCTGGGCTTGAGCACGCAGGCAGACACCTCACCACTGGCCGAGGATTTGTTGCAGTCGATGGCCGAACGGATGTCACGCCAGCCAGAAGTCACACACCTGCGAGACGATGTGGCCCTCGTTTTGGCAGGATTGGGCGGCATCGCGACGGTTGGCGAAATTGCCACCGCACTGCTGGCCCGGCGCGGCAGCGTGCAAACGGGTCCTGCGCGACACAGCGAGGCCAAGGCGCTAACGCGCGCCGTCATCACTGTCGAGCGCACCAAGCAAGCGGCCCGGTGGCAGTTGGTCAAGCGCGACGCCAACATTCGTCCGCTCACCGAAGCACCGCAGGTCGACGATCTGGTGGTCGCTACCCTCGCCAGCAGCGGAGCAGCGGGATTGTTTCCCTCATCCCCCGAGGTGCGCGCCAGCTACGCCGTGGAGCTAGGAAAAACAGCCGACCGCCTGGCGCAACAAGACCCGCTTCCATCTTCACAACAAGTGACAGACACCTTGTCGCGTGTTCCTCCGCCAGCGGGCGACGCTGGTCTGAGTTCTGATCGACTGATTCGTCTGGCCGCCGCGTGCGCCCAACAGGCCGCGCTGTCTTCACGCCTGGAGTTTTACCCAGCGAGCTTGTCTGCCGCGCGCGCCGTCAAGCTGGCCACCAACTCGCTGCTCGGTTTGCGTCAGTTCGACCTGGAAACCATCAGACGTCGAATTTTTGCGCGCTACCCCGAAGCAGCGCCATTGCCCGGCCCCACAGAGCTGGAGCAACTGCTCAAAGATGCCGGCCTGGAAGTGAAGTGGGACGGTGCCAAGCGCGCCTTTGTCACGCTTTACTCGGCGGGCATCATTTCGGGCACCACACAGATCACCCGCTTTGGCACCAATCACCGGCCACGTACAGCCACCGCACCAGACGTGCAGGCCGCACTGCAGATCGACGAGCGCATCAAGCACGCCTTGAACAGCGGCAAATTGCTCACCTTGTCTGTTGACCCCAAGGGCCTCGCGATCGCGCAGCGCGAACTGTCGCAGCGCTTTGACCTGAAGGTCATCGACTTCGACGAGGTCGTGCTAACCCTGCTTGAGGCACAGGCCAAGGAATGGGACGTGGACTGGAACATCCTGCTGGCCGCCGATGCCGCGCCTGCGGGTTCGGTGGATGCGCAGAACTTCGCTACCGTGCTTGGAGAAGTCTGGCCCAAGGTTGAAGCGCAACTCCTGCAAGATGATCAACCAGGCCTGTTGGTCAATCTCGGCTTGGCTGCACGCTGGCAAAAGATGCCGCTGTTCGCCAAGCTGGCCGATGCTTGCATGTTTGGCACGCGCCCGCCGCTGATTGCATTGATTGCTAGCCCGCTGACACCTGACAACCGGCCGGTGCTGGACGGCGAAGCCGTTCCAGTCACCATCAACACCACCGATTACGGTCGCATCCCCCGGGCTTGGCTCGAAAACGCCCACCGCACGCACGGCAGCCCGGCCGCCAAGCCCAGCACAAAGTCAAAACAACCATGATCAATCGCACCAAACTGCTGGCGGACCTGAAGGTCCAGGTCCGAGACCTGGAGAGCGATCTGCGAGGTCGCTTTGCCACCCATGCAGAGTACAAGAGCCGCCTCACAGCAGACTGGCAAGCCGCACGCGACGCTGGACGCACCTCCGAGGCGGCGGAAACTTGGTCTGAAGCGCAGTTCACCCAGTCAGCAGTGGCTTGGGTCCTGGCTTGCGTGTTCGTACGCTTTTGCGAAGACAACGACCTGTTGGACGCACCGCTGATCGCCGGCACGGATGCCCGTGGGCAATCTGCCGTAGCGCGACAGGAAAACTTCTACCTTCAAAACCCGACCGCTTCAGACAACGACTACCTGCGCGACGTGTTTGCGGTGGCGAGCCGCCTGCCTGGCCTGTCGGATGTCATGAAGGTCCAGCGCGTCTTGCTGACGGCTCCGGTTTCTGCCGACATGGGCAAGCAACTGGTGCGCTTCTTCCGTGCCACCAATGCCGACACTGGCGCGCTGGTTCACGACTTCGCTGCCCCTGACTGGAACACCCGATTTCTGGGCGACCTGTACCAGGATCTGTCTGAGGCCGCCCGGGAACGCTATGCCCTGCTGCAGACACCAGAGTTCGTCGAGTCCTTCATCTTGGACCGCACACTGACGCCCGCGCTCGACATCTACACGCTGGAAGAAGTTGACCTAATCGACCCGACCTGTGGTTCGGGGCACTTCTTGCTTGGCGCTTTTGAACGGTTGGCACCGCGCTGGCTGCGCAAGCGGCCAGACAACGTCAATCTGGCATTGCAGGAGGCGCTGGACCGCATTGCGGGTATCGACCTGAACCCCTACGCCGTGGTGATCGCCCGGTTCCGGCTGCTGGTGGCCGCCCTCAAGATGGCCCAGGTGCACAAGCTGCGACTCGCGCCGGACTTCCATCTGCACATTGAAACTGGCGACAGCCTGTTGCACGGATTCGACCAGCGCGACTACACGCGGGCTCAAGTTTCACTCGGACTGAATACGCCGCAAGAGAATCTGGCAATAGCTGCAGATCACCTGTATCGACACGCATTTGCAGCGGAGGATTTGACTGCGACCGATCAGATCCTGGCAAGAAAGTACGCTGCAGTGGTGGGCAACCCACCCTATATTGCGGTCAAGGACCGTGCCGTTTCAGCCTTGTATCGCGAACGATTCACCAGTTGCCACGGAAAATATGCCTTGGTCGCACCATTTTGCGAGAGATTCTGGGCATTGGCAAAGCCCATCGACAACACGCAGCGAGCGGGATATGTCGGCCTGATAGTTGGCAATGCATTTATGAAGCGCGAGTTTGGAAAGAAGCTGGTTGAAGCCTTCTTTCCAGCACTGGACCTCACCCATGTGATTGATACCGCTGGCGCCTATATTCCTGGGCACGGAACTCCAACGGTGATTCTTGTCGGACGTAATCGCCCTCCCGCCAGTCCAGTAATTCGAGCGGCCATGGGTATTGAGGGTGAACCGAGTACCCCTGGAGATCCAGCCCAGGGGAAGGTGTGGAGAGCAATTGTCGATCAGATCGATCATCGAGACTCTGAGTCAGAGTGGATAAGCGTTTCGGACATTGATAGAGCAACCCTTGCTAGGCATCCATGGAGCATTGGAGGCGGCGGGGCATCCAGTCTTAAAGAATCTATAGAGGATTGCTCAGAAAAGGGTCTCTCTGACATCGCGGATTCGATTGGAATAACGTCCTTCACCCTAGAAGACAATGCCTACATACACGACCCAGAAACCTGTCGGCGTCAAGGCATTGACCCGGCTTTACTCAGAGGAATGGTAGTAGGTGACGAGGTTAGGGATTGGTTCAACAACTGTGAATCGGTCGCCATATTTCCATACGCTGAAGATTTCTCGCCTGTTAATCTTGAGGACTTCCGAACCGCCTTTGCATTTCTCTGGCCATATCGCACGTGCTTATCAAATAGCAAAATGTTTGGCGGACAGACCAAGGTGGAGACTGGACTTCATTGGTTCGAGTACGGGAGATTGACTGCAGGAAAGCTCGCGACGCCACTAACAATTACATTTGCGTTCGTTGCAACCCACAATCATTTCGTGCTTGACCGAGGGGGTAAGGTATTCAACCGCAGCTCGCCCGTCATCAAGCTCCCTGCTTCGGCGACTGAAGATGACCATCTTGGCCTGATTGGGCTGCTGAACTCCTCTGCGGCGTGTTTTTGGTTAAAGCAAATGTTTCACAACAAAGGCAGCACGGTAGATCAACACGGCGCCCGTCAACGAACAAGTGCTTTTGAGGATTTTTACGAATACACAGGCACTGGCGTGGGAAAGTTTCCTGTGCCAGACGTAAAGCCGATTCAAGTTGCTCGGCGCATCACTGAGCTGGCCTCCGCGAAAGCGCAATATTCCCCAGCCTCACAGGCTGCCAGGAATTCCTTCGGGCGATCAGACTTTGATATAGCCCGCATCGAATCGGATCGGTTGCAATTGAAAATGATTGCTTGGCAAGAAGAGCTCGATTGGACTGCATACAACCTTTTCAAGATTGTTGAGGAAAATTATTGTTTCGACAAAGAGCCTCCAGATGTAAATCTCGGAGAGCGGGCGTTCGAAATTTCACTGGCACAAGATTGCGCCGAAGGCAAAGTCTCGACTACTTGGTTCGAACGTCACCGATCAACACCGATAACTTCAGTTCCGACCCGTTGGCCCGCCGATTACCGAGCTTTGGTTGAGCGGCGTATCGCTGCGATCCGACATTCGCGTGATTTGGCTCTGATTGAGCGTCCAGAATGCAAGCGTCGATGGGTCAGCGAGGATTGGAATGCACAGGAGAAGATCGCCCTTGAGCAGTGGTTACTGAAGCGTCTGGAAGCTGCCGACCTCTGGCAGCGCAACGCACATCCCGCACCGAAATTGCGTTCGGCCCGCGAACTGGTCGACGCCTTGTCCGGGGACGATGATTTCCGGCGCGCCTTGGACTTGTATGCAGGCAACGGCAGCGATGCACACGCCACTGTTGTGACGTTGGTTCAACAGGCAAGCGTTCCCTATCTCGATGTACTGCGTTACAGCGAAAGTGGCTTGCGTAAGCGCGCGGTCTGGCGGAACACCTGGTTGATGCAGCGGCGCGAGGATGCAATCGACGCTTCAGTGGCCCAGCAACTGACTGGTGAGCCAACTGAAGTCATCAAGGAGGAACAGGCTCGCCGCAAAGCTGCGGAAGTGGGTGCCATCCCGGTCCCGCCGAAGTACAAGCAAGACGACTACCGCGATGGTGTGTGCTGGAAGTTGCGCGGGGCGCTGGATGTGCCCAAAGAACGCTTTGTCAGCTTCCCTGGGCTGGAACGCAGTAACGACACCGGAAGCCCGATGCTGCTGTGGGCCGGCTACGACGCCAAGGCACGTGCCCTGGCGCTGACAGGTCAACTGTACGAGATGCTTCAACGCGAAGGTGCCGACGCCGCCCGCTTGACGCCTGCTTTGGCTGGCTTGGACGAACTGCTGCCCTGGGTCCATCAATGGCACCCGGAGATAGACGACGACCTGGGCATGAGCACCGGCGACTACCTGCAGGGCCTGCTGGATGCGCAGCTGGCCCAGCACGGGTTAACACTTACGGCGGTGCGCGCCTGGCAACCGCCTGCGCCCGTTCGCCGCACACGCGGCCGACGAGCCAGCGCCCCAGCGCAGGCCTGACACGAACCAATAGGGACACAACAACATGCCAAAACTACGCGAGATATTTGACCTGCCCGAACAGGTTCACCAGGGCGACTTTGTACTTCGCCTGACCGATGGCTTGAACGCCCCTGCGGAGACCGTGCGCGACTACATTGCCACGCCCCAATTGGTGAAGTGCTTTGACCAAGCGCTGGGCGTGGTCAAGGGTGCGATCGACAGCCGAATGAGCAAGGGCGCTTACCTGCACGGCAGTTTTGGCTCTGGTAAGAGCCACTTCATGGCCATCTTGTCGCTGCTGCTGCGCGGTGACGCCACCGCCCGTGGCAAGCCCGAGCTGGCCTCGGTGGTGTCCAAGCACAACGGCTGGACGCAGGGCAAGAAGTTCCTGGTCGCGCCGTACCACATGATCAACGCCGAAACGCTGGAATCGGCATTGTTCTCGGGCTACGCGGAGTTGACCGCACGCTTGCACCCGGACGCACCGAGCCCTGGCTTCTACCAGAGCGAGGGCATGCTCAACGATGCGCAAAAGCTGCGCACGCAGATGGGGGACGAGGCCTTCTTCCGCACCCTGAACGGTGCGACGGGTGCGGCCACAGGCGGCGGCGGCTGGGGTCGTGTCACCCAGACCTGGGCCGCCGCGCGCTTTGAGGCCACACTGAAGGTCCCGCCTGGCAGCCCAGAGCGCTTCCAACTGGTCGGCGCGCTGACACGCGCTTTTTACGGCAGCGTGAGCCACCTTTCCGCCTCGCAGCGCGAGATGTACACCTCGCTCGACGAGGGTTTGTCGGCGATGTCGCACCACGCCAAAGACCTGGGCTACGACGGCATCATTCTGTTCCTGGACGAGTTCATCCTATGGCTGGCAAGCCGGGCCGCCGACGTGGCCTGGATTGCCCGCGAAGGCCAAAAGGTAGCGAAGCTGGTGGAGTCGAGCAACGCTGACCGCCCGACTCCCATCATCAGTTTCATGGCCCGCCAGCGCGATCTGCGGGAACTGGTGGGCGAGCACATGCCCGGTGCGGAGCAGTTGTCGTTTGCTGACACCCTGCAGTATTGGGAGGCTCGCTTCGACAAGGTGAACTTGGAAGACCGCAACCTTCCTGAGATCGCCAAGAAGCGCCTGCTGCGCACACGTGGCCCTGCCGAGGATGCACTGCTAAAGGGTGCCATCAACAAGCTGCTCAGCAGCCAACCCGAAGTGCTGCAGACCCTACTGACGCGCGACGGCGATCAGCAAATGCTGCAGGACCTGTACCCCTTCACGCCGGCGCTGGTTCAGACCTTGATCGCCGTGTCGTCGATGCTGCAGCGCGAACGCACGGCACTCAAGCTGATGCAGCAGATGCTGGTGGACAAAGCCGACACGCTGGAGATTGGCGATGTCATCCCGGTGGGCGATCTGTTCGACGTGATTGCAGACGGCGACGAGCCCTTTACCCACGGCATCAAGCTCTTCTTTGAGCAGGCCAAACAACTCTGGCGTCGTCGCTTGCTGCCGATTCTGGAAACCCAGCACGGTGTGACCTGGGAAGACATCGAGTCCGGCAAGGCCGATCCCAAGAAGGCGGCCGCGCTGCAAAACGACGCCCGTCTGCTCAAGACCCTGGTGTTGGCGGCACTGGTGCCCGAAGTTGAAGCGCTGAAGAACCTTACACCGACCAAGCTGGCTGCACTGAACCACGGCACGATCCGCACGCCGGTGCCCGGCAGTGAGGGCATCACGGTACTGACCAAGCTCAAGCGTTGGGCGGGCCAGGCGGGTGAGATCAAGATCGCCGACGACTCGCCAAACCCGATGGTGTCGGTGGAAGTCGCCAAGGTGGACACGGACGCCATTCTGGCCAACGCGATGTCGTTCGACACGCAGGGGAACCGGCAAGCGGAAGTCAGGCAGTTGATCACCGATGGTTTGGGTCTGGCTGACGTCGGCTCCAGCCTGCTGCCGCCGGAGATGGAGATCAGTTGGCGCGGTTCACGCCGCAATGCGGAGATCCTCTTTGGCAACGTCCGCGAGCAGTCGTTCGACACCCTCAAGGGGCGTGAGGGAACGTGGCGCATCCTGATCGATTTCCCGTTCGACCACCAACCCGAACACGGTCCGCAAGACGATGTGGCCAAGATCAACGGCTTCCTCAACGACGGCCGGGTCGGTCGCTCGATGGCCTGGCTACCGTCCTTCCTGTCCCCCAACACCCAGGACCAGCTGGGCCGGCTGGTGGTCATCAATTTCGTGCTGCGTGGCAACAATTTGGACCAGTACGCCAGCCAACTGTCGCAGGCTGACCGTGAGCAGGCACGCGTGCTGCTGACCAACCAGCGGGACCAACTGCGCCAGTTCATTCGCAATTGCCTCTATACGGCCTATGGACTCAACAGTGTGGCCCAGGAGGCACTGGACCCCGCACAGACCGTTGACGAGCACTATTTCAGCCTCGATCCGTCTTTGGTGTTGCGCCCACCGGTGGCAGCCAACTTCAAAGATGCGTTTGAGAAGTTGGCCGAGCAAGCCCTCGACTATGAGTTTCCGGCCCACCCGCACTTTGACGCCGAGCCCAGGCCGATTGCGGTGAAACGCCTCGCTGATCTGATGGTGTTGGCAGCCCAAAAGCCAGCCCATCGGGTCGAGCTCGAAGCCTCGCTTCGGGATGACGCCAAGCGCATCGCACCCAAGCTTGATCTGGCCGAGGTGGGCGAAGCAGCGCTGCAGTTGCGCGATGACTGGTCGCAGCACTTTGCCCGCCAAATCGCCCAGCAATCGGGCCGCGAACCCACCGTGACCGACCTGCGCCGCTGGCTGGACCTTCCGGACCGGCGCGGCCTGCGCGACGACCTGCAAGATCTGGTGATCCTGACCTGGCTGGCCAAGAGCAATCGCTCCCTGTACCGCTTCGGCCAACCGTTCAAGGGCGAAATCGGCAACGTACCCAACGAATGCGAGGTGCGCGAGCAGCCCTTACCGACAACGGCCGAGTGGGACAGGGCCACCAAGCTCGCCGGCGAAATGCTGGACCCCGCCATGGCGGCGCTGTATCGATCAGCGCCAGGGCTGGTGGAGTTTTCTCGCGCTGCACGCAAGCGCGTCACCGACACGGCAGCGCATTTGCTGAACTACCTACGCGTGGTCGAGCAGTTGATGACCTTGGTGCAGACCGATGTCGTAGCCACGGGCGAGCCCGCCCTGCGCAAGACAGGTGCGACACGTCTGCGCGACTGGTTTGCCGCCATGGAGTCCAGCAGCTCTGAGATTGACCTCGTCAACATCGTGTCCACGCTGGATTTCAGCACCGAAGAAATTGCCGAAACCAAGGCGGTACTCGGTGGCGTGCAGGCGCTGGCGCGTGTTGAGGCCAAGCACTATCTGGTCAACAGCCTGCGATCGATCGCGGGTGGCAGCGGTGAGTTCGCACCGCGTGCCAATCAGATTTTGGAGAGTCTTGCGCACGCTGTTCTCCGCTACGAATACGTCGACGGACTGCAAACCGCCGTCGCTCAGTTCGAACGCGATGCGGGAACCCTGATGGCTGATGTTGCCAACCGGGCGACGCCACCGACCCCGCAGCCTCAGCCCACTCCGGAGCCAGAGCCGGAACCCGGCATGAAAGCACCGCAGCGAATTGAGCGTGCCAGGCTGCTCAAGACCGACGCCCTGCAAGCATTGGCCGATGCACGCACGCTGCTTGAGGGGCTGGGCGAGGTCAGTGTGGATATTCAGATCGTGATCCGGGAACAGGAATGAAGGTCCCAGCGCATCAGATCAGTCTTCAGGCCAAGCAGGCCCACGAGGCGGACCCGCCGGCAGAGTTCATCCTGCTGCGACTGCCGCCAGATGCCTTTGAAGGTGCAGCGGTGGATGTAAACACTGAGAGCTGGCCAGTCTCGGCCTGCAGCTCGCCACTGTCCGTTCGCGACGCCATGCGACGTCATTCGATCAGCACAACGCCTGTTGTCCTGCTCTTCTCTGGCGACGAGGGCGACTTGGGATCTGACGTGTTGGCTCGCTGCGCCAAGCGGCGTGCCATCACACACGACCTTTGGCAGACCGTCTTGGCGCTGTTTCGGGCAGCACACATTGATCCGCGATTGGCCCGTCACCGCTGGCTGGCTGAGCTCCTCGTGCGATACATGCCAGCCGAGGGATATGCACCAGTTCGGTCACTCGTCTTGGATCAGGACCGCGCCTGGAAAGAGCTATTTCGTGTTGTTCTGGGCTTCGAGTCCTATCCGCCGACAGAGCTTGACCTGTTGAAGTGGGCCGGTGATGCTCAACGGCGAGATCAGTTCAAGAACCTGGAGGACACCGCCCGTCAGGAGACAGTCCAACGGCTGCGTGAAACGTTGGGTGACTTGGTGAGCTTCGTCTTTGCGGCCATCGACACGGGCAGTGCCGACGAGCTGGTTGCCATTGCGATGCTTTGTGAAGCCTTGGAGGATAAGACCGCTGGCACGGAAGCAAATCGGGCGAAAGTCGCCGCTCGCCTCGAGGTCCTGTTCGATGGTCTGACGATTTCGTCGCACACCACGCACCAACTGGCAGGAGCCGCCGACGCCTGGTTTGAGCGCGCCACGGAGGCAGCCAAACAACAGCAGGTCGCACGGTACGAGTCCTTGGTGACGCAGCTGAAAGCAGAGTCACTGGCTGCGCACGCACGGTACGGGAGCGCGGCACTGCGCGAAAAGACAAAGGCCTTCGCGAACGCACTGAACGAACTCAACCTGTCCGAGGCCATTTCGCGATTTGGACGTCTGATGGCCCATCGCGGGCCGGTTCTGAACAGCCGCTCGGAGCTCAGGTGCAAGATGGCTGTGCGCTTGGTGAGCTGGCTCACGCAAACTGCCACTGCTTTTCCATCGGCGTTAAACGCGCTCGCTGAGCAATATCGGACCGAAATCGCCTGGGTAGATTGGGCACAGACAGTGCTGCTGGAAGGCGACGACTCCGCTGACCTAGCAAACGCCTACGGGCTGCTGCGCGAGAACACGCGCGCTCGAAGGGACTTGTTTGATCGGCGATTCGCCGAGTCGCTGTCGGCCGATCAGCCCAACGGGACATCGTTGATTCCGATCGAGGACGCGCTCGACAAATGCGTCGCACCGGTTGCGGTGGCTGGTCGCAGCTTGCTGATCGTGGTGGACGGTATGAGCATCCCCGTTTTCCTGGAGCTGCACCATAGCCTGACAGATCACGGCTGGGTTCAGTTCGAACGTGCCGAGGGGTCATGCTCAACTTTGTTGGCGATGCTGCCCTCCACGACGGAGGCATCAAGGACTTCGCTGCTTTGCGGTACTGCTTGTGCCGGTTCGGCGTCTACGGAGAGGTCAGCGTTCAGTGCCTACCCGTCGCTCGTGGCCCCGTCTGTTGCGGGCAAGCCGCCGACCATTTTTCACAAGCGAGACTTGCTCGACAGTTCTGGTGTCACCCTTTCGGATGATCTGAGAACGGCCCTGAGCGACACGCGGCAACGGGTCGTAGCTGTTGTGATCAATGCGGTGGACGATCATTTGATGAAGTCTGACCAACTTCGCCTTCGCTGGGACATTGCCCAGTTCAAGGGACTGGATGCGCTGTTGGCGGAAGCACGGTCCTCCGACAGGTCCGTGACGGTCACCAGCGACCACGGGCACGTGCTCGACCAAGACACTATGATGCAGGGAGCCAGTCCAAACGCTCGATGGCGCGAACCAAATCTGGAGTCTTATCCCGGCGAGATTGCCCTGAAAGGCAAGCGAATCAAGGCTGCCAGTGGCCTGGACGAGGTTGTGCTGGCTTGGAACAGCAAGTTGCGTTACGCCAGCAAGCGAAATGGATACCACGGCGGCTGTGCGCCGGCTGAAGCACTCGTTCCCGTCGCCACGTACCGCTATGGCACCAAAGCTACGGATGGCTGGAGCATTCGGGACGAAGCAGCACCTGATTGGTGGCAGGCGTGATGGAGCGCGATTCAGGGATCAAGGAATAAAAGCATGGCACGAATAGAAAACCACAAGTACAGCATCGAGGAAGCCTTCAGGGAGTGCTTCTACATCGTCCCAGACTACCAACGTGAATACGTTTGGACGGACAAGGAAGTTCACCAGTTGCTGGAGGACATCAACGAGCAGATTGACGCGGGTTCCACCCGCGAATACTTCATTGGTACGGTGCTCGTCTCGCCAACCGATCAGAAGAATCACTACGAGGTGATCGACGGTCAGCAGCGCTTGACCACCTTTTTCCTGTTGCTATGTGCTCTCAAACATTTGTTCAAGGGCGAGCCACAACGGCAGACTGTCAGCGGCCTGATTTCAACCAGCTATACGGATAGCGACGGTGAGACGAGAACCAGCTTGAAGCTGGAGCCTCGTTACGAGAACGCTAGCGACGTCATGAGCAAACTGGTGGAACTAGACACCGATCCGCAGTTGGTGCGCGCCGGTATTCAGGCGGCTGGCATACCCAGCTTTGGTTCACTTGAAAACCTGGTCGGCGCCTACGGTACGCTTTACCGGTATCTGAAGGACAACTACGACGACGGGCCGAAGCTGAAGAAGTACTGGGGCTATCTGGCCAACAACGTGGTGTTCATCCAGATTTCGACGGACGTAAGCAGCGCGCTGAAGATCTTCGAGACGATCAATGAACGCGGTGTTGGCCTGAATCCAATGGATCTGCTTAAAAACTTGCTCTTCACACAGGTCAAGCAGACTCAGTTCACGCAACTCAAGGACGAGTGGAAGAAGATCACCAAGCCGCTGGAGAAGGACAAGGAGAAGCCACTGCGCTTCCTGCGCTACTTCCTGATGGCCAACTACGCCATCAAGAACTCCCGCGGCGATGCCGTGGTGCGCGAGGACGAAATCTACGATTGGTTCATCGACAAGGACAATGCGGCCCTGTGCGACTACGCCAACAAACCATTTGAATTTGTGCGTAAGGTCATCCGAAATGTCGAGCACTACCTCGCCTTCGGTCACGGTCTTGGGAATGACGGAAAACCAAGTATGGCAATGGATAGCCTCAAGCGACTGGCCGGTGGCGCATTCAGCTTGCACTATGTGCTGCTTCTGGCTGCGGCTACGTTTCCGAAGGCCTTGTTTGACCACTTCGTCGCGCAGCTCGAGAGCTTTCTCTTCTATTACATCTTCACCAAGACCCCAACGAAGGACCTTGAGCGGAATTTCTCGCTGTGGGCCGACGAACTCAGGGCAATCGCGGCCGTCACGGAGCCGATGAAACAGTGCGCAGCCTTGAACGCATTTGTGGCTGACCGATTTGAGAAAAACATGGGGGCCAAGTCGCAGGAACTGGCAGACGCACTCAAGCGCTTCTCGCTGTATTCGATGCAGCAATACCGGACCAGGTACCTCTTGGCGCGAATCACTCAGCACGTCGATATGGCGTTTAGCGGCCTCAAGTCTCCAGGAAGCCTTGAACCATTTACCAACCTCGAAATCGAGCACATTTTGCCCGACACGCCAACGGCAGCCTTGCGCGAAAAATGGGCTAGCGAAAACCCAGGCGCAATCTACGAAGATTACAAGAATAAGCTCGGGAACCTGGCCTTGCTGGAGAAGCCGATCAACATCGTGGCCGGCAACGACTTCTACTCAGCCAAGCAGGCGGAGTACCGCAAGAGCAACAACTACCTGACTCGCAGCTTGGTTGAGCTCACAACCGTTGGCCAAAACACGTCCATATCAAGAATCAACGCCAAACTTGATTCATTCCCGTCGTGGGATGCATCGGCCATAGAAAGGCGACACGGACTGCTGATCACCTTGGCACAGGATGTGTGGAGGACGATGCCCATCGACGTTAGCACCCGCTGAACCCAGGACCACGTTTGAAGGGGTGCTCTGTTGTGACCCCTTCCTCCACCACGTCAAAGCGCCCGGCTTCCTCGCGAATTGACCATGGCGTCAGGAAGAAACCGGCAAGGCGCCCTTGAACAATTTGCCCACCCTGGCCATACTGCGATGGCTACCTGTGGACATCGCGTTCACGAAGCCTTCAATGGAGATTTCGGTCTCCCTGAAGTCCAGCCATGCTGGCGTCGCAGTCGTGACCTGCCTTGTAGAAGCTGAACCTCGGTTCAGTTAGGCCATGTCAATGGCCTTGTGCCTCGTTCAGCCCTCATGCTGAACACCGTGTCATCGGCGCACCTCACCGTGCTGCCACCGAGCCGCTTCAACCGCCAAGGCTGAAGCATCCCAAGTTGGGGAACCACCATGTTCCCCATCGGGACGAGGCGTTCCCCTTCACACCCTGAAGGAGAACGTCATGAACGCATGCCCTCATGCGACAAGGGAAACGCGCGCCATTTGCGTGCTGTTGGGTGGCTCCGGGCTTGCCCGCGAGCCTGTGATCCGTCCTGCAGTGCTACCCGCATTGCTGAAGCCTGCGCCGCCTGTCTCGCGACAGGTCGAACAGGTCATGGCTTACCGTGCTGCCGCCTGAACCACTTGACTGTGGTCCAGCGTCAGCACATTGACACCGTGGCGATTGACCTCGCCCGCAGTTCGGGTCGAACACGAGACGAAGCTCTGGCCTTCGTTGCATAGCCCGTCTTGTGCCCGCCCGCGTTCGCATCCCATTGAAGCCGAGCCCGATTGATCGGGAGCCCTCGACTTCATGGGATGTGAACCGTCTTTCATGTGCCACAGCCATTGGGCTGTGCTGCACCTCCACGCAACCCCTTGGGGAGTCCACCGTCTCCCCGCCGGGATAGGTGTGCCCTCCTCCTTTTTGGAGTTCACACCATGAACCATGAAGCGTCCCGCGTTCGCCCAAAACGCACCTGTGTCGAGATTGAGGAGTCTCGCGCCTGGATGGGCTTTTACCGTCGAGTGGGTCAGGACCCCGTCATGGCCGCCGAAGTCCATGGCCCAGTTGGAAGCTGATCCACTGATGAAGCGTAACCACCTGGCCCTGTACCTGTGCTGCAAGCAATCCTTGCGGACGCACAAAGCCACAGCCGCGCGCAACAGGCGCATCGGTCAGTTCGTGCGTTGGCTGTTCCATGGCGCTTTTGTTGCGCCAGCTTTGGCAATTCGACAGATGTTGCGCCAAGGCGGCGACATCGCCGTTGAATGCCTGCCACCCACGGCTACCGAACCGGCTGCGACCCAAGTCAAGCGCCTGAAGAAAGCGCCTGAGTTTGCCCAGGCTCAATCGTCTTTTGAAGCTCAAGCTCCTGCGCCCAAGGACACGCCATCCGCCACGTCGGGAGAGCCGTCAAAGTCCAATGCTGTGTCTCAGACAGCCTGATTCCCCGCACGTCAAGACCACCGCGTCTTGACCGTGCCGGGGCCAGCGCCCTGGCCCTGCCCAGATCGACCCACGCGCCTGCCCACCTGCTGGTGGTGCATGCCGCGTCCTCCCCCATTTCGCCCGCATCTGCCCGAGTGGCAGTGCGGCACACCCACGGAAGGAATTTCCCATGACCACTGCAACCGACGCCTTGTGCGCCATCGAGAAGCGTGCCCACCGGGCCATCGTGCAGGAACTGCGCTTGCTGATCAAGGAAGTGCAGGCCCTTCAGCCTGGCCTGGCAGGTGATGACAGCGCACATGCCCATGCACTGCTGCTGAAGCTGGAGCACCTGCGACAAAGCCAAGTGGTGGACAGCGTCTGCGATCAGCCCCCCATCCGGTTGGCCGCGCAAGGCTGATACCGACCTGATACCGACAAGACACCATCACAACGCGCCTGCGGGGCCACGGCCCGATCGGCGGTGCGTCCCCAGGCTTCCAAACAAGGAATCTTCATGACCACCGTCACACTCAACCTGGAGCAAAAACTCTATGTCATCACAGAGCGATCAGGCCACAGTTGCTTTGGCTTTGACAATGCTCGCGATCATGCCAACCAGATCGCACAGCAACTCGACCAAAGCCACCTGGCCTTTGCGCCAGGCGACTACGCCACGCTGGCGGGCTATCAGAAATACCTGATGGCCACAGCCGCATGGGGCCGCTCCCCACTGAGCCAACGCACCTACTTTGCGCCCGGGACCGATCCCAAGGCAGCCAAGGTGCTGGAGTCCTATCGCCGAACGGGCGAGAAGATCCGCCTGATACTTGGCGACCTCGCCACGGGTGAACCGTGGCTTGACGAGCATGGCGTGGTCGGCCGCATTGGTCGATCTGGCGGCATGCTCAAAA
>Ga0208242_100450_pt1 | contig 26883 bp, 28 predicted proteins | sample SubbioAug_CSW13A_FD_184825 | JGI IMG/M metagenome (GOLD analysis project Ga0208242, IMG submission 184825) | Serpentinite rock and fluid subsurface biosphere microbial communities from McLaughlin Reserve, California, USA - CR12Aug_CSW13A (SPAdes) | ecosystem: Environmental > Terrestrial > Deep...
AAGTGTTGATGGCGACCAACACCTTGGATCCCCGCGCGTGAGCAAAGGCGACGCCTTCGGCCATCTCCTCGCGGTCGAAGTTCAGACCCGGAAAATTACGGGCGTTGGTCTCGTCGGCAAAGCCACAATAGATCGTATGCGCGCCGGCCTCGACGGCCGCGCGCAGGGCGGCGGGGGTGCCCGCTGGGCAAACAAGCTCCATCATGGCTGCAGCTCCGTGGGTTGGTCCATCCGGTGCAGCGCAAGACCGGTCAGCCGCTCGGCCGAGGGGCGCAGCCGGTTCAGGAGCGGACCCAGTGGCCGCAACAGCACGCCCAGTTCCACCGTGAGATCCAGTTCCGCATCGTCGATGGCATTGCGAAGCGCAAGACCTGCTCCGGTATCGCCTTCGATTACTAGGTCGCGGGAGAAGAAGAGCGCGTCGCCGTCCAGACTGCCATGCATCATCCCCAGGAAAGCCGACGTCAGCCCCGCAATCCGGGTATCATGATCGGGGACGCGCTGACGCGGGTGGGCTGACACGCGCGGGGTCGAGGTGCCAGGCTCCAGAAGCAGAAGGAAAGGCAGGTCCGTCAGATCCAGCAGGAAGCGGTGATCGGCATAGGTACCCAGTCGGCGTTGCAGGCGCGGATGGCGGTGCAGCAATTGCCGCGTCAATCGGGTCAGAAGCAGCGTCAGCGGCATGAGCGGCAAGGGCCTCGCGGCCCAGATCAGGGGGCGCGGCAGGGGAGGCAGGGCAGGGTCAGGCATAATGTCCTCGGCCAAGGAGATGCGTTCTGCATAGCCGGGACAGGCGGCGCCATAATTGACATAAATCAATTCGCGGGAGCTCGCGGCCTGCTAGTCGTCACTAGGCCCACTGCGCCATGCAATAGAACCCATGAACCGATCCCTGCCTGTCTTCGCCGATCTGCGCGCCTTCCTCGCCTGGCTGGACGGACGGGGCGACCTCCTGCGCCTGGCCGAGCCGGTGTCGCTTTGCCATCAGATGACGGCGGTGCAAACGGCGGCTTTGCAGCAGGGCGGGCCGGTCCTGCGCTTCGACGCGGCGATCCAGACTGATGGTGAGCGGGCGGCGATGCCGGTGGTCGCGAACCTGTTCGGTACGCCCGGTCGGGTCGCGGCGGGGCTGGGCCTCACCCGGGACCAGATTCCAGAGTTCGGAGACTTCCTCGCTGCCTTGCGAAGTCCCGCACCGGTAGAAGGGTTGCGCGATGCCTGGTCGCGCTGGCCTATGCTCCGCGCGGCCCTGCAATCCCGGCCTCAGATTGCGCGGCGCGCCGCGGTGCAGGAGGTAATGGCCGAACCCGATCTGACGCGGCTCCCCATCCAGACGCCCTGGCCCGAAGATGCCGGTCCGCTGATCACTTGGCCGGTGGTCATCACCCGGCCTCACGGGACCGAGGCGGCGCAGCTTGGCCGCTACAACCTTGGGGTCTACCGCGCGCAGGTGCTGGGCTCGGATCGGCTCATCCTTCGCTGGCTCGCCCATCGCGGCGGGGCGGCCCATGCCCGGACCTGGGCGCAGGCGCGACAGCCAATGCCGGTGGCCATCGCGCTCGGGGCCGATCCCGCGACCTTGCTCTCTGCCGCGCTGCCCCTGCCCGAAACGGTCTCAGAGATCGCCTTCTCCGGCGTTCTGCGCGGCGCTCGGGTCGAGATGGTGCCAGCCCGCACCGTGCCACTTCTGGTCCCGGCCAATGCCGAAATCATGCTGGAGGGCTGGGTCCACCCCGGCGAGACCGCTCCGGAGGGGCCTTTCGGCGACCATACCGGCTATTACAATGCGGTAGAGAACTTCCCCGTCATGCGAATTTCGGCGATCACTCACCGCAGCGATCCCCTGTATCTCTCTACCATTACCGGCCGCCCGCCAGACGAACCCTCGGTCATCGGCGAGGTCTTCAACGATCTGGCGCTGCCTGTGATCCGGGCGCAGATCCCGGAAGTACGCGACCTGTGGCTGCCGCCCGCCGCCTGCTCCTATCGGCTGGCAGTCGTCAGCATCGACAAGCGCTATCCCGGGCAGGCCCGCCGGGTGATGCTGGCGCTGTGGGGGATGCTGGCGCAGTTCAGCTATACCAAGATGGTCATCGTGGTCGACGCCGACATAAACGCCCGGAGCTGGGATGACATCGCCTGGGCACTTGCCACACGGATGGACCCGGCGCGCGACGTGCTGCTGATGGATTCCACGCCGATGGACTATCTTGATTTCGCCAGCCCGCGCGAGGGATTGGCAGGCAAGATCGGGATCGACGCCACCACCAAGATCGGGGCCGAGACGCTGCGCGACTGGGGCAAGGTCATGGCCCTGGATCCGAGGGATCAGGCCTTTGCCGCCGATCTTCTGGCCCGCCATCTGCCGGGTGCGCGATGACCCTCCGCGTGATCCTTGGCGTCTCTGGCGCCTCGGGCGCACTTCTGGCGCTGGACTGCGCCCGGGCGCTGGCCCAGAGCGGTGCCGAGATCGACCTGACTCTGTCACCGATGGCGGAGCGCACGCTCGAGCTGGAAGTAGGCCCCGAAGCGAAAGCCGAGCTTGTGGCCCTTTCCTCCCGGCTGCACGAGATCCGCGATCTGGGCGCCAACATCGCCTCGGGCTCCTCGCCGGTGGCCGGGATGATCGTCGCCCCCTGTTCGATGCGAAGTCTGGCCGCAATTGGGCATGGGCTGGACGACAACCTCCTGACCCGCGCCGCCGCCGTGCAGCTGAAGGAGCGCCGGCCGCTGATCCTTCTGGCCCGCGAGGCGCCGCTGACGCTGGCTCATCTGCGCAACATGGCCTCGGTCACCGAAATGGGCGGCACCATCCTGCCGCCGGTTCCTGCCTTCTACCTGCGTCCGCAGACTACCCACGAGATTTCCCGCCAGATCGCCGCCCGCGCGGTCGACCTGTTGCGCATTGCCCCGCCCCAGGCAACCGCCTGGGTGAACCCCGTCACAGGAGACGATCCATGACTGCGCTTTCCCCCGACCTGACCGTGACCGCCGTCGCCGCCGAGCTTTCCGGCGCGGCCGAGCTTTTCCGTCAGAAGGGCATCAATTTCTGCTGCGGTGGCAAGATCCCTCTTTCCGAGGCGGCACCGAAAGCAGGGCTGACGATCGAAGGCCTTCTCGCAGAGCTGCAGGCGCTGGCTGATGCGGCCGGGCGAGACGCACCCGAAGAGACCTCGGCCCTGATCGACCATATCCTCAATCGCTATCACGAGACACACCGGACCGAACTGGAATGGCTGATCCCGCTTGCCCAGAAGGTGGAACGGGTCCACGGCGACCATGAGGAGGCTCCGCTTGGCCTGACCGAAGCGCTGATCGCCCTGCATGACGATCTCGACGCCCATATGGCCAAGGAGGAGCATATCCTCTTTCCCCTCATGCTGCAGGGTGCTGATCCGATGCTTGTCCACCCGATCGCGCAGATGCGGTACGAGCATGACAGCGCCGCAGACCTGCTGACCCGCGTCGAACATGCGGCCCATGGTCTGGCGCTGCCTGCCGGAGCTTGCGGTTCGTGGTCCGCGCTGTACACCGGGCTGCGCAAGTTCTCCGACGATCTGGTGGCGCATATGCATCTGGAGAACACCGTGCTTTTCGCCCGGTTCGAGGCGAACCCCGCCTGAAAATTGCCAAGGAAGGGACATCCTCTCTGGCAGGCGGCCTACCGGCCGCTGTTCCTCTGCGCCGGTGCGAGTGCGCTCTTTGCTCCTACAGTCTGGCTTTGGCCGGGCGGGTTCGGAGCCGATCCCCTGCTCTGGCACCTGCATGAGTTGCTGTTCGGCATGGGCGGTGCGGCAGTCGGGGGATACCTTCTGACCGCGCTACCCGCATGGACGGGAGGAGGAGGCGTCTCGCCACGGACGCTCCAGGCGCTGACCCTGCTCTGGCTGACCGCGCGGCTTTCCGCGATCAAGGTCCTTCCAGTCTGGCTGCTGCTGCCGCTTGGCTCGGGCTATTTCGCGCTGCTCGCCGTGGTTCTGGCACATGCGCTACTTACCGCCGGAGCCTGGTCGCGGTTGTGGTCGGTCGCCGCCGTGGCAGCCTTGGGGCTGGGAAGTGCGGCATTCCAGGCAGGGATGCTGTCCGCGTCCATGGTTCCTGCCGCGATGGTCTTTCTTTTCGCGCTCCTGATCGGCGGGATCGGAGGCCGTGCGGTCCCGGCCTTCACCCGCAGTTGGCTACAGAAGGAGGCCCCCCTTCATCAGCTGCGCGACCGCCGGCTGCTTTCGCTGATGGCGCAAGCCGCAACGGCCTTGGGCGGCGGGCTGGTGCTGGCCGGGCAGGAGACTCCGGCGGGGATTTGTCTGCTGACGGCGGGCACAATCCAAGGACTGCGCCTGGCCAGCTGGCATCCGCTTTCCGCCCGGCGCTACCCGGCACTTTCACTTCTGCATCTGGCCTGGGCCTGGCTGCCGATCGGGCTGATCCTGATGGGCACTGCGCTGCTACGGCCAGACCTCCTGCCGCCCGCGACAGCGCTGCATGCACTGACGATGGGCGCGATGGGAATGATGATCCTCGCAATCTCGGGTCGCGCGGCGATGGAGCGCCGGGGCGGGCGGTTGATGGTGGGGCGCGGTCTTGCCGTCGCCTTCATCCTGATCTGGCTCGCCACGGCGTTGCGTGTGCTGGCCCCCTTCCTTATCGGCATCGGGACGGACCCGATCATGGCCTCCGCGGCCTTGTGGATAGCGGGATGGGCCGCATATCTCTGGGCTCTCCGCCCAGCCTTGCAAGGTGAGCCGGCCTGGCCAGTCTTCAGCGCAAGACGCGAATAGCAATGCGCCACGACCGGCTGATCGGGAAAGGTGTGTCCCTTCCCAGCGGCCTTCGCTAGACTGCGCCGCAAAGAGGGAGACAGCCATGCAGCTTATCGCAAGGGCAACCGCATTGGTTGGCGGCACAGTCGCATTCTATCGGCGCATGAGATTGCCTGCGCATCAGGCATTCGGCGCCGATCCCAAGATCCCCGAGGCCCGCAAGCAGGGGATCATGACCCTGAAGATGCCCGTCGCGGAGGGCTGGAAGGATGGCCACCTCCCCAGCTGTGCGCCGGGTCTGGCGGTCAATGCCTTTGCCTCGGGCCTGGACCATCCCCGCTGGATCGAGGTGCTTCCGAACGGCGATGTGCTCGTCGCGGAATCAAAGGAACAAGCCGGGCCGCCAAAGACCCTGATGGACCACGCCGCGCAGGCGACCATGCGGCGGGTCAAGGCGATCGGGAAAAGCGCGAACCGGGTCACGCTCTGGCGGGACTCCGATGGTGACGGCGTGGCCGAATTTCGCGAGGTCTTTGTCGAGAACCAGAACCAGCCGTTCGGTATGGCTCTGGTGGGAAACCGGTTCTTCCTGGGCAATACCGACGGGATCAAGGTGTTCGACTACACCCCGGGCAGTACCGCGCCTTCCGGCGACGGCGAGCGGCTGGTGGAGTTCAAGCCGCATGGCCACTGGACGCGCAGCCTGATCGCCTCGCCTGATGGAACGAAGATCTATGCGGGCGTCGGCTCGCTGTCGAACATCGGCGATGACGGCATGGCGGCCGAAGAAGGCCGCGCCGCGATCTGGGAACTGGACGTGGCCACCGGGCAGGCCCGGATCTTCGCCTCGGGTCTGCGCAATGCCGTGGGTATGGCCTGGGAGCCGGAGACCGGAAAACTCTGGACCGTCGTTAACGAACGCGACGGCCTCGGGGATGAAACACCGCCCGACTATCTGACCTCGGTGCAGGACGGGGGCTTCTATGGCTGGCCCTACTGCTATTGGGGCAAGACAGTGGACGACCGGGTACCGCAGAACCCGGAGTTGGTCGCCCGTGCCATCACGCCGGATTACGCGCTTGGTGGCCACACCGCGTCGCTTGGGCTGTGCTGGATGCCCGACGGCACCCTGCCGGGATTTGGCGCAGGCATGGTGATCGGCCAGCACGGGTCTTGGAACCGCTCGAAGCTGAGCGGCTACAAAGTCATCTTCATTCCCTTCAAGGGCGGCAAGCCCAGTGGCCCGGCCCGCGATATCCTCACCGGCTTCCTGTCAGAGGACGAAAAGCTGGCCTATGGTCGGCCCGTCGGCGTGACCTTGGGACCTGACCGGAAATCCCTCCTGGTCGCGGATGACGTCGGCGACATCATCTGGCGCGTCACGGCGGCAGGATAGGGCTGGCGACGCCGCGTGCAGCAAGTGCACAAAGGCCCGGCGGGTTTCCTCCGAGGGTGCGGCATGTATAGTGCGCACAAGGCAGGCAGCGGCATGGGCGTGCGATGGCTGTGACCCTGAAAGAGGTAGCGGAGCGGGCGGGCGTGTCGCGCTCGGCCGTATCGCGCACCTTCACCGCAGGGGCATCGGTCTCGCCGAAGACCCGCGCCAAGGTGGAAAAGGCCGCAAACGAATTGGGTTATGCGCCGAACGCGCTTGCGTCCAGCCTGACCACCGGGCGGACAAAGCTCATTGGTCTGATCGTCAACAACTTCCACAATCCGCTGATCCTGGAGGTGTTCGACCTCTTCACCCGCGGCTTGCAAAATCGCGGCTTGCGGCCGTTGCTGGTCAACCTGACGGATGCAACAGATCCCGCTGCCTCGCTGCGCATGCTGCGGCAGTATTCGGTGGACGGGGTGATCGTCGCCTCATCCACCTTGCCGTCAAGCTTTGCCAAATCCTTCAGGACTGCCGGGCTTCCGGTGGTTCATGCCTTCGGGCGCCATTCGGTCGCGCCGGACGTTCATGTGGTCGGGATCGACAACATCGCCTGCGGGCGCATGGCGGCCGAGGCCCTGGTCCGACGCGGGTATCGGCGGGTGGCTTTCCTGGGCGGACCCAGGGCAGCAAGCTCGACCCAGGATCGCCTGGCCGGGTTTCGCGCGGCGCTTGCAGAGCATCCGCAGATCGGGGTTAGCGAAAGCTTTGCCAGCGATTACGCCTTTGACGCGGGTCGGAACGAGATGCAGCGCCTTCTGGCCAACACTCCGGCCGAGGCCTATTTCTGCGGCGACGACCTGCTGGCGGTCGGCGCGCTCAGCGCGATCCAGGAGGCGGGGCTTTCCGTCCCTGGCGACATCGGACTGATCGGCTTGAACGACATGGAGATGGCGCGCTGGCAATTTGTCGGATTGACGACGATCCGCCAGCCTGTTTCCGAGATCATCGACGCTGCCATCGAGCTTGTGGTGGCAACGATCGAGGAACCGCAGCGTCCCCCCGAAGTCCGGCTGTTCCCCTGTCGTGTGATCGAAAGACGTACGCTGCGCTAGCGGAACATAGGCGGCCGGGCATCCATCCAGGTGCCTCCCGCCCTGGCCGATGCGACAGCCGTATGCACTGCCATCATCGACCGCAACCCGCTCGGCGCGGTGGGCAGACCGTCGCGCTTCTCGCCCCGGATGGCATCGGCGAGGTCGCAGTAGATGTTCGCCACAGCCAGCGGAAAGCCCTCTGGGTGGGCGATGGCGACGCGGGACAGGCGCTTGGCGTCGTCGTAAAGCCCGTTCTCTCCCTTTTCTATGATCTGGGTCCGCCCGCCCAGTGGGGTGTAGATCAACTGGTTCGGCTGTTCCGACGCCCAGCGGAACCCGCCGGTTTCACCGAAGACCTGAATGTCAAAGCCATGCTGCCGCCCGATGGCGACAGATGAGGTCCAGAGCCGCCCCACCGTGCCTTTCGACATCTGGAAGTTGACCATCGCGTCATCCTCCAGAACGCGGGAGGGAATGGTGGACGCGAAGTCGGCGCTCAGCATCTCCACCTCGTCGTCGCAGATGAAGCTGGCCATGTGCAGCGCATGGATGCCGCAATCCGCAAATTGGCCCGAGACCCCGGCGGTGGCCGGATCATAGCGCCAGCGGATCCTGGGGTTGTCGGCGTCGACAGCGTCGGCATGGTGGCCGTGGCTGAAGTTCGTCACCACCAGCCGGACTTTGCCGATATCCCCGTTCCGCACCATCGCGCGGGCCTGCCGGATCATCGGATAGGCGGAGTAGCAGTAGTTCACCGCGCAGATCCGGCCGGTTCGTTCGGCAATGCGGACGATTTCCTCGCCTTCCTCGACCGTCATGGTCATCGGCTTTTCGCACAGCACATGAAACCCGGCTTCAAGGAAGGCCTTCGTGATCTCGTAATGGGTGGAGTTTGGTGTCGCCACCGTCACCAGATCGCAGCGATCAGCGCGGTTCCTCTCTTCCTCCAACATCTCCTGCCAGTCGCCATAGGCGCGGTCGGGGACGACGCCTAGCGACTGGGCAAAGGCGCGCCCCACGTCTGGCCGGTGGTCCAGCGCCCCGGCAGCAAGGTTGAAATGCCCGTCGGCCAGCGCGCCAAGGCGGTGGGCCGGGCCGATCTGGCTGCCCTCACCACCACCAATCATGCCCCAGTTCAGTTTTGCCATGATGGTCCCTCAGAAGCCGATGGAAGCAAGGTAGTCGCGATTCTTCCGAGCGTCGTCGATGGGGCTGACGTCCAGCGTCGGGTCGCAATCCTGCTCGACGGTGCACCAGCCCTCGAAGCCTGCCTCCAGCAGGATCTGCCGCACGGCCGGAAAATCGACATCGCCCTTGCCCAGGTTGCAGAAGATGCCCTGTCCGCAGGCCTCATAAAAGCCCGTGCCCCTGGCGATGACCTCAGCCTTCACCAACGGGTCGATGTCCTTGAAATGCATGTAGGAGATCCGACCGACATGCCGACGCAAGAAGGCCACCGGGTCGAAGCCGGCATAGGAATGATGGCCGGTGTCGAAGCAGATCTTCAGGATGCTTTCGTCCACCTCTGCCAGCAGCCGCTCCAACTCCGGCTCGAAGTCAATAAAGCCGGCGGCATGGGCATGGATCCCGACCGTAAGTCCGTATTCCTCGGTCCCCAGACGGGCAACCTCTGCAATACGGTCGCGGAAGGCGGTCCACTCGGCACGATCCATCTGCTCGGCCGCCTCGGGGCGACCGGCGGTCGGGGCGCGGCGGGGCGAGATGCTGTCGATCAGCACCAGATGCCGCGCGCCATGCGCAACCAGCGACTTGCAGGTACGCACCGAGGCGTCCCAGACCTCGTCCCATTTCGCCGGATCATGGAAGGGACGGAAGACGACCCCGCCGATCAGTTCCAGCCCGGTCCCGGCCAGCGCCTCACCCAGGATCACCGGGTCCTCGGGCATGAAGCCGATCGGGCCCAGCTCGATCCCCTTGTAGCCCGCCGCCGCGCAATCCGAGAGCACCTGCCGCCACGGCGGGTTGCGCGGGTCCTCTGCGAATTCCACCCCCCATGAGCAGGGGGCGTTGCCGATACGGATCGTCATGGGAACCTCATGCCTGGGGGACGGCGTGCCAACGGCCGTCGTCGGACGCCTTGAACGCTGTATCGATGATCCTGCTGACGGCCAGACCGTCGCGGAAGGTTGGCCGGACCGGCTTGCCGGTGGCGATGGCCAGAAGAAAATCCCGCGCCTCGATGATGATCTGGTCCTGATAGCCGGTGCCATGGCCGGGACCCTGGCAGAAGGCCAGATAGTCCGGATGCTGCGGCCCGGTCAGGATGCGGGTAAAGCCCCGCGTGGCCTCTGGCCCCTCGGCGCGGTAAAGCCAGACGGAATTCTGATCCTCCTGATCAAAACGGATCGCACCCCTGGTTCCGTGGATTTCATAGGCATAGCCCATCTTGCGACCCGTCGCGACGCGGCTGACGAAAAGATGTCCCATCACTCCGTTGGCAAAGCGCAACATCAGTTGTGCCTGATCGTCATTGTCCACCGCCACGGGACCATTCGGACCCGGGCGGGTGGGGTGCACGGTCTCGATCCGGGCGGATAGCTCGGCAACCGGGCCCATCAGTGTCAGCAGACAGTTGACCGGATGCGGCGCGAGGTCGCCCATGCAGCCATTGGCTCGCCCCGTTGTCCGCCAGGTTGCAGGCAAGGCGGGATCGGCCAGAAAATCCTCGGTATGTTCGCCGCGGAACCAGATCGGATCACCGATCGCGCCCTCGGCCAGCAATTGGCCCACGAACTGGGTCGCAGGCGTGCGGACATAGTTGAAACCGATCATGTTGGGTAAGCCCGAGGCCTCGGCCGCCGCGACCATCGCTTCGGCGTCGGCAAGCGAGGCCCCCAGCGGCTTTTCGCAGAACACGGGCTTGCCTGCGGCAAAGGCCGCCTCGGCAATGGCGCGATGGGTGGATTGCGGCGAGGCGATGACCACGGCCTGAACCTTCGGATTGGCAACCAGCTCGCGCCAGTCGTCGGTTGCCCAGCCAAAGCCATAGGCCCGGCGGTACCGCTCTGCCGAGGCCGTGCTGGTGGCGGCGATCATCTCCAACCGGGGGCGCAGGGCCGTGTCGAACACGGCCCCCACACAGGAAAGCGCCACCGCATGGGCCTTGCCCATATACCCGCCGCCAACCAGCCCGATCCCGATCTCAGCCACCATCCGCCTCCCAGATCACCGCAGCTATTGCAACCGGTTGCAAAATATGTATCGTCCCTGTGGACGTCGCGCAAGATGTTTGTGACGCAAAGGGGAAGCGCCAGAATGACCGGGCAGGGCGACACCATCAGGCTGACCGCGGCGCAGGCTATCGTGCGCTGGCTCCTGAACCAGTTCATCGAGATTGACGGCGTCGAGACCAGGGTCTGTGGCGGCGGGTTGGGGATCTTTGGTCACGGCAACGTCCCTTGTCTTGGCGAGGCGCTGTATCCGGTGCGCGACGAGTTTCCACTGTATCGGGGCCAGAATGAACAAAGCACGGGTTTTGCCGCTGCGGCCTTTGCCAAATATCATCTGCGCCGCCGCTTCATGTTTTGCACTGCCAGCGCGGGGCCGGGAACGGCGAACCTGCTGACGGCAGCCGCTCTGGCCCATGCCAACCGGCTGCCGATGCTGATGCTGTGCGGCGATACCTTTCTGACCCGCCTACCGGACCCGGTTCTGCAGCAGCTTGAACATTTCGGCGACCCGACCTTGGGCGTGAATGACGCCTTTAAGGCGGTCTGCCGCTACTGGGACCGGATCACCCATCCGGCACAGATCCTGCAATCGCTCCCTGCGGCTCTGGCCACGATGCTTGACCCGGCCGATTGCGGCCCGGCCTTCCTGGGCCTGCCGCAGGACGTGCAGGGCTGGGCCTACGACTACCCCACGGCCTTCTTCGACCGCCGCGTCCACCGGATCCGCCGGCAATCCCCGGACACAGCCGAACTGGCCGAAGCGGCCGAGGTGCTGCGGGCGGCCAGGCGCCCGGTGATCGTGGCCGGGGGAGGGGTGCAATATTCGGGTGCGGTGGCGGAACTCACGGCCTTTTCCGAAGCGCATGGCATACCGGTCGTCGAGACCATCGCGGGGCGGGCAAACCTGTTGGCCGCGCACCCCCTGAACATCGGCCCGCTGGGGGTGACCGGCTCGGACAGCGCCAATACCATTGCCGGGGCGGCGGATGTCGTGCTGGCGGTCGGCACGAGGCTGCAGGATTTCACCACAGGATCCTGGACAGTATTTGCCCCCGAGGCCCGGCTGATCGGCTTGAACGCAGGACGCCACGACGCGGCCAAGCACCGTTCGCTCACCGTGGTGGGGGATGCGAAGCTGGGCCTTCAGGCGCTCGGGGCAGCGCTTGGCAACCATCGCGTCGACCCAAGCTGGACCGCGCGGGCACAGGCCGAACGCAAAACCTGGGACGCCTATGTGGCCGAGAATGTCGCGCCCGGCAATCGCCCGAACTCCTATGCCCAGGCTATCGGCGTGGTGAATGCCCTGTGCCATCCGCGCGACCGCATCGTGACCGCGGCCGGAGGCCTGCCCGCCGAGGTCACCGCGAATTGGCGCACCTTGGGCATCGGCACCGTGGATGTCGAATTCGGCTTCTCCTGCATGGGTTACGAAATAGCTGGCGGCTGGGGTGCCCGCATCGCTCAATCGGAACAGGAGCCCGACCGCGACACCATCGTCCTGGTCGGCGACGGTAGCTATCTCCTGATGAATTCGGACATCTATTCCTCGGTCCTTACGCAGAAGAAGCTTATCGTCCTTGTCCTGGACAACGGCGGCTTCGCGGTCATCAACAAGCTGCAGAACAACACCGGTCAGGAAAGTTTCAACAACCTGATCGCCGATTGCCCGACGGTGCCGGAGGCGTTCACGGTTGATTTTGAGGCCCATGCCCGCGCAATGGGAGCTATTGCCGAAACCGTCGCCAATCCCGCCGGACTGGCCCAGGCATTCCAGCGCGCCAAGGCAGCAACGAAGACCACCGTCATCGTCATGCAGGTTGACCCCTATGAGGGCTGGACCAGCAAAGGTCACGCGTGGTGGGAGATCGGCACTGCCGAGGTCTCGGCCAGCGCCAGCGTCCGCGCCAAACATGCCGAGGTTGAGGCCGGACGCGCGGACCAGAGGCGGGGCGTCTGATGGCCGACCTGGCGCGTCTTTCCGGGAGGAACTTCCTTGTCATCGGGCGGGCGGGGATGGACCTTTATGCGGACCCTCCCGGCACTCGGATCGAGGAGGCGACCCGCTTCACTGCCGCGCTTGGTGGCTCCTCAGCCAATATCGCCGTAGCCCTGACCCGGCAGGGCTGCTCTGCCGCTCTGCTGACCTGCGTCTCGGACGACGCCGTGGGGAGCTTCTGCCTGGCGCAACTGGATAGCTATGGCATCGACCGCCGCCATGTCCGCCCCGTGCCGGGCGAGGCGCGGAACTCGCTCGCCGTGGTCGAGACGCGGCTGGAGAACTGCCAGTCGGTCATCTACCGCAACAACGCCGCCGATTTTGCCATGACCGCCGCGGATGTCGAGGCCGTCGACTATCCCGCTTTCTCTGCACTCATCACTACCGGTACGGTGCTCGCGGCCGAGCCCTCACGCAGCGCGGCCTTCCGGGCCTTCGACCTTGCCAAGGCCGCCGGGTTGCCGCTGATCTTCGACATCGATTACCGGCCCTATTCCTGGTCCTCGGCCAAGGAGGCGGCGCAGAACTATGCGCGCGCCGCCGCAATGTGTGACGTGATCGTTGGCAATGATGTAGAATTCGCCGTCATGGCAGGCCATCCCGATCAAGGGCTGGACGCCGCGCGCGGCCTGATCGCGGGTGGGGCGCGGATCGTCGTCTACAAGATGGGCGAGAGGGGGGCGCTCAGCCTCACCCCGGACGGCGAATTTGCCACCGGCATCTACCCGACCCGGGCGCTCAAACCCACCGGAGCGGGGGACAGTTTCCTGGGCGCGTTCATCGCCGCACTGGCTGCCGGCGGGTCGGTCAGAAAGGCCGTCCTGCGTGGCTCGGCTGCTGCCGCGATGGTCGTCTCCCGCGTCGGCTGCGCCCCCGCAATGCCCAGCCAAGCTGAACTTGACGGCTTCCTTGCCAACCACCCCGACTTGGCCAGCTAAAGGGACCACAATGCATATCGCCCCCCATGACAACCAGAACCGCGCCATCGTCGACATGGGCGACCCTCTGGTCCCGCTGGTCTATTTCAACATCGTCATCCTGAAGGCGGGAGAGAGCTTCGACTATCGCACCCCCGGATACGAGACCTGCGTCGTCCCGGCCACTGGCACGGTCACCGTGGACACTGCGGGCGAGACCTTTGCCGCCATCGGCAACCGGGGAGTCGATGTCTGGGACGGTGATCCAGAAGGCGTCTATGTCCCGCAAGACACCGGCTCGCGGATCACCGCCCTGACCGATAGCGAGACCTTCATCGCCGGGGCGAAATTCAACGAGACCTTGCGCCCCTTCGCGGTCCGCGCGGATGAGTTGGACGTGGTGCAATACGGCTCGGACGACACCAAGACCCACCGCAAGATCAAGCATATCCTCGGCGCGAACCACCATGACCGGGTCGGACGGCTTCTGGTGAGCGAGCTTTTCACCGTGGGGGCGGGCGGCTGGTCGGGCTTTCCCAGCCACAAGCATGACACCGACCGTCTGCCCGAGGAGACGCGGCACGACGAATGCTACAACTTCCGCTTCCGGCCGAACCACGGCTCCGGCCTGCAGATGCTGCAGCGCGTAGATAACGAGCCCGGCGATGCCTATCACATCATGGACCGCTCAACGGTGCTGATCGACAAGGGCTATCACCCCTGCTGCGTCCTGCCCGGCTATGAGATGTACTACTTCACCATCCTGGGGGGCCAGAGCCAGCGCGGCCTGAAGCAGTACTTCCAGCCAACCCATGCCGCGCAGCTTCGGACCATTCCCGGCATCATGGACATGGTGGCCAAGTTCAAATGACCCTTGCCACCCTCTCCGATGTGCTGCAGCCCGCGCTGCGTGATGGCTATGCCGTCCCCGGCCTGGTCTGCCTTGGATGGGAGGACATGCGCGCCTACGTCGCCGCCGCCGAGGCCGAGCGAGCGCCGGTCATCCTTCAGGCCGGGCCGGGCAGCCGCGCGCATACGCCGCTGCCGATCCTTGGCCGCATGTTCCGCCATCTCGCCGAGGGCGCGAGCGTCCCGGTGGTGGCCCATCTGGATCACGGCAACTCGTTTGACGAATGCCGCGCAGCGGTGGATGCGGGGTTCACCTCGCTGATGTTCGATGGCTCGCGCCTGCCGCTGGAGCAGAATATCGACCTGACGGCTGCCGTGGCACAACTGGCCCATGCCGCTGGCCTGTCCTGCGAAGGCGAGATCGGCTTTGTCGGCTATGCCGGCGGGGCGGCCTCGGCCGGGACGGATCCCAAGGCAGCAGCGCGCTTTGCCCGCGAGACCGGCGTGGATGCAATGGCCATTTCCATCGGCAACCTGCACCTGCAACAAAGTGCAGGCCAGGGTCTGGACCTTGACCGTCTGCGCGCAATCGAGGCGCTGACCCCGGTGCCGCTGGTGATCCACGGTGGGTCTGGAGTGCCGGCAACCCAGCGCGCGGAACTTGCCGCAACCAGCCGGATCGCCAAGTTCAACATAGGTACCGAACTGCGCATGGCCTTCGGCACGGCGTTGCACGATGCCGTCACCCGCGATCCCGACCGCTTTGATCGGATCGCAATCCTGAAGGAAACCGAAGCGCCGGTGATGGACGCAGCAAGGGCCATCATCCGCGGTCTTGGGGCGGCAGAGCGGTATTGACACTGCCCAACAGCGCACGGCGCGCGAATTTTACATAATCTAAATTATGCGACATCGCCTTGTAAGCGCAAAGTAGAACTGTCGCTCTTGCCCTTCCGACCACGGCGCACCTCGGTCATCCGCTGTACGACTTCCTTGTCTCGCCTTCGGTCATCCAGTCCTGCCCACCAAAAGCAACGAGTGCGACAAAGACACAGTTCCTGTTGAGATCGGCGCGGAACACGACGGTCAGACGATGGCCGCGTCCACCATGGCGGACCAGCCATCCGTCCAGCGGTGGCGCCAGGCGAACGCCGGACATCGGGTTGGCAGAGATGTCGGCGATCAGGTCATCGATCTCATCAAGGCGCCTTCCGGCGGCGTCGAAGTCCCCGCCGGTCACTTCGACGATGTGATCAACCAAAGCGGCAAGGTCTTGGTCGACCAAAGGATGTCGAACGATGCGCATCAGGCAGCGGTGCCACCGGCAGCTTTTGCAAGTCGAGCAAGATGTGTGCGCGCGCCTGACGTGATGGACTCGCCCGTTCGGACGGGCTCCCAGGCATCAGCGGGAAGCGCGAGGCGCCGTTGAACTTCGGCTTCGAAGAGAAGACGCTCCCTTTCCCGCGCTGCGCGCGCACGGGCCATTTCGCCAGAGACCGCAGCGCTGATGTTCGGATATTCGCCACTCTCGACGAGCTCGCGGGCGAAGTTAAAGGCGGTATCCGTGAAGCTGACACTCTGCTTATGTACGCCCATCATCATCTCCCTCGGTAGTCCATTGGAGCACCATAACCTTTCCGCTGAGCGTTTTCAACGATGTGTAGCGGGCAAGGGTCTGGAGGCCATGGATGAGCGATAGACGCTGAACCTATAGCTCATGAGGGCCGACTAGCGACCACCTTGGCTGGATGAGGTGTACAGCGCTGAGGGCTGAGCGCTTCTTCACCGATCTTAGCGCTGCGCGTTGCCCTTTCGTTTCGCATCTGGTCCATTCTTGTGGCACGAAGTTGAGCTGAGGCGGCACCAAGATGAAGACACCACATGGCGATCTGGACCGATGGCCGAACCCGGCCAGCTCAAACGCCCGCCGCAGCGTTTTCGCGCAGGACCTTGTCATCGAAGGCGATGCCACTTCCATTGGACCGATCGAGGTCCAGGGCAACGTCGTTGGCTCACTGCGGGCGCCGGAGATCACCGTGGCTGGTTCAGGCCGTGTTGAAGGTTCCGTCGTCGCCCACGACCTCGTCGTGCTTGGGGCTCTTTCCGGCACGGTCTCAGCGCGAAACGTTCAGCTCGCGCCGAGTGCCCTTGTGCATGCCGATGTTATCCATGAGCGGATCGCCATCGAGGCCGGTGCCGAGCTGGAGGGCAGGCTTCAGCGCAAGGCCTGACAGATTTCACACCGCAAGGTCTGGCAGCAGCATTTGGCCGGCAGGCAGATACCCCCGTCGCATCTTCTGTCGAAGGGTTTGAGATGCCGCCCTCTCCGCTTCTTCCACGGTGGCGCACGTCTCGAGTCTTGTCCGTCCGTGCGTTCCGATCCGACCCCAGGTCCGAAAGACGGAGACGTCTCCGAACAGCGTCGCCGCAACATCGATGCAGTAGAACCGCGCCATGTTGGCCTCCGGGTCGATGCGGTGCAGATGTGACAGAGCCATGGCGGTCCTCCCCCCGCAGAGACTCCGCCTTGCCGCTCTCCAAGTCCAATTGCATTTCTGAATCGATCCGGGCGGTCCGATTCAGAAAGCTGATGGGTCACTGCGACGGATCGCCCGGTGCTCCCTCGACGACCTCGACCCAGAGGACGCCACGCAGGGTTTCCTCCGGGACCAGCCACACGGTTCTGAACCGACCGCTGGCGGTGCGATGCCGCTCCGCGACGAGTTCCCGGTCTCCACGGTCGATACGCCACAGCCGACGATCGATAACTGGGTTCTTGGTAGCGCTTCGGACGACGTTATCCATTCCCACCTCCGATGGTCCGTTGGCGAGAGGCGGTCATGGACAGAAGCCACATCAGAACATATCTACCGACATCAGAAGTGGTGCTTTGCTGTCGCCACGCGAACCACGAAAGGCGTTCCTGTCGATGCATATCTTGTCCCCCGTTCTGGTTGTTTCCACGTTTGCGGCGATGACTGTTCCCGTCCACGCGCTCGACGCCTGGACGATAGGTGTCGAACGTGGCCTGCCGACCTACGCGCTCACCAGCGAGGCGGGTGAGGTGCGGCTTGTCTGCGATCCGGATCGCGTCTTCGGGCCAACGCCCAACGGCGCTCTCGTGGTTCGCTTTCTCAAAGACGCCGCACCGGACATGGTCGTCGTTCTCGCAAAGTCGGGCGAACAAGCACGCCTGCCGGTCAAGAACGGCATCTCTGCCCAAGCGACGGCTGACGCAGCGGACTGGGCGAAGATGGTCGCGACCTTCCGCACAGGCGGTGAATTCGCTCTGGTCACAAGCGCCGACAGCCTGACCTTCGAGACAGCGCCGCTGCCCGATCTTGCCTGCGAGTAACCGCAGGCAGCTCATCGATTTTTGTTGCATGGGTGAGGTCTACCTGACGCGTCGCGCCTCGATGAGCTGCGACGCGATCGCGGCGAGGAAGGCACCAACGATCGTCGCCCGCGGCTCGATCAGCCAAGGGTCATCAAGTGCCGCATGCATAGCCCGGATAGCTGAACTTTGGGCGTAGACTGTCATCGGTTCGCCGACCGCCATGTCCGTTGCTGCCATGGCGAAGATGCGCCTCGCCTCATCTACATGCGGCGCAAGATCATCTTCCGCCAAGAGCCGCCGCAGTTCGGCCCGAGCTTCCTTGGCAAAGGCGCGCAGCATGTAAGCTGGAGTAACCTCGCCCGCGCCCGGAATCCGCTCAAGCTGCTTCTCGGCTGCCAACGGCAGCCGAAAGAGGACCACCAACTTCTCTTTCCGGGGCTTCGCTAACCCGCTGGCCGCACACTCGGCCGGGGCAGCAGAGGACTGCGGCTGACGACGTTCCCCGTTGCTCTTCTCGGCAAACTCCGGCTCGCCCAAGTGTACCGTCGGCATGCTTGAGAGTTGGGCCCCGAAGCTCTCGGCAGTCCCTCCCTGCTCCGGCGCACGCCGTTCGGCAAGAATGCGCGATTGTACCTCGCGCGACGATCGCAACCGTGCGGCGGAGTTCTGCAGGCCTGGTTCTTCCGACGCCGGGGAGGGTGCGACACGTGCAGGAAGGCGGAATCGGCTCATGCAGGGATCACCTCGTCGATCCCAGAGAGGACGAGTTCCGCGACCTCGAGTTGCCGTGTGATGGCGTCGGCTACAAGCCGACCGCCGGGGGCATTGGCGTTGGCGCGAGCCGCCGGTCCGAGCGGACCGTGGTACCCCAACTGTTCGAGGATCCGCGAATGCGGGACGATCACGTCGAGGTGGTCGAGACGCAGGATCTCCTGCAGCACGTCCTGGTCGCGCTTTGGCAGTTGCGCCATTCCACCTTCCCGGGTCGCGGCGTCGATGATCTTCGGCCCCGCATCCATGACGAGGACGCGCACCGCCGGGAATTTTTCACCTTCGGCAATTGAGGCGCGGAGGTCGTCCATCCAGAGGACAGCGCGATGGGTCATTTCCCATTCGGCATAGACGGGGCGGGCTGGGATCAGCACCAGATCGGAGATCAGGCAGAAGTCCTCAGTGTCGGTATGGGTGCCCGGTCGCGTGTCGATCACGACGAGATCGACGCCGCGCGCTTCCTCAGCTTCGAGGAGCGACAGAAGCCCTTCCACGCTCTCGGGCGGCGAAAGGATCGCGAGACTCTCCGGCCACTCGGGCTTCTGCGCGCCCTCCCAAGCGGCCAGTTCGAAACTGTCCCGCCAGCGGCCGAGTTGGGCATTCACGTCGCCATCGATCAGGGTGACGCGGCGCCCGAGGTTCAGTGCTGCAGACGCGAGAAGCATGGCGGTCGTGGTCTTGCCCGAGCCGCCCTTGGTCTGCACGATGGTAATGACTTGCATGAAATGACGCCTCCACAAACGGTACTCGATACCCCTTGCACCGACGCCCGGCGCTCTTTCATGACGCTGCGGAAGGCGATGCGCCGCTGGCAAGCCAAGATCAAGCGAAGCCGTTGTAAAGGCGTCACTAATCCGACCGGCGTGCGGTGCGTCGTTTAGGCATAAGGTTGCAGAAACGTCAAATGGGATGTGCCGGAAGTTGTAACACACCGCCGAAGCCTTCATGTTTCCTAAGGATTCCCGCAACCAGATTGCTGCGGCGCGGCGTCTGAGCCGTCCTGAGGCGTGACCGCAATCGTGGCCGTCTGCCTTCCGGCTCGCATGACGGTTTGCATGTCTGCATGCCTGCATAGGTGAAAGGCCGCATACCTGCGTTGGAACCTGTCCGCATGGCTGGTCCGAAGGTCAGGCGACATCAGGCTTCCGTCGGGGGACGATCCCGAACTTGACCCGCCAACCGGCTGCATCCCGGACAATCTGCTTGCTTGCCTGTCTGCCTGCTTGCCAGTTCGGCCAGTGACGGGTTGACGCTGCGCCGATCTTGCATCTGGCTTCACGCCCAACGCCATCCATGGTCTGCCTTGGTCTGCCGTGGGCAGACCTTGAAGCATCTAGAGACCCCTTCCCCGGCCCCTCTTCCCTTCCCGGGCAACGCTTCCTTCAGACTATCATGCCCTTCCCGGCAGTCCCTCATGGAGGGACCGCACACTTCTGCAAAGCCCAAGGTTTCAAGGCGCTCGACCTCTTTGGTCTCGCGTTGCACGGAGGCCTGACGGCCGGGGCGCAGGGACGCAGTCGGCGGGCAAGCCGCCGACCCCTGACGCCATATTGAGTCCTCACCGGCTGTCCGGTTTCCGCACGCGGGCTCCTCTTCGGAGGAGCGGAAACCGGCCGGTGAGGACGGTTGGCAGGAACGGTGGTGTGTGGTACATGATGCGCAACGACCACAAAACACATGTAATGACGCAATGCCACGCTTACGCCTGACCTCTGCTGAGACTGCTGTCATCAAGGCGCGGCTCCTCGCTGGCGAGAGCGTCGCGGCCGTGGCGAGGTCGATGGGCCGTTCCCGCCAGGCACTGTCACGGATCAAGGGCAGCCTTGACCGGAAGGAGGTACGGCGGCTTTCGGTAAAGCTGAACATCCGCATCACGGAAGACGAGCATGCAGCCTTTCAGGCGGTTGCCGAGGCAAGCGGTCTGACGGTTTCCGAGGCAGTCCGGCATCTGGTCAGACAGGCAAGCGATCGTCTGGCCATCCAGGCAGACGAGCTTGATGCCATCGCTGCAGCCAGGCGGGAGTTGTCGGCCGTCGGCAACAACCTCAACCAGATCGCCCGTCTGGGGGCGGTTGGTCGTCTGACTTGGAATGCCCGCGATGCCGCCCTCGTGCGCAAGGTCGGGGCGCGGGTCGACGACATTGTGGAAGAGGTGGTCCATCTGCTCTCGGCGCTGAGGGCCAAGCAGGGACTTGGTGATCAAGGTTCTCCATTCGCCTTTGCCGCTGACGCGTCTACTGGGGCGCCGAAATGACCCGGTCGCCTTCCGTCGAGGATCTGGTTCTCGGTCATGTTCTCGACGACCGGCGTCGTGGGCGCGGCGGCGGCGACGGCGCGTCGTCCCGTCTCGGCACGCGAAAGGAACGTCAGACCCGGGCGCTTCTGCGAAACGCTGGTGGGCCGCGTGGCTGGCAGTCGGTCGTCAAACGCATCGCAGGCGGCAGTGCCCGAACGCCGCAGGAGCTGAAGCGCCTTCTTGACTATGTGACACGGGAAGACGGGGTGCAGAGCACCTGGTGCAATCTGGCAGGCTACGAGCGCGACTTCGATCCTGAGCGAACGGGCCGCACGGCGGATATCTGGTCCTCAACCTGGACAGGCGCGCCGCGACGGGGACATGCCGATCATATCGTCCTGAGTTTTCCGCGAGGGGTGGACGCCGAGCGCGCCGAGGTCATTGCCCGGGAGTGGGGTCAGGCGGTGTTCGGGTCCGGTGAGTATGGGGATGTCTGGCGCTATGTCGCTGCCCTTCACAAGGACACCGACCATCTGCATGCGCATTTCGTGGTCGACAAGCATGGCATCGAGGAAGGCCGGTTCCTGTCAATCTGCCGTCATGCTGCGCTGAACTTCGATGTAATGCGCGAGCTTCATGCCGAGATCAGCCAGTCGCATGGGCTGAACATCCTCGCCTCTTCGCGCCTTTCCCGCGGCATCATCGAGAACCCGCCGCGCCAGTCCGAACTGCGTGCATCGCGAGAGGGCGGGAAGTGCACACCCCCTGCCCCGCCGCCACTGTCTGACGCGGAGCGGGGCCGTCGGCTTGCCGCGTTGCAGGGCTTTGCCAGCGAGTACGAGACCCTCGGTAACCTTGCCGGCCTTGCCGCCGCAACCGGCACTGAGGCGAGCGCCTCTTCCTACCTTTCCCGGCTGGCCCGGGCGCTTGGCGCCTCAGCCGCCGCTCTCAGACAAGGAGTTCCCCTGATGCCCGACCGTTCGCTTCATGCTGAAGGCGATCCCGCCGCGCGGGTTGAGGCTGCGCGCAGCGAGATGATCGCTTCCGCCACTGAGGCCTGGGAGGCGATCCGGGCCATGGAACCCTCGGCCGAGCGAGTTGACCTTGAACGGAGTTTTGCCGAGCAGGCGCGCGCTTCGCTGAAACTCGCGCCCGATAGCATCCTCTTGGTGGAGCATGCGCAGGTCGCCGACCGGAACACCGATCCCTACCACAACCCGACCCTCGCCTCCCTGGCGCGGCTGGAGCAGGGCCAGACTGAGGGCGTTTCCCTCAACGAAGGTTTGCGCGCGACCCTCGCCCATGTTCGCGACGAGATCGGTGAACGGCTGACGGCACTGTTCTCGATCCGGGAAGATGAGCTTCGCATAGCAGGCACATCCGTGGAGGAAATGGTCGCCCGCTTCAGTTTGGCCGAGCGCAGTGATGGCCAGCGGGCGAGCTGGATCAGTGAGCAACCAAACACAATGCAAAAGGTGTTCTGGATAGAAACGGAGCGCGCGCTTGGTCAGGAGGTTCGGGCAGAAATAGCCGCCTTCAACCTTGCGCCGGAGTTGACCGAGGCCGTTGCGCGCGAACAGTTGCTGAACGCCGATCGTCACATGAAGCTCTCCGAGGTGCCCGCACTGGAAGCCATCGTCGACCGTCTGCACGACAGCCTGAAACCAGAGGATCTCGATCGCGTTCGGTCCGGCGATCTGGCGCCTCTCAATGAGCAAGTCCGAGATCCGGCCCTCAGGGCGGCCGTCGCACACGAGCTGAAGAATGAGGGCAATCTCGGTCAGTCGAGCGAGGTCGGACCCTGGGCCGACCTGGCACGGGCGCAGCATCGCGCCGCCGAACTGGGGCAGCGCGACCGCGCCGTCGAACGCGACACCGGCCACGAACTCTGAGGACAGACCCATGCTCTCAAATCTCGACACCGCCTGGCGGTATCCGCTGGCGCTGTTCCTTGGCCTGCTGACCGGTCTCTACATCGGCGGCATGTTGGCAACGATCTATGTGATCACTGCCTTCCGGGAGAGCCTCGATACGCTTAGCCCCATGGGTCCCTGGTTCCTTCGCTACGCCTGGGCCGACCTCGCCGCGCGGCCTTCGGTCCTGCAGAGCGCGCTGATCATCACTGGCGCCGTCACCGTCGCCCTGACGCTGGTCGGATTAGCCGGGGTACATCGCGGCCGCCTCAACCAGTATGACGACGCGCATTTCCAGTCCCGTAGGGAGTTGAAGCGCAACCTCATGGTCGGAACCCTCGATCAGAACGGTTTCATCTTTGGCAAGCTCGGCCTCCCGAAATCCGACGCGCCCTTTGTGATGGCGCCACCCGACCGCTTCCCACATGCGATGATGATCGCGCCTACCGGTCGGGGGAAAGGCGTCGGCTTCGTCATCCCGAACCTCCTCCACTTCTCAGGCTCGGCGATCATCCTCGACGTGAAGGGCGAGAACTTCGCCAAAACCTCGATCCACCGCAAGCACGGACTTAAGAACAGCATCTGGTACTTCTCGCCCTTCGACGAAGATCAGGGGTCTCACCGCTTCAACCCCCTCGCTCGTATCGCTGCCCTACCCTCCGCCGACCGTCAGTACACCGCGCTGAACTCGATGGCCGACCTCTTCCTCATCCCTGAAGGCGAAAGTGCCCAGAGCTTCTTCAATGCCGGCAAGCGGCTCTTCATCGCCTCCTGCCTCTACGCCATCGAGCAGCGGCGCCCGACCTTGGGCTTTGCCGGCGAGATCATGGCCGGAGGCGGCGACAAGAAGAAGAGCTACACCGCAATTGCCGAAACGACGAACATCCCGATCGTCTCCCGCACCTTCCTCGAGATGGCCGACGTCCCTGAAAAGACCCTTGGGGCCTATGTGTCTGTCATCCAGGGATCCGGCCTCGAGCTTTGGAACGACCCCGCAGTGGACCGTGTGACCTCGGCAAGCGACTTCGACTTCTCGACCTTCCGCCGCGATCCCCAAAGTCTCTACATCGTCGTCCAGCCGGAGCATCTGAAAACCCTGGCCCCCCTCGTCCGGCTTCTCTTCGCGGATGCCATCGCGTCTCTTCAGCGACGCGAACTCGGGCCGGACGAACCCCATGCGGTCATGTTCCTGATGGACGAGTTCGACCAGCTGGGCCGACAGCCCTTGGTCCTCTCTTCCATCAAGACCATTCGCAGTTTCGGCGGCCGGTTCTTCATCATCTCTCAGACCATTCCCGGTCTCGATGACATCTATGGCGAAACCGGGCGGCGCTCCCTGCAGGGTGGAGCTGGCGTGCAGATCTACATGACACCCCAAGATGACCGCACCGCCGAGGTGCTCTCTAATGCGTTGGGGCGGTCTACCATCACCGCCGTGACCGAGAGCCAGTCGCGGGTTCGGGCCTTGGAGGACAGTGCCAATGTTAGCCGTCGGTCGGAGGAGCGGCCGTTGATTTCGGCGAACGAGGTGCTGCGGTTTCCGCTGGATGAGGTGCTGGTGCTGCCCGAGGGGCAGTATCCCATCCGGGCGCGGCACATCCGATACTACGAGGATCGACACTTTGGGCTGATTGACCGGGCAGGGAAGGGGAAAGCGCTGCCGACCACACGGGCAAGCGGGGCGGATGGCAGGCAAGCTGCTGTTGGGAAGCTGTCGGGCTTGGCCGCGTCCGCTGAGCGTGCAGATGCCGAGGTCTTCGGAGAGGCGGCACGGGTGTTTCAGGAAATTACGGAGAGCGCCAAACGCACACGGAAAGTGCCGATTCGGGTCTAACCGATGCTTAGTCGCTGAACTTCACCGTATGCTCCTACAGGCAAATTCTGGCCCTCAGCGGTCATTCAGCGCTAAAGTGGCGCTGCGGTGCAAAATCCCATTGGCCGCCGTTAGTGATTACCACTAGCTGTGTCATAATGATCTGCAAAGTGGCCACTCCACACTCGGGCCTCCCTTTAGTTCCACACCCGTAGGTCTGGCTTCGGCCAAGCCTCTCGTCAGAATCGTGCTTTCGCCTCTGCCAGAAGGGACTGGAGCCGCTCTGTCCAGGCACCAAAGTTCGCTCCGGTCCGAGCGGAAACCTCGATGATTTCGGCCTTCGGGTTCACAGTCGCGATATTGGCGCGACAGGCGGCCTCGTCAAACCCGACATGGGGGGCAAGGTCCATCTTGTTGATGATCACGATGCCAACGGCGCGGAACATGTGGGGGTATTTCAGCGGCTTGTCTTCGCCCTCGGTCGTCGAGATCACCGCGATCTTCATTGCCTCGCCCAGATCAAACATCGCCGGGCACACGAGGTTGCCGACGTTTTCGATCAACAGGAGCGAGCCCGGTGTGGGGTTTAACGCCCGCGCGGCTTCGGCCACCATGTCGGCCTCGAGATGGCAGCCTGCACCCGTGTTGACCTGAATGGCTGGCGCACCAGCAGCGCGGATGCGGTCGGCGTCGTTGGTGGTCATCTGGTCGCCTTCTATGACGGAAATCGCGACCTGACCTTTCAACGCCTTGATCGTCGCCTCCAGAAGGGCGGTCTTGCCCGAACCGGGGGAGGAAACGAAGTTCAGCGCCAGCACGCCGCGCCCTTCGAACCAGCCACGGTTGCGGGCGGCGATGGCGTCATTCTTGCCCAGAATTGCAGCTTCGAGTGCCACATGGTTTCCGGCAGGGCGCTGCTCCAGCACATGATCATGCGGATGATCGTGGCTATGGCCGTGATGCGAGTGGTCATGCGAATGATCGTGGCTGTGGCTGTGATGTGAGTGATCATGCGCATGATGATGATCATGGCCGTGCTCGTGATGGTGATCGTGGTCATGCAGATGGTCATGCGGCAGGCCATGGGCATGCGCAAAGGCATGGGCCTCGGCCAGAGTTTGACCGGCTCCGCGCAAAGGCTGCGTAGCCCCAGTATCCACATTGGTCATCGAGACTTCGCTTTTCGGATCGGCACAGCCGCAGACACCACACATCACGCTTCCTCCCTGATTTCGAAATCCCGCACGGTGAAAGTGTCCCCCTCGGCCTCGACGAAGCCAAGGGTCGCCCCCGCCAGCACGGTCTTGTCCGTCACGATGTCCCAGCAGAAGGCCAGGGCGCCCCGTTCGATGCAGGCGCGCGGCCCGATGGCGACCCGCACGCCCTTGATCGGGCGGCCGCGCGCATGTTCCTCAACAATGGCAGCGATGCTGCGCGCAATGCCAAGCTCATGCATGGGTCCGGTCCTTTTGTTGGGTTGGCGGGGATGGCCCCGCCAACAGCGGTCATCCCATCAGGATCGCGGCACCGGCCACGGCACCCACCGCACCCACCAGTCGGCGCGAATTGAGTGCAAGCTCGCCGCCCAGGCATTCCAGCGTCCGGCCAAGCACGACCCCGCCCACATGCAGAAGCGCGGTCGCGACCACAAAACCCGCAGCGTAGCCAAGGAACGACCCGGCAGCGCTTCCTTCAGCGCCGTGTGCATGGCCGTGGAAGACCGCGAACACGGCGACCAGCGCCATTGCGGGGCCAACCGGCAGTTTCGCCCCGAAAGCCACGGCAAGGCCCATGACGATGACCGAAAGCGCAATCCCCTGCTCGACCATCGGGAGCGGTGTTCCGAAGTACCCAAGCGCACCGCCCGCCACCATCGCCAGCACAAAGGCCGCTGGCACAGCCCAAAGCGACCGCCCACCAAGCTGCGCCGCAAAGACCCCTACGGCGACCATCGCAAGCACATGGTCCAGCCCGGTCAGCGGGTGCAGAAAGCCGTGCATCGCGTCGATATGTGCGCCTGTTCCGGTATGGGCCATCGCGGCCGCCGGCAGCAGGGCCAGAATGGCGGCAAGGCCGCTGGTCAGTTTCTTCATGATCGTCCCTCTCCTGAGTTTTCCATTTGGTCAGCAAATTCTGGGCAGTTGTTCGCCCACCAGCATGTCGACGATACGTCCGCCGCCGAAAACGGTCTTCATCACCACGGTGCGCGGATGGGCGGTGGTGGCGCGCCCGATGATGCAGGCCCCGCGCCCCGCCTCGGTCGCCTGCATGGCGGCAAGTGCGGCCTCGGCCTGTTCGGGCGGGGTGAAGAGGACCAGCGTGCCTTCGTTGGCAAGGTACAGAGGATCAAGGCCAAGGATCTCGCAGACCCCTTTCACCTCGGCGCGGAGCGGCAGGTCGGTCTCCATGATCTCGATCCCGACGCCCGCCGCATCGGCGATCTCATTGAGGGCCGAGGCAAGACCGCCCCGCGTGGCATCACGGGCACAGCGCACCCCCGGGGCGGCAGCCAGAACCGCCTCCATCAGGTGGTTCAGCGGCTGGCAGTCGGACTGGATATCCGTGGTCAGCGCCATGTCGCCGCGCGCGGCAAGGATGGCCGCGCCATGGTCGCCCAGCACACCGTTC
>Ga0208242_100453_pt1 | contig 26610 bp, 18 predicted proteins | sample SubbioAug_CSW13A_FD_184825 | JGI IMG/M metagenome (GOLD analysis project Ga0208242, IMG submission 184825) | Serpentinite rock and fluid subsurface biosphere microbial communities from McLaughlin Reserve, California, USA - CR12Aug_CSW13A (SPAdes) | ecosystem: Environmental > Terrestrial > Deep...
CAAAGCCTTTGTGACGCTGAACGAAGGAGAACCCCTGTGCGCCCCGGCGCTGGCCAGCGGTGCCATGGTGGTGCGCCTCGCTGGGCAGGAAGGCGGCGTGATCGCCCCACCCACGGCCCCCGAGGGTGGCGAGGCCGCGAGTGCCTTGGCACCGGCCACGCACGTGTGCTGCGTGTCTGCCGCAGGCCGGATACTGACCTTTGAGTTGAGCGAGCTGAAGCTGCAACCCAAGGGCGGCCGTGGCCTGATGCTGCTGAGCCTGGACGACAAGGACACGCTGGCCGGCGCCGCGGCCTACACCCGCAGCGTGCGCATCGAAGGTGTGGGGCGTGGCGGCAAGCTGCGCGACGAAACGCTGGAAATCCGGAGCCTGAACAACGCCCGCGCCGCGCGCGGGCGCAAGGGCAAGGACGCGAGCTTCGGGTTCAAGCCGGCGCGGGTGTTCAGGCTGGTCTGATGGGCCGGTTGTGGCGTTGTGGGCCCAGGCGGCTTTGGCCACAATGGGCATCCGCTGGGAACGCAAGCAACGCCATGGAACCGATCACGCTGGCGCTGCCCCCCGCCTCAATTTACGCCAGTTCGGCCATCAGCTCGATTTCGACGCTGGCGCCCAGGGGCAGCTGCGCCACACCAAAGGCGCTGCGGGCATGGGCGCCGACCTCAGGGCCGAAGACCTGGCCCAGCAGTTCCGAGCAGCCGTTGGTGACGAGGTGTTGTTCGGTGTAGGTGTTGGTGGAGTTGACCAGGCTGAGCACTTTGACGATGCGCTTGACGCCATTGAGATCGGTGCCGGCAGCGACGCAGGCGGCATGCAGCGTGCCCATCAGGTCCACGGCCACGGCGCGCGCAGCGGCCTTGCCTTCCTCTGTGGTCATGGTCAGGCCGAGCTGACCGACCCAGGGCTTGCCGTCCTGCTTGGCAATGTGGCCACTCAATAGCACCAGCTTGCCGGTTTGCACGAAAGGCACATAGGCGGCGGCGGGCACGGCCACGGGCGGCAGTTCGATCTGGAGGGATTTGAGGGTGTCGTAGACGTTGGGCATGGGGTTCTCCGGATGGTATTGGCGCAGGTGTTGCCTGCCGAGAGCGGCCATTCTAAGCAGCAACGAGCGCGTTGAACTCTGCCTCCGGGGCCACGGTCACCGCCACGCTCAGCGTATGACCACCACCGCCATGGATGACGCCGCGCAGTGGCGACACGTCGCCAAAGTCCCGCCCGACGGCGAGGGTGACGTAATCTTCGCCCGGGTGGTGGGTGCCACAGCGGTTGTTGGTGGGGTCGAAGTCGTGCCATTGGCCACCGAAGGGCACCGACACCCAGGCGTGAGACGCATCGGCGCCAACCAGCCGGGGCTGACCAGGCGGGGGCTGGGTGAGCAGGTAGCCACTGACGTAGCGGGCCGGCAGCCCCAGACTGCGCAGGCAGCCGATCATGAGGTGGGCGAAGTCTTGGCACACCCCCTTGCGCTGGGCCAGCACGTCGAGTACGTGCGTGTGCACGTCGGTGCTGGCGGTCTCGTAGGTGAAGTCCCCGTGGATGCGGGCCATCAGGTCGTGGCAGGCGTCGAGCAGCGGGCGCTTGGGGGCAAACAGGGGGCGGGCGTAATCGGCCAGCGCCTCGGTGCGGGGAATGTAGGGCGAGGGGAACAGGAATTCGGCAGCGGGCTCGTAGGGTGCGCTCGCGTGGTACTGCAGTGCGTCGCGTACGGCCGTCCATGGAGGGCTGTCGGGCAGTTCCGCCGTGGGGTGGGTGGTGACCACGCTGTCGGCCGTCACGTCCAGCGCCGCGTGGGGGCTTTCCAGTGCAAAAAACGTGCGCCAGTTGCCAAAGGCGTCCAGCGTGTCGTCGCGGGAAACCGGCTTGGGGTGGATGTGCAGGTCGTGAAATTCCACCTGTTGACCGGGCAGGTCCCGGGGTCGCAGGTGGGCCATGTGCTGGGCCAGCACCACCTGGCTCTGGTAGCGGTACTGGGTGTGGTGGCGGACGTGCAGTCGCATGCGGCGTTCAGCTCAGGATGCTGCGGTTGACCCGGTCGGCGTGGCTGAAATAGGCATGGCCCAGCCGGTCGGACAGGTCGTAGGCGCCGCGCTCGCAGGCCTGCAGCAGCTCCAGCAGGCCCAGGTAGCTGTTCTGCTGCCCAGCCGGCCCGGCCAGCGCCCCACTGAGGGCGATGAGGTCCCAGCCCGCGGGGTCGGGCACCTGTTCCAGCAGGCTGTGGGCCGGTAGGCCGTGCGCATCGGGCAGCTTGCCCACGCGCGCGCGCAGGGTGGACAGCACCCAGGCCAGCGACCGGGGGTTGTCGCGGTGCGTGACCAGCATGTCCAGCAGGGCCACCAGGTCGCGCCGCTGCTGGTAGTGGGCGTGGAAGGTGATGGTGCTGTCGAACAGGGCCAGCACCGCTTCGTAGCCGCCGTCGTCGAACGCGCAGCCGGTGTCCAGCGCCATGGCCAGGGCCTGCGACAGCGTGCCAAGCCGCTCGATGTGGCGGCCGATGCTGAGCATGCGCCAGCCGTCGTCGCGCATCATGCGGTCGGTCTGGGCGCCGGTGATGGCCGACAGCAGCTCGCTGGCTTCTTCCAGGGCTTCCAGCGCCTCCTGGCTGGCGTAGTCGGCGTCGGCGCTCAGGCTCAGGTGCTGGGCGGCGAACTCGTCGTCCAGCCGTTCTATGAGGTTGCGCTGTTCCTGCGACAGGCGTTCGCGCACATTGCCTGCCGCCTGGCGCAGGCTGCGCAGGTTGTAGCCCACGCTGGTGGCACCGCTGTCGGCCCCCAGCTGGGCGATCAGGCTCCGCTCGAACACGCGGGGTGATTGCTGGGCGTTGGGCACGTCGTCCAGCACCAGGCCGTTGTACTTGGTGCAGGCCGACAGCCAGGCCAGCAGTTCGGTGGAGCCGGCTTCTTCGCCTTGCAGGCAGTTGAGTGCAATGCGGGCAAGGCGGACGGTGTTTTCGGCGCGCTCGGTGTAGCGGCCCAGCCAGAACAGGTTTTCGGCCGAGCGGCTGGTGATCGGCCGCTTCTGCAAGGCCACGCTGAGCGTGCTGGGTGCGCTCTGCAGCAGGCTGGTGCGGTCCACCTCGCCATGGGTGAGGACCCAGCAGTCGGCGCTGCTGCCACCGCTTTGCATGGACGCGATCTGCTGCCCCTGGGGGGCCAGGCGCACCATGCCACCGGGCAGTACCCGCCACGACTGGGGCCCGTCCGCTAGGGCAAACACCCGCAGCATGGCAGGGCGCGGTGCAATGTCGCCCCCCCGCCAGGTGGGGTTTTGCGACAGCGGCAGGTAGGCCTGCAGGGTGTATTCGTCGGGCTGGCGCACGATGCGGCCGGTGAGCTGGTCGATGCCCGAGGCGGTGAGCGAAGGGCCGATGACCGATTCGTTGCCCCGGCTGGGGAAGGTGTTCTTCACCACGCTGTGCTTGAGCATGGGCAGCGCATTGGGCAGGATGGCCGATTCGCCACACCACCAGGTGGCCAGCGAGGGCATGGCCAATGGCTCACCCAGCAGGTGCTCGGAAATGGCCGGGAGAAAACCCAGCATCGCGCTGGATTCAAGTGGCGCCGAGCCTGGTGCGTTGGCCAGCAGCAGGTGGCCCGCCCGCACCGCCTGCATCAGCCCGGGCACGCCCAGGGCGGAGTCGGCCCGCAGCTCCAGCGGGTCGAGCCACTGGTCGTCCAGCCGTTTGATGAGCACGTCCACCGGCTCCAACCCATGCAGGGTTTTGAGGTACAGGCGCTGGTCGCGCACGGTGAGGTCGTTGCCTTCGACCAGGTTCAGGCCCAGGTAGCGCGCCAGGTAGGCGTGTTCAAAGTACGTTTCGTTGTAGGGGCCGGGGGTGAGCAGGGCGACGCGTGCTTCGTTGCCTTTGGGGCTCAGCCGCATCAGGCCCTGCATCAGCGCCTTGTAGCTGGCCGCCAGGCGCTGTACCCGCATGTCGGCAAACGCCTTGGGGAACTGGCGCGAAATGGCGATGCGGTTTTCCAGCAGGTAACCCAGGCCGGACGGTGCCTGCGTGCGGTGCGAGACCACCCACCAGCGCCCGTCGGGCCCGCGGGCCAGGTCGAAGGCGGCGATGTGCAGCCAGGTGTCGCCCGGTGGGCGCACGCCGTCCATGGCGCGCAGGTAGCCGGGGTGGCCTTGCACCAGGGCGGCGGGCAGCAAGGCCTTGTGAAGCAGGGTGCGTGGGCCGTAGATGTCGGCCATGACGGTGTTCAGCAGGCGGGTGCGTTGCAGCACGCCGGCTTCGATCTGCGCCCAGTCTTCGGGCGCAACGATCATGGGGAACAGGTCGAGGGCCCAGGGGCGTTGCTGGCTGTGCTCGTCGGCGTACACGTTGTAGGTGACGCCGTTGTCGCGCAACTGCTGGGCGAGGCTCTGCTGGCGGCGGTTCAGGTCGCCAAAACCGTCGAATCCCAGGTGTTCGAAGAACTGGGCCCAATGCGGCGCCAGACCATGCTCATCGGGGGCACCGTGGCGCAGTTCGTCCAGGTGGCCGGTGCTGGCGCGCGCAGCCAGCGACGCGGCCAGCGCGCTGGCACTGGCAGCTTCGGGGTCTGACTCGAACAGGGGCACGGCACGCTCGTTCACGGGCTCGAGTATGCCTTACCCCAGCCTGGCGGGGGTCATTGCCGCAGGTCCTGCGTGAAGGGGAATTCGCGGCTGGGCATGGCGGGTTGGGCGAACATCTGCCCCGGGGTGTGGCCCATCTGGAAGAAGCGCGCCAGGCGGCGGCTTTCGGCCTCGTAGGCGTTGACGGGGAAGGTGTCGTAGTTTCGCCCACCCGGGTGGGCCACGTGGTACTGGCAGCCGCCGAGCGAGCGGTTCATCCAGGTGTCCACGATGTCGAAGGTGAGCGGGGCGTGGACGCCGATGCTGGGGTGCAGGCTGGACGGCGGGTTCCAGGCCTTGTAACGCACGCCGGCCACGAAGTCGCCCACGGTGCCGGTGTTCTGCAGCGGCAGCGCATGGCCATTGACGGTGACCACATAGCGGCTGTCGTTGTAGCCGGTGACGCGCACCTCCAGCCGCTCCAGCGACGAATCCACGTACCGCACCGTGCCGCCCACTGCACCTTCTTCGCCCATGACGTGCCATGGCTCCAGCGCGTTGCGCAGCGTGAGTTCGATCCCTTTGGCTGCCACCTGCCCGATGAGCGGGAAGCGGAATTCGAAGTGCGGGTCGAACCAGCTTTTCTCGAACCGGTAGCCGTAGCGGGCCAGGTCGTCGAGCACGTCGTCGAAGTCCATGCGCACGAAGGTGGGCAGCAGGAAACGGTCGTGCAGTTCGGTGCCCCAGCGGGTGAGCCTGCCGTGCCAGGGCTCATTCCAGAAGCGGGCCACCAGCGCGCGCAGCAGCAGCTGCTGGGCGATGCTCATGCGGGCGTGGGGCGGCATCTCGAAGGCGCGCAGCTCCAGCAGACCGAGCCGGCCGGTGGGGCTGTCGGGGCTGTAGAGCTTGTCGATGCAGAACTCGCTGCGGTGGGTGTTGCCGGTCACGTCCACCAGGATGTTGCGCAGTGTGCGGTCCACCATCCACGGCGGCATGTCCTGACCGTAGACCTGGCGGTTCTTCTCGATCTGGTTGAGCGCGATCTCCAGTTCGTAGAGCTGGTCGTTGCGGGCTTCGTCGACGCGCGGGGCCTGGCTGGTGGGGCCGATGAACAGGCCGCTGAACAGGTAGCTCAGGGACGGGTGGTTGTGCCAGTAGGCAATGAGGCTGGCCAGCAGTTCGGGCTTGCGCAGGAAGGGGCTGTCGGCCGGTGTGGCGCCGCCCATGACGAAGTGGTTGCCGCCGCCGGTGCCGGTGTGGCGCCCGTCGGTCATGAATTTCTCGGCGCACAGGTGGGTCTGGTGGGCGGCGTCGTACAGGAACTCGGTGTGCTCCACCAGTTCGCCCCAGTCGTGCGCGGGGTGGATGTTGACCTCGATGACGCCGGGGTCGGGGGTGACCTGCAGCGTTTTCAGGCGCGCATCGCGCGGGGGCGGGTAGCCTTCGAGCACGATCTGGACGCCGAGCTTTTCGGCGGTGGCTTCGATGGCGGCCAGCAGGTCCAGGTAGTCTTCCAGCCGTTGCAGTGGCGGCATGAACACATACAGGTGGCTGCTGGCACCGCCGTGGCGCACCTCGGCCTTGGGGCCATTGGCGCGTTGCGGGTCGCGGGCCTCCACGCACAGGGCGGTGCGGGTCAGCCAGGCCGCCGACTCGCCACGCTGCGGGTAGCGCGCGCTCATGGGTTGTGCGGGGGCCGCGCCCGGCACGCCCAGGCCGGCAGGGTCGCCCTGCCACAGCGGGGTTTCGTCGCCGTGGACGCCGAACTCGGCGCTCTGCATGGACACCACGCCACCTTCGGCAAAGCCGCCGCCGATCTGGTGCGGGGCATACTGCCGCTTGAAGGCCGAGCCCTCGGGCAGCGGGTCGCGCGGGGCCTGGGGGTCTTGTTCGATGTGGTAGGGGTAGTCGCTCGCGGCCACCCAGGGCAAGGAGTCCAGCGGCAGACGGTAGCCCATGGGGGAGTCGCCGGGGATGAGGTACATGCGTTCATCGCGGAAGAACCAGGGCCCGGTGGTCCAGCGGGTGTCGGTGAGGCGCCCCTGGGAGCGCACGCCCTTCTGGCTGCCGCTGGACACCGCATGGGCTTGCAGGGGCAGCACGTACCCCACGGTTTTCTCGAGCCCCTGGCTGAACACCCGGCGCAGCCGCACGCGTTCCAGTTCGTCGCTCAGCCTGGCGTCGAACGGATCCACGTTCACCGGCAGCTTGCGCTCGCGCCAAAGGTAGTACCAGGTGTCCTCGTAGCCGGGGGTGATGTACTGGGTGCTCAAGCCCAGCTTGCGCGCCAGCGTCTGGATGAAGCGCTGCGCGTCTTCATCGGTGTAATGGGCCTCGTCGCGCTCGTCGGCAAACAGGGCCGGGTTGTGCCAGATGGTCTGGCCATCGGCGCGCCAGAACAGCGAGAGTGCCCAGCGGGGCAATTGTTCGCCGGGGTACCACTTGCCCTGGCCCAGGTGCACGAAGCCGCCGGCCCCGTACTGCTGGCGCAGGCGGTGCAGCAGTTCGGTGGCGTAGTTGCGCTTGGTGGGGCCCAGGGCGTCGGTGTTCCATTCGGCGGCGTCGCGGTCGCGGGTGGCCACGAAGGTGGGCTCACCGCCCATGGTCAGGCGCACGTCGCCCTGCACCAGGTCGGCATCCACCTGTTCACCCAGCGCATTGATGGCGGCCCACTGTTCGTCGGTGTAGGGCTTGGTCACGCGCGGCGATTCGTAGATGCGCGTGACCTGCATGTGGTGTTCGAACTCCACTTTGCACTCGTCCAGCGCGCCGTCGATGGGCGCGGCGCTGGAGGGTTGGGGTGTGCAGGCCAGGGGAATGTGCCCCTCGCCGGCGAGCAGGCCGGAGGTCGGGTCCAGACCGATCCAGCCCGCGCCGGGCAGGAACACCTCGCACCAGGCGTGCAGGTCGGTGAAGTCGGCCTCGGGGCCGCTGGGGCCATCCACGGCTTTCACGTCGGGCGTGAGCTGGATGAGGTAGCCCGACACGAACCGGGCCGCCATGCCCAGGTGCCGCAGCATCTGCACCAACAGCCAGCCGCTGTCGCGGCAGGAGCCACTGGCCTTGGTCAGGGTTTCCTCGGGCGTCTGCACCCCAGGCTCCAGCCGGATGGTGTAGGCAATGTCCTGCTGCAACTGCTGGTTCAGGGTCACCAGAAAGTCGATGGTGCGCATGTCGCCCTTGGCCAGCAGGGCGCGGGCGGGCTCCAGGTAGGCCTGCAGCTTGGGGGTGAGTTCGCCCAGCACCAGGTAGGGGGCCAGTTCGGCCTGCAGGGCCTCGGGGTAGGCGAAGGGTACCGTCTCGGCGTACGGTTCCAGGAAGAAGTCGAAGGGGTTGTACACCGCCATTTCGACCACCAGGTCCACTGTGACTTTGAATTCCCGCATCGGCTGCGGGAACACCAGCCGCGCCTGGTAGTTGGCAAACGGGTCCTGCTGCCAGTTGATGAAGTGCTCGGCCGGCTCGACGCGCTGGGAATACGACAGCACCTTGGTGCGGCTGTGGGGGGCCGGGCGCAGACGCACCACGTGCGGGGCCAGGTTCACCAGCCGGTCGTACTTGTAGTGCGTGATGTGATTCAATGCGACGTGGATGGCCATGAGGTCTTTCGGAACAGTCAGGGAGAGGAAAACATGCACGGCAACAACGGTGCAGGGCATTCTGCGGTCAGACTAGCAAAGAATGCGCCAACTTGGGTGACGCGCGTTGCGGTGACCGCATGAGCGCGGGAGCACCCGACCGGCTGACGCCGGTCCTGCTCGGCACGGTGCTGGGTGCGGCGGGCCAGTTGCAGCTTGCGGTGTTGCCGCCGCCCTGGTTGCATGCGGTGGTGGCATTGGCCGGGGGCGTTGTGCTCTTGTGGGCTTGGCGCGTCCATGGGGAAGGTTGGGCAGCACGGCTGGGCGGTATGGCGGCTGTGTTGCTGGGGGCGATGGCGTTGTCGTGGTCGGTCACGGGGTGGCGCGCGATGGAGCGGCTGGAGCCGTCCCTGCCCATCGCCATGGAAGGCCAGGACCTGTCGTTGGTGGGTGTGGTGGCCAGCCTGCCGCGGCTGGGCGAGCAGGCCACCCAGTTCGAGTTCGACGTCGAATCGGCCGAATGGCGGGGAAGGCCCGTGACGGTGCCTGCCCGGGTTCGCCTGTCTTGGGGGCAGGGGCCCTGGGGCGCCAGCTGGTCGGAGGCGGGGCCGGCCGTTGTGCCGGTTCGTCCCGGGGAGCGCTGGCGGTTCACGGTGCGCCTCATGGCGCCGCATGGGCTGTCCAACCCCCAGGGTTTTGACGCCGAGCTGTGGCTGTGGGAGCACGGCATTCGGGCCACCGGTTATGTGCGGGCCAGCGCCCGTACGGCGTCTGCCGAGCGCCTGGGGCAGACGTGGGCCTATCCGGTGCAGCAGGCCCGCCACCACGTGCGGGAGACCCTGTGGCAGACGCTGGGGCCGACTCGGGCGGCGGGCGTGCTCGTGGCCCTGCTGGCCGGTGACCAGGCTTCCATCACCACGTCCGACTGGGAGACCTTCCGCATCACCGGCGTCGCCCATCTGGTGTCTGTCTCAGGAGTGCACGTCACCATGTTTGCGTGGCTGGCCATGGGGCTGGTGGGCTGGCTGTGGCGGCGTGCCGGAGCGTGGCGCCCCGCGCTGCTCTGGGCGGTGCCAGCGCCTGTGGCGGCCGATGTGGGAGGCGTGGCGCTGGCGGCTGCCTACGCTGCGTTTTCAGGTTGGGGTGTGCCGTCTCAGCGCACCGTGCTCATGTTGGCGGCGGTGGTGGCACTGCGGCTGAGCGGCCGTCGCTGGCCCTGGCCGGCCGTGTGGCTGCTGGCGATGGTGGCGGTGGTTGTGGTGGACCCCTGGGCCTTGCTGCAGCCGGGGTTCTGGTTGAGCTTTGTGGCGGTGGGCGTGTTGTTCGCCAGCACCGTGGCGCCACCCGCCTCGGCCGGCGGGTCTTCCTTCAGGCGGGCGTCGTGGGAACTGGTGCGCACGCAGGCGGTGGTCACCTTGGCCCTGGCCCCGCTGACGCTCTGGCTGTTTGGCCAGTTCTCGCTCGTGGGGTTGGTCGCCAACCTGCTGGCCATCCCCTGGGTCACGCTGTTGGTGACCCCGCTGTCCATGCTGGGGGCTGCCGTGCCCGGCTTGTGGTCCTTGGGGGCACTGGCAGTCGAGGGGCTGATGGTGTGGCTGGAGTGGCTGGCGGGGTGGCCCTGGGCGGTGGTGGAGCGGCCCGCCTTGCCGTTGGCCCTGGCCGGCCTGGCGGCGCTGGGCGGGGTGTGGCTGGTATGGCCTGGCCCGTGGGCGCTGCGGGCCTGGGGTGCGTTGCTGCTGTGGCCGGCCCTAGCCTACCAGCCCCCTCGCCCGGCGCCCGGGCAGTTCGAGGTGCTGGCGCTCGATGTCGGGCAGGGCAGCGCCATCGTGGTGCGCACGGCCGCGCACACCCTGTTGTTCGACACCGGCCCCCCGCTGGGCCGCCAGGCCAATGCCGCCGAACGGGTTGTCTTGCCGGTGCTGCGGGCCGTGGGTGACCGGCTCGATCGCGTGGTCGTCAGCCATGGCGACAGCGACCACGCAGCCGGTATCGACTCGGTGGCGCGGGCACACCCGCAGGCCGACTGGTTCGCGTCGTTCGCCTTGCCCTGGGGCGGTGGGCGCTGCGTGGCTGGGCAGCGCTGGGAGTGGGATGGGGTGCCGTTCGAGGTGCTGCACCCGCGAGAAGCCGATTACGGCAGCGGCCTGTCGGACAACGCCCTGTCGTGCGTACTGCGGGTGGGCGCGGGACCATTCGCGCTGCTGACCGGCGACATCACCCTGGCCGAGGAGACCCGCCTCGCGCTGGCGGACCCCAGCCTGCGTGCCGACCTGCTGGTGGCGCCCCACCACGGCAGTCACACGTCCAGCGGACCGGTGTGGCTCAACACCGTGCGCCCACGCCACGTCGTCGTCCAGGCTGGGCACCGCAACCGCTATGGTCACCCTTCGCCGGTGGTGATCCGCCGGCTCGAGGCCAGGGGCATCCCCTGGGTGTCGAGCCCCGTCTGTGGGGCCGCCACATGGCGCAGCGACGAGCCGGCAACCCTCACTTGTCACCGCGAAAGGCAACGCCGGTACTGGCACCACCAGGGCAGCGCAGGCAGTCCCGTTGATGCGCCAGACTGACGCGTACACTGGCTGTGTGGTGATTGGCCGATGGTTGCTGCTGCGCAGTGGCTGGCCCACTACTTGCTTTGAGCTTTGCGGGAAGATGAAACAGGCGCCAACCTAAGAGAGCCTCCATGAGTACACACACCTTCGATGAAATGTATGCGGCGCCCGAGCGCGTCCGCGACCACTACCGCAACTACGCCCGCTGGCTCAGCCAACAACCCGACGACGTGATGGCCGCCCGCCGAGAAGAGGCCGAGATGATTTTTCGCCGTGTGGGCATCACCTTCGCGGTGTACGGCGACAAAGACGAAGACGGTGCGGGCACCGAGCGCCTCATTCCTTTTGACCTGATCCCTCGCGTCATCCCCGCCCATGAATGGCGCTGCATGGAAAAAGGCCTGGCCCAGCGTGTCACGGCCCTCAACCGCTTCATCCACGACATCTACCACGACCAGGAAATCATCAAGGCCGGTATCGTGCCGCGCGAGCAGATCGTGGGCAACGCCCAGTTCCGCCCCGAGATGGTGGGGGTGGACGTGCCCGGGGGGGTGTATTCGCACATCGCCGGCATCGACATCGTGCGCGCGCCGGTGCCGGGCGGGCAGGGCGAGGCCGAGTACTACGTGCTGGAAGACAACCTGCGCGTGCCCAGCGGCGTGAGCTACATGCTGGAAGACCGCAAGATGATGATGCGGCTGTTCCCCGAACTGTTCAGCCAGAACCGCGTGGCACCTGTGGCCCATTACCCCGACCTGCTGCTGGAGACGCTGCGCGCCGTGAGCCCCGCGCACACCGCCGAGCCCACGGTGGTGGTGCTGACGCCGGGCATGTACAACAGCGCCTACTTCGAACACGCCTTCCTCGCCCAGCAGATGGGGGTGGAGCTGGTGGAGGGGCAAGACCTGTTCGTGAAAGACGGTTTTGTTTACATGCGCACCACGCGCGGCCCCAGGCGGGTGGATGTGATCTACCGCCGGGTGGACGACGACTTTCTGGACCCGCTGGTGTTCCGCCCCAACTCCACGCTGGGTTGTGCGGGCTTGCTCGACGTGTACCGCAAAGGCAACGTCACGCTGTGCAACGCCATCGGCACCGGGGTGGCCGACGACAAGTCGATCTACCCTTACGTGCCCCAGATGATCGAGTTCTACCTGGGCGAAAAACCCATCCTGAAGAACGTGCCGACCTTTCTGGGCCGCAAGCCCGACGACCTGAAGTACATCCTCGCCAATCTCAAAGACCTGGTCGTGAAGGAGGTGCACGGCGCCGGCGGCTACGGCATGCTGGTGGGGCCGGCCTCCACCCAGGCCGAGATTGAGGCCTTCCGCAAGGCCGTGGAAGCCAAGCCGGATGGCTACATTGCCCAGCCCACGCTGAGCCTGTCCACCTGCCCGACCTTCGTGGAGTCGGGCATTGCCCCGCGCCACATCGACCTGCGGCCCTTCGTGCTCAGTGGCCAGAAGGTGCAGACGGTGCCCGGAGGGCTCACCCGTGTGGCCTTGAAGGCCGGTTCGCTCGTCGTCAATTCTTCACAGGGCGGCGGTACAAAAGACACTTGGATTCTGGAAGCCTGAGGGGACGCGTCATGTTGTCAAGAACCGCCGATCACCTGTTCTGGATGTCGCGCTACACCGAGCGCGCCGAAAACACCGCCCGCATTCTGGACGTCAACTACCAGACCTCGCTGCTGCCCCAATCGGCCGGCGTGGCCCAGGTGGGTTGGGAAGGGCTGCTGCGCATCAGCGAGCTGATGCCCGCCTACCAGTACCAGTATGGGGACGTGACGCCGCAAAACGTGCTGCACTTCATGGTGCGCGACGAGAACAACCCCTCCAGCATCGTGAGCTGCCTGCGTGCCGCCCGCGAGAACGCCCGGGCCGTACGGGGTGTGCTGACCACCGAGCTGTGGGAAACCCAGAACCAGACCTGGCTTGAACTGCAGCGGCTGCTCAAGAGCAAGAACTTCGAAAAAGACCCGTCCGAATTCTTCGAGTGGGTGAAGTTCCGCTCCCACCTTTCGCGCGGGGTGGCCATCGGCACCATGCTGCAGGACGAGGCCTTCCACTTCTACCGCATGGGCACCTTCCTGGAGCGGGCCGACAACACCGCCCGATTGATCGATGTGAAGTTCCACGCGGTCGAGAGCGACTTCTACGGCAATGCGAGCGAAGCCGACCAGGAGCTGGACTTCTACCACTGGAGCGCGATCCTGCGCAGCGTCAGCGCCTTCGAGGTCTACCGCAAGGTCTACCGTGCCGTCATCACGCCGGAGCGGGTGGCCGAGCTGATGATCCTGCGGCCCGACATGCCCCGCAGCCTGCTCGCCTGCATGAACGAGGTGGTCAACAACCTGCGGGCGGTGAGCAATGAGACCTCGGCCGAAACCGAACGCCATGCCGGCAAGTTGCGCTCCGAGTTGCAGTTTGCCCGCATCGACGAAATCCTGGCCAACGGGCTGCACGCCTTCCTGACCCAGTTCCTGGACCGGGTCAACATGCTGGGCAACCGGATCAGCCAGAACTTTCTGGTGCCTGTGGCCGGTTGATGCCCGGCGATGGTGCGGCCTTGCCAATACCCAGGCACGGCTGCACCGTGACGGTGCCTTCTGCCAGGCCCAGCCAATGCCCCAAAGGGGTGCAGCCCTGGTGGGTGCAGAGCTCGTAGTCCGCCGTGTGGGTTGAGCGGCTCAGCAACAGCCGGGGTACCGGCCCGCCCGCTGGTGTGTAGGTGTACCAGCCATCGCGCCAACGGGCCTGCTCGGGTGGCTCCATGCCGGCCGCCGATCCTTTGATGCGCGCCTCCGTTGCCACCAGCACCGGCTGGCCTCCGATCAGCTCGGCGCGGTAGTCCTCTTCCCAGCGTACCCGCTCGATCGAGTGGGTCCAGGCCAGGGTAAAGGCCGTGACCGGCAACACCGCCGTGGCCATTGGCGATGGCTGGGCGGCGTCGGCCATGCCGGGATCCGCCCACAGTGCCAGGCACAACACCAGGGGGGTCATGCCCCTCGGCGCTGGCGCCACACGTGCCACGCCACGAACAAGGCCACGGCCCCGAGGCCGATCTCGTCCGTCACCGGCAGCGCAGCGACGAGGAAGCTGGCCGAGCCGATCGCCAGCAGCCGCTCCCACCAGCGCAGCGGGCCGACCAGGTAGCCGATGGCGCCAGCCCCCCACATGGCAATTGCCACCAGTGCCTTGAAGACGATCCACGCCGTGTCGACCCAGTCGCCCCCCTGCAACATCAGCGCCGGGCTGTATACCGCCATGTAGGGCACGATGAAGCCGGCAATGGCCACCCTGACCGCGTTCAGGCTGATCTTGAGGCCTTTTTCGCGCGCGATTGGAGCCGCGGCGAACGCCGCCAGCGCTACCGGGGGGGTCAGGTCGGCCATGATGCCGAAATAGAACACGAACATGTGAGAAACGATCAACGGCACCCCGAGCTCCAGCAGCACCGGTGCTGCGAGCGAGCTGGTGATGATGTAGTTCGGGATCGTCGGAATGCCCATGCCCAGGATGAGGCAGGTGAGCATGGTCAGTAGCAGCGCCAGGAACAGGCTTTCGCGGCCGATGGCGATGACGTGACCCCCCATCTCGGCCGCCACACCGGTGAGGTTGATGACACCGATGATCACGCCGACCAGGGCACAGGCGATGGCCACGGGCAGCGCGTGGCGGGCGCCGTCCACCAGCGCCTGCACCGCCAGGGCGCGGGTGTCGGCGCCGGTGCGGCGCAGGTAGGTGAAGGCCACCAGCACCGCCGTCACCACGAAGAAGGTGCCCACACCAAACTGGAAGAACCCAGCGCAGGCCAGCCCCAGCAGCACCCAGAACAGGGCCCGCAGCGCCAACCCGCGTACCCCGCTGATGCATGCGGCCCCGAAGATCAGCACCACCGTCAGCGCCAGCCCCACCGAGCCCGAGAACAGCGGCGTGTAGCCCGAAAACAGCAGCACCACCAGACCGGCCAGCGGCAGCAGCAGGTACCAGCGCTCCTTCACTGCGGTCCAGGGGTTGGGGCACTCGTGTTTGGGCAGACCATGCAGGCCCTTGCGACCCGCTTCCAGGTGCACCATCCAGAAGGCGGTGACGAAATAGAGGATGGCGGGGATCACCGCCGCCTTGACGATGGCCAAGTAGGGCACGTTGATCGTTTCGGCCATGATGAAGGCCACCGCCCCCATCACCGGCGGCATGATCTGGCCGCCCATGCTCGAGGTCGCTTCCACACCGCCGGCGAAGGCGGGAGAGTAGCCGAAGCGCTTCATCAGCGGGATGGTGAACTGCCCGGTGGTGACCACGTTGGCCACGCCCGAGCCGTTGATGGTGCCCATCAGCCCGGAGGAAATCACCGACACCTTGGCTGGGCCCCCGCGCGTGTGCCCGACCGTGCCCATGGCAAAGTCGTTGAACAGGCGGATCATGCCCGCCTGCTCGAGGAAGGCGCCAAACAGGATGAACAGGAAGATGTAGGTGGACGAGACGTAGGTGGGCGTGCCGTAAATGCCCTCGGTGCCAAAGCCCAGCTGGGCCACGATCTGATCCAGCCCATAGCCGCGGTGGGCAAAAGCGCCGGGCAGGTACTGGCCGAACAACGCGTACAGCAAGAACGCCGCGCAGATGATGGGCAAGCCCCAGCCCATGACGCGCCGTGCCGCTTCGAACACCAGGGCCACCGCCACCGGACCGACCAGCCAGTCCCAGGCGTAGAGCTCACCGGCGCGCACGGTCAGGTCGGCTTCGAACACCCACTGGTACAGGCCGGTGGCGAAGCCGGCGAGGCCCAGGCCCCAGCCCAGCACCCTGCCGACGCGGCCGAGCCCGCCGCCCGAGCGGTAGAACGGTGGGTAGATCAGGAAGATCATCAGGAGCACGAATCCGACGTGGATTGCGCGGATGACCTGGCTTGACAGGGGGTGGAAGGCCGCCATCCAGAGCTGGTAAGCCGAAAACGCAATGGCAACCCAGAAAACGGCGCCGCGAAGGCTGGGGGTGTGGTCGTGGTGGGAAGGTGTGGTCATGGCAGTCCGGCAGGGGCCATCAACGGGCACGGCCCCCGTCCATGGGGGCCGTGCGAGAAGTGCTCAGGGCCATCGCCCTGGGCGTTCACTTGATCACGCCGACTTCGCGGTAGTAGCGCTCGGCACCCGGGTGCAGCGGCACCGGCATGCCCTTGACGGCGTTGGCCCGGTCGATCGCCTTGGCCGCGTTGTGGGCGGCGTGCAGGGTGGGCAGGTTTTCGTACATCGCCTTGGCCATGCGGTAGGCCAGGTCGTCCGACACGCCCGCGTGCGTCACCAGGAAGTTGGGGATGGCGGCGGTCGGCACGTCGGCGGTCTGGCCGGCGTAGGTGCCGGCCGGTATGGTCGCCGGCTGATAGGCGGCATCCCCCACCTTGGCCACCACGTCGGCGGGCACCGGTACCACCACGATCTTCACCGCAGTGGCCAGGTCACGGATGGAGGCCACGCCCAGCCCGGCCGATTGCAGCGTGGCGTCGAGCTGGCGGTTCTTGATCAGTTCGACCGACTCGCCAAACGGCAGGTACTCGACCTTGGCCAGGTCGTTGTACGACAGGCCCGCGGCTTTGAAAATGGCGCGCGCGTTCAGCTCGGTGCCCGAGCGTGCCGCACCCACCGAGACGCGCTTGCCTTTGAGGTCGGCCAGTGTCTTGATGCCGGAGTCCGCATTGGCCACGATCTGGATGTAGTTGTTGTAGGTGGCAGACAGACCACGCAGCTTGTCGAGCTTGGTCTTGAAGCCGGCTTCCTCGTTGCCTTGCCAGGCGTCGGACAGGGCGTCGGCCAGCGTGAAGCCCAGCTCGCCACGGCCGGCCTGCAGCAGGTTGAGGTTTTCGGCCGAGGCGCGCGTCACCTGCGCGGTGGAGCGGGCGTTCGGGATGTCCTTGGCAAAAATCTGCGACAGCGAGACGCCGAGCGGGTAGTACACGCCGCTTTGACCGCCGGTGAGCACGTTGACGAATTGTTGCTGGGCGCTGGCATGGCCCGCCCACAGTGCAGCGCCCAGACCCAGCGCCAGACCCAGTCGTTTCAGCAATCGCATCGGTGTGTCTCCTGAAGGTTAGAAATTTGAGGTTTCATGTTATCCCAGGCCACGCCGGCTGGCTGTCCCGAAAAACACCTAGGCGACAGGGGTGGGCAGCAGTTCGAGCCGCCTGGCTTGCCAGTCGAGCACCGCGGTGCGGCGGTGCATGCGTTCGGCCAGCCGGGGGTAGGCCTGGGCGATCACGTCGGCCGCGAAATCGCCCATGAAGCGGGCTTTGAGCTCGGCACGAGCCCGCTCCACGCCCAACTGCTCGTAAGGCACCGAGGCGAGCAGCAGGAAACCGTCGTCGGGGATGCGCCCCTGATCCATGTTGCTCTGGATGATGTGGGCCGCGGTGCGGATGGGGTGGGCGAGGTCCGGGCTGTAGGGGCCGACGATGAGCGCCAGGTTCGGGGTATGCAGGAAGTCGAAGCCCCGGCCCAGGCAAATCACCCATTCCCGGTGCTCGATGGCCAGTTCGCGCTGGCCTGCCGCGGCCCGGGCGCTCACCTCGGCGATGTGGGCCAGGTTGCCGCGCAGCAGCGGCAGCAGGTCGGCCCGCATGGGGGCGGGCATGTCGGGCAGCAGGGCGGCGAGCTCGGCCTCCAGCGTCTCGCTCTGGTGCCCGGGGTGCTCGGCCAGGTCCAGCGTGGCGCCTGTGGTGCTGTGCAGCACCAGGGCTTCCTGGTCGGTTTCAAAGCCGCAGACCAGGGGGTACACCGTCGCGTGGTCGTACCCGAACAGGTGCGACAGCTGTGCCCGTATGGCCCAGGCATGGTCCTGGCTGGCGGCACGGTTGTAGTGGAAGCCGGCGCAGCCGCGCTGGGGGTCGCCGCGTGACCAATGGTAGGTGATCAGCACCAGCACCCGGCGGCCGGCACGTACCATGTCCATCACGTGCTGGGTCAGGATCTCGCCCAGGTGGGGCCAGCCGAGGTTGAACATGCCCCCCAGGTTGCGGAACGGCATGAGGATGCCGGCCGGGGTTTGTGTGGCCACCGACAGGTTGATGCGCCCGTCCATGCATTTGAGGGCGGCTATGGCGGTCGGATGGCGTGCCTGGTAGCGCTGACGCGCCAGCCAGGCGTCGGGCCCGCGGAATGCTTCGCCGTGCCGGCGGGCCAGTTCGAGCAGCCAGTCGATGCGCTCGGCAATGGGGGCGTGGTGGATGGCGTCGGCGGCGGGGAGGTGAGTAGGCGGCATGGCGACAAGGGCGTGGCTGCCGCCCAGTCTAGGTTGCCGGGGTCAGCGGCGCCATAGGGCTTCTACCGCCTGGCCGAGCTCGATCACGGCCATCGCGTAATAGCTGCTCCAGTTGTAGCGGGTGATGGCGTAGAAGTTTTCGGTGCCTGCCACGTAGGTGCGGGGCGCGCCACCCTGGGCCGCGTCGCCGTTTTCCAGCTCCACCAGGGCCAGCGGCCCGGTGTGCTGCAAAGCCACGCCGTCCAGCATGGCGCCCTTGGCCTGGAAGCTGGCGACGCTGAACGTGGGCAGGATGTCGGGCGCGAGCAGCGCCTCCAGGTCCAGCGTGGCGGTGTCGAAGCGGACGGGGTAGTGGGTGGGCATGCCTGGTTGCCAGCCGTAGGCTTGCAGGTACCGCGCGACCGAGCCGATGGCGTCGGACGGGCTGTTGAGCAGGTCGACGCGGCCGTCGCCGTCGAAGTCCACCCCGAAACGCTCCCAGTTGCTGGGCATGAACTGCGGCAAGCCCATGGCGCCGGCGTAGCTGCCGCGCCAGTCTTGCGGGCGCCCACCCTGGGCGCGCGCCAGCGCCAGGAAGGCAGCGAGTTCGGCCCGGAAAAATTCGGTCCGTTGCGCTGCGCGGGGGTGCTCGGCAGGAAAGTCGAACGCGAGGGTGGTGAGGGCGTCGAGCACCCGGAACTGGCCGGTGTGCTGGCCGTACAGCGTTTCTACGCCGATGATGCCCACCACCAGCCAGGCCGGCACGCCGTAAGCCTCTTCGGCGCGTTGCAGCGTGGCGGCGTGCTGTTGCCAGAACCGCAGTCCCGCTTGCAGACGACGGGGCTCGACGAAGCGGGCCCGGTAGGCGGCCCAGTTTTTGGGCGTGCCGGGTGGGGCCGGTGCCATGAGGCGGATCACCTGCGGCAGGCGTTCGGCGCGGGCCAACCAGAGGCTGGCCCAGCCGTCGCTCCAGCCTTGGCGAAGGTCAAGCTCGGCGGCAAAGCGCTGGGCCGCTTCGTGGCGGGCGTAGCTGCTCGCGGCCGCGGCGGAGTCAGGGCGCTGTTTGCTGGCTTGGGCCTGCGCTGGGTTGGGTAGCCAGAGAGCCGTCACCAGCAGGGCGGCAGCGGCCAGCGTGGTGCAGTTTGAGAGTAGGGGCAATGCGCTGGGGGTGGGGCGGTTCACTGGGCGGGCGGTGGGAGCGGTCGGTCGGACTTATCGTAACCCGTAACCGGCGGGCGTGGGCAGGCAGGGAGCTGGCGCCAGCGGCTGCGCAGCGCTTGCACCGACGTGCGGCTGGCGGGGTCGTAGCGGCAGGCTTCCAGCTCCAGCAGCCACTGGCCCCAGGCGCCGGCTGCTGCGGCATGCGGGTGGTGGGGGGCGAATGGCGCGAGTGCCCGCGCCATCTGGCGTGGGGTGGCATGTGGCGGCAAGTCGAAGCCGGCCCGCTGCAGGTGTTGGCGCGCAGCGCCCAGCAGGCGCAGCCAGGGGTCTTGGCGGTGCCGCAGCCACCACAGCCATCCCATGCCCAGTGCACTGACCAGGCCTGCCAGTCCACCCAGCACCTGCAGCAGGTCGGTCCAGCTGGGGGATTGGAAGCCCAGGCGCCGCAGCAAGTCGAGCTGTCGCGTCTGGGTGTAGTTCAGCACCCACTGGTTCCAACGGTTGTTGGTGGCCTCCCACAGCGCCCGAATGCGGGGCCACAGTGCCGGGTTCACGCGCAGCAGCGTGCCGGTGAACAGGCCGGGCGGCGGGCGCAGGCGCTCCACCGTGTCCGTGCGGGCGGGCATGACGTACGAGGTGGGGTCGATGCGCGTCCAGCCTTCGCCGGCGAGCCACACCTCCGCCCAGGCGTGGGCGTCGCTCTGCCGCACAGTCCACACGCCGTCCACCGGGTTGAGCGAACCGCCCTGGTAGCCGGTGACCACCCGCGCCGGGATGTCGATGGCCCGCATCAGCACGACGAAGCTGGAGGCGATGTGTTCGCAAAAGCCCTCCTTGCGGTCGAACCAGAACTCGTCGGCCGTATGTCGTCCGTACAGGCCCGGTGCCAGGGTGTAGCGGTAGCCGCCGGTGCGCAGTCGGTCCAGCACGGCTTGGACGTACTGGCGGGCGTCTGCCTCGGCGCCAAGCTGGCGCTGCAGGTCCTGCGCCAGTTGCAGGGTGCGGGGGTTGTAGCCGGGGGGCAGGTCGAGGTCGTCCTGCAAGGCCAGCGTGCGTTCGCGTGGGCCGTGGCGGTGCTCAAGGTAGGCTTCGGCTTCGAAGCGGGTCACGTCGGTCAGCGGTCGCCGCACGGTCCACTGGCCGTCGGGCGTGAGGGCCGCCGTCTGGTTTCCCACAGCCGGCAGGGCTGGGGTGGCTTCCAGCGCCAGGACCCAGGGGCGGTTGCTGGGCTCCATGGTGAGGCGGTAGCGCACCGGTTCACCCGCCACACCCCACACGCTGGGCGGGTTGGGCCGTGCGTCCAGCTCACTGTAACGGGGGCGCCATTGCACGCCGTCAAAGCGGCTCAGCACCGGCCCGCGGAAGTACAGGGCCTGCTGGGGTGGCCGTCGCCCGGCCTCGAATTCGACCCGGAAGGCAATGCTGTCGTCCAGCGCCAGGCTGGCGATCTGACCCACCTCCATCTGGCCCGACAGACCGCTGCGGCCTAGCGTGCTGTCGCTCGGTATGCCCCACAGCGGCGCAAACCGTGGGAAGAACAGGAACAGCGCCAGCATGATGGGTGCGCCCAGCAGCGCCATGCCCCCTGCCAGCTTGGCGCTGTGCCACAGCGGTGGCCGACCCACCGGACGGTGTGCGTTGACCAGCGCCGTCAGCAAACCCAGCAGGGCCAGCAGGATGCCGGCGGCCGTCAGCAGCGACTGGGAGTGGAAGAAATGGGTGAGCAGGGTGAAGAAACCCAGGAAAAACACCACGAAGGCATCGCGCCGGGCGCGCAATTCCAGGGTCTTGAGGGCGAGCAGCACCACGATCAGCGTCACCCCGGCATCCTGCCCGAGCAGGGTGCGGTGGCTGGCCCAGGTGCCGCCCAGGGCCAGCACCAGCAGGCCCAGGCGCCAGGGCCAGCGTGGCAGCGGGCGCTGCCGCCAGGCCAGCCAGCCGCGGCCGGCCAGCACGGCAAAGGCCAGACCGCTGCACCACCCGGGCAGGTGGGGGGTCTGCATCAGCACGATCCAGCCGATGACGGCGAGCAGGAACAGGGTGTCCCGGGCCTCGCGCGGCAAGTGGGCGGGGGAGGGCATCAGGCGCATGCCAGGGCCTCCAGGCAGCGCCGCCGGTGGTCGGGGCCGTTGGCCGGCGCCAGCTCGACGCCGGGCAGCCTCAGGCCGTAGCGCAACTGGTCGCGGTCGGCGGCCAGTACCCAGGCGCACAGCCGCGACAGCTGCCCTTCGGTGTCGCTCAGACCGCAGTGGCTTGCGTCCAGCCAGAGCTCGCGGCTGGCCGGACGGGCGAACTCACGGCTCACCCAACCCTGTTGGGGGTCGGCGCCGGTGCGTGCGGCCTTTTTCCACACCACCCACTTGAGCGGGTCGCCACGGCGGTAAGGGCGCAGGCCTTCCATTTCATCGCCCAGCCCCTGGGCTCCGGGTGGCGCGGTGTCGGTCGGCTCGCTCCCACCGTGGCGCGGCAGGGGCGGCGGATCTGCTTCGGGGGCGGGGTACACCAGCCCCTCGGCCTGCGGCCGCCACCAGTGCCAGGCCGCCACCGTGCCAAGCGGAAAACGGGTGTCCAGTCGCAGGGCCGGCAGGGGCAGGCGCCCGCGGCGAGGGGTGGGGCAGGCCAGTGTCACCGTTTCGTCCGACAGGGGGGCGACATCGGTCAGTACCGGTTCGCCATCGCCCGCAGAGGCCCCGCGCCACTGCAGCGCAACCGCATGGCGCGCCCGCCGGGTCGGGTTGTGCAGCCGCACGCGCACCGGCAGTGCCTGCCCGGCGAAGACGGGCTCCAGGCCTTGGACTTGTACGGCCAGCCCACGCAGGTTGTTGTGCGTGAGGTGCAGCCCCACGAAGGCGCAGCCCGCCAGCAGGAACGTCAGCAGGTAGCCCAGGTTGAGTTGGTAATTGATGCTGCCGACCAGCAGCAGCACCAGGGTGAGTGCCAGCATCAGCCCGGCGCGGGTAGGCAGGATGTAGACGTTGCGGTGGGTGAGCACGGTCTGCGGCCGAACGGGCAGGCGGTCCATCCACCAGCGCTGCCAGCGCGCCCGGGCACGGCCCAGAGCGCTCGGGCGGGGGCGGCGGGGTGGCAGTGCCGAGGGCATGGTCTTTCAGGCCAGGCAAGACAAGGGTATGGGCGCCTCAAGGCAGCGGCGTGGCGGCCACGAGGGCGCGCACCTGTTCGGCGGCGCCGCGCCCGGCCGTGCCGACCGGCACCAGCCGGTGGGCAGCGGTTTGCGGCAGGATGGCGGCAATGTCGTCGGGCGCCACGTACTGCCGGCCTTCGAGCAAGGCACGGGCTTTGGCCGCGCGGAGGATGGCGAGCCCCGCCCGCGGGCTGAGGCCTTGCACGAACCAGCGGCCGTCGCGGGTGGCGTCCAGCAGGTCCTGCAGGTAGTCGAGCACTGGGCCGCCTACGGCAACCTCCTGGACCACCCGCTGCAGTGCCCGCAGCTGCTCCAGGTTTAGCAGGGCCGGCAGGGCGTCGAGCAGCCCGCGGCGGTCTTCGCCTTGCAGCAGCTGCCGTTCGGCGGCACGGCTGGGGTAGCCCAGGTGGATGCGCATGAGGAAGCGGTCGAGCTGCGACTCCGGCAGCGCGTGCGTGCCGAGCTGGTCGTGCGGGTTTTGAGTGGCAATGACGAAGAACGGCTGGGGCAGCGCCCGCGTCTCGCCTTCCACCGAGACCTGCCGCTCTTCCATCGCCTCCAGCAGCGCGCTCTGTGTCTTGGGGCTGGCGCGGTTGATTTCGTCGGCCAGCAGCACCTGGGTGAACAGCGGCCCAGGATGGAACACGAAGGCGTCGCGGCCGCGTTCGAACACCGCCACCCCGGTCAGGTCGCTGGGCATCAGGTCGGAGGTGAACTGCACCCGTGCGAACGCCAGCCCGAAGGTGCGGGCCAGGGCCTGCGCCAGGGTGGTCTTGCCCACGCCGGGCACGTCTTCGATCAGCAGGTGGCCGCCGGCGAGCAGGCAGGTCAGGCAGTCGCGCAAGGCCTCGTCCTTGCCCACGATGACCGTGGTAAGCTGGTGCAGCAATGAGGAGATCGTCTGTTGGGGGGCGTTCATGGCCCCCCGACGATAACGGAAAACGGCATCTATGAAACCGACAGGCTACTACACCCACAGAACGTGCTGGCGACATGAGATGGGCGCCGGCCACCCGGAATGTCCGGAGCGACTGAGCGCGATCGAAGACCGCCTGCTGATCACTGGCGTGGCCGACGCGCTCGAACGCCGCGAGCCCGCCCCAGCCTCGGTGGCCGAGCTGGAGCTGGCCCACGGGCGCATGCACATCGCGGCCCTGCGCGGCTTGAGCGATGAGCTCAAAGAAGAGATCGCCGCCGGCGGGCCCGCCCATGCCCAGCTCGATCCCGACACCAGCCTCAATGTCCACACCTGGGAAGCGGCGCTGCTGTCGGCTGGCGCGGCCCTGAATGCGACCGACGCCGTCATTGCGGGCGAGCTGGAAAACGCCTTCTGCGCCACCCGGCCACCCGGCCACCACGCCTGCCGCGACAAGGCCATGGGCTTTTGCTTTTTCAACAACGTGGCGGTGGCGGCCAAGTATGCGCTGGAGCGCCACCACCTCCTGCGCGTCGCCATCATCGACTTCGACGTTCACCACGGCAACGGCACGGAGGACATCGTCGCGGGCGATGACCGCATCCTGATGTGCAGCTTCTACCAGCACCCTTACTACCCCGAGTGGAGTCACTCCAGCGCCGCCAACCTGGTCAACCTGCCGGTGCCGGCGTATACCAAGGGCATGGACATCCGCGAGCTCATCGACATGACCTGGCTGCCCCGCCTGGAGGCTCACCGGCCAGAGATGATCTTCATCAGCGCCGGGTTCGACGCCCACCGCGAAGACGACATGGGTCAGCTTGGTCTGGTGGAGCAGGACTACGCCTGGATCACCCGCGCGATCAAGGACGTGGCGCGTCGCCATGCCCAGGGCCGGATCGTCAGTGTGCTGGAGGGCGGCTACAACCTCAGCGCCCTGGCGCGCAGCGTCGAGGCCCACATCCGCGTGCTGGCCGACGTGTGACCGATTGAACAACGACCTTGCCGGAGACACCCCCCATGAGTTCCGATGCCCCGATCTTGTTGCACGAGCGCGATGCGCGCGGCGTGCACCGCCTGACCCTCAACACCCCGCAGGCCTTCAATGCCTTGAGTGAGGCGATGCTGGCGGCGCTGTCGGAAGCCCTCGAGGCCGTGGCCCGCGACGACACCGCCCGGGTGGTGGTGCTGGGCGCCGCCGGCAAGGCGTTTTGTGCCGGCCACAACCTCAAGGAAATGAAGGCCAACCCCCGGCTCGACTACTACCAGCAACTGTTTGCCCAGTGCTCGCGCATGATGATGCAGATCCAGCGCCTGCCAGTACCCGTGATCGCTCGGGTCCAGGGCCTGGCCACCGCGGCCGGCTGCCAGCTGGTGGCCCAGTGTGACCTGGCGGTGGCGGTCGATGCGGCCCGCTTCGGGGTCAACGGCATCGACGTCGGGCTGTTCTGCGCCACCCCCAGCGTGCCGCTGGTGCGCAATGTGCCCGCCAAGGTGGCGATGGAAATGCTGCTCACCGGCGAGTTCATTGGTGCGGAGGAGGCGAAACTGCGTGGGCTGGTCAACCGCGTGGTGCCAGCCGAACGGCTGGACGACGAGATCGAGAGCCTGGTGGGCGCCATCCTGGCCAAGCCGCGCGAAGCCATCGCCATGGGCAAGGCCGTGTTCTACCAGCACCGCGAAACCGGCATCGAAGCCGCCTACCAGCTCGCCGGGCAAACCATGGCCTGCAACATGGTCCACAAAGTGGCCCAGGAAGGCGTGCAGGCCTTCATCGACAAGCGCGCGCCGTCCTGGCGCCAGTGATTGCTTCCTTTCATGGCCAATACCGCTCCCGTTCCTCTCCAAGATTTTTCTCTCTGGCTGGCGTCGTTCCAGCAGCCCGGTGTCCTGACCGAGCTCGCGGTGCTGACCGCCTGCGTCGTGCTGGCATTCGGCGTCGTCTGGGCCTTGCGCCGTGGCTTGGACCCCGATCACCATACGTCGATCTGGTTCGGCCGTCGTCTGATCGACGGCGTGCTCTTTCCGGCCTTGCTGCTGGCCTTCGGCTACGCCGGCCGTTCGGTGCTGGAAACCCAGCAGACGCTGGCGGTGTTCCGTGTGGCCATTCCGGTGCTGGTCTCACTGGTCACCATCCGCGTGGGGGTCAAGGTGCTGCAGGCCGCCTTCACCGAGGCCCGCTGGCTGCGACCCATCGAACGCAGCATTTCCTGGGCCGCCTGGCTGGCCATGGTGCTGTGGGTCAGTGGCTTGCTGCCGGTGATCCTCAACGAGCTCGACCAGATCACCTGGAAGCTGGGCGGCACCACCTTGTCGGTGCGCACCTTGATCGAGGGAGCGCTCACCGCCGGGGCTGTGCTCATCGCTTCGCTGTGGGTGTCGTCCGCCATCGAGTCGCGGCTGCTGCGTTCGGCGGCCGGTGGCGGGGAGCTGTCGCTGCGCAAGGCCGTGGCCAACGCGACCCGCGCGCTGCTCATGTTCGTTGGCCTGATGCTGGCGCTCTCTTCGGTCGGCATCGACCTCACGGCCCTCTCGGTCCTGGGCGGTGCCATTGGTGTGGGCATCGGTTTCGGCCTGCAAAAGCTGGCGGCCAATTACGTCAGTGGTTTCGTGATCCTGACCGAGCGCAGCATGCGCATTGGCGACATGGTGCGGGTCGACAACTTCGAAGGTCGCATCACCGACATCAACGCCCGTTTCACCGTCATCCGCAACCTGACTGGGCGTGAGTCCGTCGTCCCCAACGAGATCCTCATCACCAGCCGCGTCGAGAACCTGTCGCTGGCCGACCCGAAGATCTGGCAATCCACGGTGGTGAGCGTGGCCTACGACAGCGATGTGGAACTCGTGAGCCGCCTGTTGCTGGAGGCGGCGCGCCAGCAGCCCCGCGTTCTGCGCGAACCGGGGCCTGCGGCATCGCTGTCGGCGTTCGGGCCCGACGGACTGGAGTTCACGCTCGGCTACTGGATTGCCGACCCCGAGAACGGTCAGCTGGGTTTGCGCTCCGACATCAACAAAACCATCCTCGAGTCGTTCCGTGCCCATGGGGTCGAGATCCCGTACCCCCAGCGGGTGTTGCACGTTCGCGGCGCGGCCGGTACCCCTGTACAAGGGGTTTTGGGTACACGCTAAACGTTATATAAAATAACCAATTGAACGGCTGTTTGGCGGTGTGAGGGCGAAGCCCCTATAATCTCAAAAAAGAACGGTCGTTCGTTTTTTATGGCGTACAATGTTGACGTTTACGTAAACGTCAATTGAAGGCGTTCCACAATCAACCACAGGAGCAAGGCATGAAGATTCTGGTCCCCGTCAAACGCGTGGTGGACTACAACGTGAAGGTGCGCGTCAAGGCCGATGGGTCGGGCGTGGACATTGCGAACGTCAAGATGAGCATGAACCCGTTTGACGAGATCGCGGTGGAGGAAGCCGTGCGCCTGAAGGAGAAGGGCTCGGCCACCGAAGTCATCGCCGTCTCCTGCGGCG